>Ga0224496_10001027_pt1 | contig 17971 bp, 18 predicted proteins | sample SF_Jul11_sed_USG_2_FD_168127 | JGI IMG/M metagenome (GOLD analysis project Ga0224496, IMG submission 168127) | Sediment microbial communities from San Francisco Bay, California, United States - SF_Jul11_sed_USGS_8_1 | ecosystem: Environmental > Aquatic > Marine > Sediment | place: USA...
GTGGTGCACTGGCTATGCAATCATCAATGTTGCACGGTGGCGCAGGTCGTACACGTGGCCGTATGACTGATTTAGTACAATACTCTTCACCAAAAATGGGTGGCATGCAGTTAGTGATCAACACTACTTTTGATGCAGCCAATACTACTGGTGCAAACAAAAAAGATATCGATGAGACTATCGGTGTTGGTTTCCGTTACGAAGCCAAAGATTTCAACGTTTATGTTGATATGATTGATATGTCTGGTGAGCAGAATCCAGCGAAAGCGACTGTTTATAATACTGATGGTACAATCAAAACTGCTGGTGTTCTTGGTGATGATGTTGTGGTTAGCGAATCTGCCACCAAAATCGGTGGTTCATACGAAATGGGCGCGCTGAAAATTGGTGTCCAGTTAGAGCAGACCGAAGATCTGGCAGACAATGATTACCGTATGCTGAGTGTAGCTTACAAGGTTGATGGAAATAACAGTGTTTATTTCACTACCGGTCAAAAAGTGGATAACGACACTGTGACTAATCCTTCTAAAGGCAGCACTTCTTTTGCCCTCGCGTATGACCACAAGATGAGCAAGAGCACAGACCTTTATGCAGGTTATGGTAGCCGCGATGATAATGACCCAGCCAGCAAGGATTACACTGTAATCACTGCCGGTATGCGCGTTAAGTTCTAATAGCTGGTAAAGTATTAGTGCAAAAGAGACGGGGCTTTGGCCCCGTTTTTTTATGCCTGTGATTTATGCAGGGCAAAAAAATCACCTTAACCAGCAGTGTGGTTAAGGTGATTTGATTAAATCATGATCAGCAAAAGCTCGCCGATCTATGTTTAATGGTTACTTTGAATAAACAGTACGCGCACCGTTAGGTGTGCCCAGAATCAGTACATCTGCCGGGCGGTTGGCAAAAATGCCGACGGTAACGACACCGGGCAGTTTGTTGATGTCATTTTCCAGTTTCACGGCATCCATAATCTCCAGATTGTGCACGTCCAGAATGATGTTACCGTTGTCGGTAATGAAATTTTCACGCCAGACGGGCTGGCCGCCGAGCTTGACCAGTTCGCGGGCAATAAAGCTGCGTGCCATGGGAATGACTTCGACCGGTAGCGGAAATTTGCCCATGACATCGACCAGTTTGCTTTCGTCGGCAATACACACAAATTTTTTGCTGGCACCGGCGATGATTTTTTCGCGGGTGAGCGCACCACCGCCACCTTTGATCAGGTTGAGGTAGTGGTCAGATTCATCCGCACCGTCGATATAGACCGGAATATCGCCAACGTCGTTGAGATCATAAACTTTGATACCGTGTGCCTGCATGCGCTGGGTGGATGCTTCTGAGCTGGAAACGGCACCTTCAATCTTGTTTTTGATGCCAGCCAGCAAGTCGATAAAGTGGTTAACTGTCGAACCAGTGCCAACACCAACGATGGCACCAGTGACGACATATTCCAGTGCTGCTTCAGCGGCTTTTATTTTCATTTCATCCTGAGTCATGATTTATTACCTGAGTTTGTTTGATCAATAAAGGTAATTTTACCTGTACCGTTGCCGGAAGTCATGGTGGTAATTTTTTTATGTTTGCAAGATAACGGTGCCGTATGAAACGTAGCTCTGCTATAGTCACAAAAAATAACGGTTAAACATCTGGTTTGTCATGACAAAAAAATACATAGAAAAAATTCTGGCAGCGCGAGTCTATGATGTTGCGGTAGAAACACCGCTCGAATTGTCGAGGTTACTGAGCGCGCGTTTGAATAATAAAGTGCTGATGAAACGCGAAGACATGCAGAGCGTGTTTTCATTCAAGTTACGCGGCGCTTACAACTGTATTTATCAACTCTCCCAGCAGAAGGAAGTTAAAGGGGTGATTGCAGCCTCCGCCGGCAATCATGCTCAGGGTGTGGCGTTGGCGGCGCAGCGCCTGGGCATTAAAGCCACCATCGTTATGCCTAAAACTACGCCCGCGATTAAGGTTAATGCGGTCAAGTCTTATGGAGCCAAAACTGTATTGATCGGCGATGCTTACGATGAGGCTTATCAGCATGCGATTGCACTGGCAGAAAAACAGAAGCTGGATTTTATTCATCCTTATGATGACCCCGAGGTGATTGCCGGGCAGGGTACAGTCGGTATGGAAATTCTGCGCCAGCACGGTGGCACCATTGATGCGGTATTTGTGCCTGTCGGGGGTGGCGGTTTGATTGCCGGCGTGGCGGCTTTTATCAAGCATCTTCGCCCTGAAGTCAAAATTATTGGTGTCGAGCCGGATGATGCTCCCTGTATGGCCGAGGCTTTCAAACAGAATAAACGCGTGGTGCTGGATCACGTTGGTATTTTTGCGGACGGTGTGGCGGTGCGCCAGGCAGGTAAAGAAACCTACCGCATTGCAAAGCTGTGTGTCGATGAAATTATCTGTGTCAGTACCGATGAAATCTGTGCTGCGATCAAAGATATTTTTGATGAGTCCCGTTCTATCATGGAGCCGGCAGGTGCGTTGGCGGTGGCCGGTTTGAAAAAATATGTTGAGCGCGAAAAAAGTGTCGGTCAGACACTGGTGGCGATTAATAGCGGCGCCAATATGAATTTTGACCGCTTGCGCCATGTTGCCGAGCGAGCTGAGCTGGGTGAGCAGCGCGAGGCTTTGTTAGGTGTCACTATTCCAGAACGTCCCGGTAGTTTCAGGGCCTTTTGCAATACGCTGGGACGACGTGGTATTACCGAGTTTAATTATCGTTATGCACACGATGATGAGGCGCATGTATTTGCGGGTATCCAGCTGAGTGAAGGCTTTGCTGAGAAGGATGAATTGATTGCAAAGTTGAAGGAAAAAAATTATCCGGTGATGGATATGACCGACAATGAAATGGCCAAAATACATATACGTCATCTGGTCGGCGGGCACGTTGCCGGTCTGGAAAATGAAATTGTTTACCGCTTCGAGTTTCCGGAGCGCCCCGGGGCATTACTAGATTTCCTGACTCGTATTGGTAAACGCTGGAATATCAGTTTGTTTCATTATCGCAATCACGGCGCGGCTTATGGTCGGGTACTGGTGGGTTTGCAGGTGATAAAAAAAGAGCGTAAATCACTAAATTCTTATCTGGATGAACTGGGTTACCCATACTGGGATGAAACCAATAATCCGGCCTACCAGCTATTTTTATCGAGTGACTGATTAGATCTGGTAGAGCCTGTCTTCAGTGGCAATCACGTGCAGTGGAATATCCCAGCTTTGTATTACCATCTGGTCGGTTTTCTGTATTTCATGGGCCAGACCGATGAGCTGGGTGAGTTGCTGCGGTCGCCGGATATTGGCCAGGCTTCGGTCATAAAATCCTCCGCCCATGCCCATGCGGTTGCCTTTTTCATCAAAGGCAACCAGTGGCAGTAATATTAAATCCATGTGTTCCGCCTTGAGCCAGTGTTCGGGTAGACAATCAGGCTCATCGATGCCAAATTGATTGCGGCACAACAGGCTATCTTTCTCATAAGGTGCAAACAGCAGGCTATTTTCATGTGCAGATAGCACCGGTAGATAGATTTGTTTGCCCAGATTCCAGGCCTGTTCAATGATATAAACAGGGTCGATTTCGCCATCATTAGCCAGATAAGCGGCTATTCGTTGACTGTGGTTGAAGGCGTTGTGATTCAGTAGTCGTTCAGCCAGCCGTTTGGCATGTTGTATCTGTTGAGAAGAGCTGAGTTGACGACGTTGTTCGCGTTTTTGCTGGCGTAGCAAGTTAGCTGTGGTTGGAGTGGTTGATGTGGACATGAAGTTAAGAAGATATCTCCGGGAGTACCGTAGCTAACACCATCGACCTTGAACCGGGAAGGTTCAGGTGGGAACAGCGTTTGCATATTAGGCTTCCCGCGAGGCGGTAATGCACACTACACAAACAGCAACGTTCCCAGGATAGCATTTAAGGCTCAAGGGATAAAACAGGTTGCTTACGTATACCCCAGAGACATCAATATTTTAGAGTTTTGCCGAAGCTGGACTCTTCAAATCAGTTTAATGTTCCGCATGGTATTGTCAATTTTTTCTGACAGACTGCTGATGCGATCATTCAGTTCTGCATGTTCTTCAACGAGCGCATGGCCATTTAAGAGTTCGTGACTCATGTTGAGCGCGGCCATGACGGCGATGCGTTCGGTGCCGATGACCGAACCTTTCTGCTTGATTTCATTTAGTTTTTTATTGAGCATGTTGGCTGAAGCGATCAGGCTTTCTTTTTCTTCAGCCGGACAGGCAACACGATATTCTTTTTCCAGAATCTTGATAACCAGCGATTCTTGATTATTCACAGCAGAACCTCTGAGATGTGGTTTATGCGTTTTCCATAGAGCGCAGACGGGTAATCATGCCCTCAACCTGGCCACGTGCCCGTTCTTTTAATTCGACCAGTCCGGCGCGTTCACTCGTCACATTGTGGAGTTGTTTGCGCAGGTCAGAATTCTCTTCGCTCAGGCGCTGACACAAACTCAGCAATTCGTTGGTCTGCTCTTCTAGATGACTTAGTTTTATTTTTGTCTCATTCATGCGACTAATAGTAGGATGTGATTGGCCAATGGTCAAATTTCTAACGAGAAAAATATTAGAATCTTTGCTCGTGATAGAATAAGTCGAAATTATAATTATTAGAGAATTATGAATACACAACCTGATATTGAGATACTGGACGAAGCCTTATTTAAAGTGAATGCCATGATGGGAGCTGCTGAGTCGCATGGAGTTTTATGCGGTATGTTGTGTGCTCGTGGCGCTATCGAGCTATCTGAATGGATAGGGCATGTGCTGGGAGAGCAGGAAGAAGGCAATGTACTGCTACACGATACCGTGCATCAGTTGGCTGAATTGCATCAGACGACCATGGAAAAGGTGAATGATGGTTCGGGTGAGTTTTATATGCTGCTGCCGGATGATGATGAGGATCTGTTTGAGCGTACCGATGCTTTAGCGGACTGGTGTCAGGGTTTTGTTTATGGTCTGGCGGCGGGCGGTCTCAATGAGGATAGTCAGCTGCCGGATGATACCCGGGAGATTTTGATGGATTTCATCGAGATTTCTCGTGCAGGCCATGATACGGGTGATGATGAGGAAGTAGTTGAAGCGACCGAAGAGGATGAGCAGGCTTTTGTTGAGGTGGTGGAATATGTCCGCACCTGTGTATTGTTGATTAATGAAGAGCTGCAGACTTTGATGCACTCTCCCACCCTGCATTAAACCCTGTCATCGAGAAACAATATTGATGAATACCAAAGTTTACGCCCAGCGCCGCAAACAGTTGATGAAAATGATGGGTCATAATGCCATTGCAATTCTGTCTGCTGCGCCCCTGTTGATTCGTAACCGTGATGTCGAGCATAGTTTCAGGCAGGACAGTGATTTCTTTTATCTGAGTGGCTTTGCAGAGCCTGAGGCCGTAGTGGTGCTGGTACCAGGTCGTAAGGGCGGAGAGTACATCCTATTTTGTCGTGAACGCGATAAAGTAAAAGAAATCTGGAACGGCTTCCGTTATGGCCCGGAGGGCGCGGTTGAACATTTTGGTGCGGATGATGCTTTTCCTATTGAGGATCTGGAAGATATTCTGCCGGGTCTGATGGAGCATTGCGACAGTGTCTACTACACCATCGGTTTGAATCCTGAATTTGATAAGCATGTGATGAACTGCGTGAACAGCTTGCGTCGTGGCGCACGTCGCGGCATACATGCGCCCAATGAATTCGTTTCACTCGATCATCTGCTACACGATATGCGTTTATTCAAGAGCCGTGAAGAGCTCCAGTTAATGCGTAAGGCGGCGAAAATTTCGGTGCAGGGGCACATCAATGCTATGAGGAGCTGCCAGCCAGGTAAATATGAATACGAGCTTGAGGCTGAATTGCTCTATGAATTTAATCGCAATGGCGCAGGTTGGGCTTATCCGTCTATTGTTGGTGGTGGCGCTAATAGCTGCATTTTGCATTACACCGAGAACAACAAGCCGTTGCAGGATGGTGACATAGTACTGATTGATGCGGGTGCAGAATACGGCGGTTATGCGGCGGATATTACTCGCACTTTTCCGGTGAATGGTCGTTACAGTGAAGCGCAAAAAGAAATTTATGACCTGGTGCTGGAGTCTCAGGAAGCAGCCATTAAACAGACCAAGCCGGGTAATCACTGGAATGATCCGCACGATGCGGCGGTGAAAGTGTTGACCAAAGGGCTGATCGAGCTGGGACTGCTCAAGGGAAAGCTGGCTGATCTGATTAAGAAAGGTGACTACTCGAAATATTACATGCATCGTACCGGCCACTGGCTGGGCATGGACGTGCATGATGTCGGTGATTATAAAGTTGACGATGAATGGCGTTTGCTGGAACCCGGTATGGCGCTGACTATCGAGCCGGGGCTGTATATTTCCTCTGAGCATCGGGGTGTAAAACGCTGGTGGAATATTGGCGTACGTATTGAAGATGATGTTGTCGTGACTAAAGATGGCTGTGAATTATTAACAAAAGGTCTACCCAGAACTACCGAAGAAGTTGAAGCGGTGATGGCATCCTGATACGGCTATCTGTTTATATCTATGAGTACTGAAGCGAAAAATTGTGATGTCCTGATCGTGGGCGGTGGTCTGGCCGGTGCCAGTCTCGCCTGTGCGCTGGAAGCGAGTGGCCTGTCGATTGAAATTATTGAAGCACATCCACTCAACACCGATGCCCAGCCCTGTTACGACGATCGTACCGTGGCTCTGTCTTATGGTAGCCGTGTTATTTTTGAAGCCATGGGTCTGTGGCCGGCCATGGCCGATAAAATCGAGGCTATCAAAACCATTCATATTTCTGATCGCGGCCATCTGGGTGTGACCCGCTTGCGGCACGATGAAGAAGGTGTTGAAGCGCTGGGTTATGTCGCGGAAAATCGGGTGCTGGGTGAGGTGCTCTACCAGCGGCTGGCGAATAACCCGAAGGTACGCCTGCATTGCCCGGCGCAGGTGCTGAGTTTGCAGCAGGACGAAGAATCGGTGCGACTCCGTTATTGGGAAAATGATGAAGAGCATGAACTGAGCGCGAGTTTGCTGATTGCCGCCGATGGTGTCACTTCGCAAATTCGTGAGTTGTTACAGATTGGTATCAGTCGTCAGAATTATCAGCAGAGTGCCGTGATTGCCAATGTAACACCGGGACAGCCGCACCAGAATATTGCTTATGAACGTTTTACCGATACCGGGCCGCTGGCTTTTTTGCCGATGACCGGTGGCCGTTGTTCGGTGGTCTGGACTGTGCCGACTGAGCAGGCGGCTGAGTTGATGGTACTCGACGACGAGTTTTTTCTGGAAAGGTTACAGCAGCGTTTTGGCTTCCGTCTGGGCTGTTTAAAGAAAACCGGTCAGCGCCATGTTTATCCACTGGCATTAGTTGAAAGTACACAAATCGTGAGAGGCAGAGTGGTAATTATGGGTAACGCCGCGCACGCCATTCATCCGGTTGCGGGGCAGGGTTTTAATCTGGCACTGCGTGACATTGCCCTGTTTGCTGAGTTACTGAGCTTGCAGCCGTTTGCATCGCTGAAAGAAACACTGATCACCTATCAGGTTATGCGCGAAAAAGATGCACAGCGTGTTTACCGGTTTACCGACGCGCTGGTCAAAATTTTCTCGAATGATTTTTCAGTGTTGGGGCATGTACGTACCGTGGGTTTATTGGTCACTGATTTGATGCCGTTTGTGAAACATAAACTGGCTCGACAGAGCATGGGGCTGAGTGGACGTTTGTCGAAACTGGGCCGTGGACTGAGAATGGATAAATCTCATGTCTGAAAAAAAAGAAACCCATTACGATGTGTTGATTGTTGGTGGCGGCATGGTCGGTTTGACGCTGGCTAATTTATTGCGTGATTCTGGTTTGCAGATTGGGGTTGTTGAAAAGCTTGAGCCCAAAGTGATCAGCGATGAAATTGATATTCGTGTCTCGGCGATCAATCGAGCTTCACTGGCTATTTTTAAATCTATCGGCGCCTGGCCGGCAATGGTTGAGCGCGCTGGCGCCTTTCGTGACATGCATGTCTGGGATGCGACTGGCGCAGGTATGATTCATTTTGATAGTGCAGAAGTCGGGCTGGATACACTGGGTTACATCATCGAAAATCGGGTGATACAACAGGCTTTGCAGAAAGCGATGCAGCAAGCTGACAATATAGAATGGATTTGTCCTGCCACTATCGATTCAATTAAGTTGAGTGATGACACGCAGCAACTGCATCTGGAAGATGGCCGTACACTGGAATGCCGTTTGCTGGTGGGCGCGGATGGTTCTCGCTCGCAGGTGAGAGCGGCTGCCGGTATTGAATTTGAGCGCTTGTCTTACGCTCAGCAGGCGATTGTTTGCACCGTGGCGACCGAGCTACCTCACGCCGAAACCGCGTGGCAATGTTTTACCCCCGACGGGCCGCTGGCTTTTCTGCCGCTGGTGAACGAGCAAAGTTCGATTGTCTGGTCGCTGGAAGAAAGCAAAGTCGATGCCATGCTGGCACTGGATGAAGCAGCTTTTTGCCGCGCGCTGGAACAGGCGTTTGAGTACCAGCTGGGGGCGGTGACGCTGGTGAGTGAGCGTGCTGCATTTCCTCTCGGGCACGGCCATGTCGATCAGTACGTCAGGTCGGGCCTGGCGCTGGTTGGCGATGCCGCACACAATATTCATCCGCTGGCCGGGCAGGGTGCTAATCTGGGCTTTCTCGACGCCGCCTGTCTGGCCGACGTCATTATTCAGGCGCGCGCCGCGAACCGGCAATGGTCGGCGCTGCACAGCCTGAGAAAATACGAGCGTGCACGCAAAGGTGAAAATCGTTTGATGGAATCGGCCATGACAGGCTTCAAACTCCTGTTCAGCAATGATAACCCGATGCTGGCCACGGTACGTAATGCCGGATTGGGTCTGGTGGATCAGGTGCCGTTGATCAAGCAGCAGTTCATGCGCCATGCCCTGGGTGGGCATTGATCAAAAAACGGCGTGGAAGGTGGGAAATTTGTATAGTCGCGCGCTTTCTCTGGGAATTTTTCGCAAGGAAGTAGTAGCATTACGTCCCTAAAAATTGAACAACAGACGATGAGCCAGCAGTTATGAGTCAGAAGACGGTTTTGTACGATAAGCATGTCGAATACGGCGGCAAGATGGTGGATTTCGCTGGCTGGCAGATGCCGGTCAATTACGGTTCGCAAATGGATGAGCATCATCAGGTGCGTCAGGATGCGGGCATGTTCGACGTATCGCACATGACTATCGTTGATCTGAAAGGTGATCGCGTCAAAGATTTTCTGCGCTATCTGCTGGCGAACGATGTCGCCAAACTGAAGGAGCCGGGCAAGGCTTTGTACAGCTGCATGCTGCGCGAAGATGGCGGTGTGATTGATGACCTCATCGTCTATTACATGAATGACAGCTGGTATCGTATGGTGGTGAATGCCGGCACGCATGATAAGGACATGGCCTGGATCAACCAGCAGGCGCCGAATTTTGACGTGGACGTTAATGAGCGCGCCAATGTTGCCATGATTGCTGTGCAGGGTCCGAAAGCCATTGAAAAAGCTATTTCAGTATTGCCGGTGGATGAGGTTGAAGCCGTGGCTGAAATGAAGCGCTTTTTTGGTGTTGATTGCGGTGAATGGTTTATCGGCCGTACCGGTTATACCGGTGAAGACGGTTTTGAGATTATGCTGCCCGAATCGGAAGCGCCTGCGCTCTGGGATAAGCTGGCGCACGCGGGCGTCAAACCCTGTGGTCTGGGTGCGCGTGATACCCTGCGTCTGGAAGCGGGTATGAATCTTTATGGTGCGGATATGACCGAAGAGACTTCGCCGCTGATTTCAGGCCTGGGCTGGACCATCGCCTGGGAGCCTGAAGATCGTGATTTTATCGGCCGCGCCGCGATTCAGCAGGAGCGCGAGCAGGGCGTCAGCCAGAAAATCGTTGGCCTGATACTGGAGGAGCGCGGCATTTTACGTGGCCACCAGAAAGTGGTGGTTGAAAATGTGGGCGAAGGTGAGATTACCAGTGGCACTTTTTCTCCAACTTTGAAACAATCTATAGCGCTGGCTCGGGTGCCTGTTCAGACAGGCGATCATTGTCAGGTTGAGATTCGCGGTAAATTATTAAATGCACGTGTGGTCAAGCCTGTTTTCGTACGGGATGGTCAGGCGGTTTAAAACCAAACAATAACAGTAAACAATAACGGTTAAGGCGGAAGTGGCTATGAGTGATGTACCTTCAGAATTAAAATATACGATTTCGCACGAGTGGGTACGCGATGAAGGTGATGGCACAGTTACCATCGGTATCACCGATCATGCCCAGGAATTACTGGGTGATCTGGTGTTTGTTGAATTGCCGGAAGTCGGTGCGGAATTAACAGCGGGCGATGCCTGCTGTGTGGTCGAATCGGTGAAGGCTGCTTCGGACGTGTATTCACCGGTGACCGGTGAAGTCATAGAAGTGAATGAAACGCTGCTTGAGGCACCTGAAATTATTAATGATTCAGCTTTCGATGATGGCTGGTTGTTCAAAGTTCAGCTGTCTGCTGAAGTTGAGCTGGATGACCTGCTGGACGCAGATGCTTATGAGGCTGAGATTGCCGAATAAGTTTCAATAAAAAATTGGCTGCATTCGTGTGCGACCCAATCCCATACGAATGCAGCCAATGCGTCCTGTTAATTTTATAAACCCATAAACGTAGTCCAAATCCAATGCCCTTTATTCCCCATACTGAACAGGAAATCGCCGAGATGCTGCAGGCGATTGGTGTCAATGACATCAGTGCTTTGTTCGAAGAAATCCCCGCTCATTTGCTGGCTGATGAATTATCCGGTGTGCCAACTGGCATGAATGAAATGGAAATATCTCGTCTGATGCGAGCGCGCGCCGCGCAGCATCCGCAGTCCGTGTGTTTTCTGGGCGCCGGTGCTTATGAGCACCACATTCCTGCGGCGGTATGGGAAATCACCACGCGTGGTGAGTTTTACAGTGCTTACACGCCTTATCAGGCAGAGGCATCGCAGGGCACTTTGCAGCTGGTTTATGAATACCAGAGCATGATGACAGCGCTGACCGGCATGGATGTGTCCAATGCCTCGATGTATGACGGTGCTTCGGCGCTGGCAGAAGCGGTGTTGATGGCGGTGCGCGGCAATCGCAAATCGAAATCGCGCAAAATTTTGATGCCAACGACCGTGCATCCTGCTTACCGGAAAACCACGCAGACCATCGTTCAGGGACAGCACATTGAATTAGTAGAAGTGGCTTATGATCAGGCCAGCGGTACTACCAGTCTGGATGCACTCAAGCAGCAGGCGGGTGAAGACATTACTGCGGTCGTGATTCAGCAGCCGAATTTCTTCGGTAACCTGGAAGCGGTCGATGAGATTACCGACTGGGCGCATGAGAACAATATTCTGGTGATTGCGGTAGTCAATCCGCTGACGTTGGCGATTTTGAAAGCGCCGGGCGACTGGGGCGTGGTGGGCGTGGATATCGCCTGTGGTGATGGTCAGCCGCTAGGCGCACCTTTATCCGCCGGTGGCCCGTATTACGGTTTCATGTGCTGCACCGATGCGCTGGTCAGGCAGATGCCGGGTCGAATTGTTGGCCGTACGGTCGATCAGGATGGTAAGGAAGGTTTTGTGCTGACTTTGCAGGCCCGTGAGCAGCATATTCGCCGCTCCAAGGCGACTTCCAATATTTGTACCAATCAGGGCCTGGTGGTCACTGCCTCGACCATTCATATGTCGATTCTAGGTGCGCGCGGTCTGGAAAGAGCGGCGGCAGCCTGCCACGCCAATACCCTGTCACTGGTTAAACAGTTGAGTCAGATTGAAGGCGTCAGCTGTGTTTTTGACTCAACTTATTTCCACGAGGCGGTACTGAAACTGAGCAAACCGGCGGGCGAAGTACTGGCTGCGCTGATGGATAAAAATATTCTCGGTGGTTACGACTTGTCCGGCTCATACCCTGAGCTGGGCAATGCGATGCTGGTCTGTGCCACAGAAATGAGAACCGATGAAGAGATTAGTGCCTATGCAAATGCACTGGCAGAGGTGATTGCCTGATGTTAATTTTCGAACATTCAAGAACAGGACGAAATGGCGCGCCGCAGTCGCCGAAGCAAAAAGCCAGTGTGGATGATATCCCGGCTTCATTGTTGAGAAAAAACCGGGCCGTTTTGCCGGAAGTATCAGAAATGCAGGCAGTGCGTCATTTCACCCGTTTGTCGCAAAAGAATTTTTCAATCGATACCCATTTCTATCCGCTGGGTTCGTGCACCATGAAGTACAACCCACGTGCCTGTAATACGCTGGCGATGTTACCGGGTTTTTTGACCCGCCATCCGATGGCGCCGGCGCAGCAGTCACAGGGTTTTCTGGCCTGCATGTACGAGTTGCAATCGATGTTGTGCGAAGCCACCGGTATGGCCGCCTTCTCACTCGCACCGATGGCCGGTGCTCAGGGCGAGTTCGCCGGCGTTGCCATGATCGAGGCTTACCATAAGTCACGCGGTGACGATGCGCGTAAGGAAATACTGGTGCCGAATGCGGCCCATGGCACTAATCCGGCGACGGCGACCATGTGTGGTTTCAGCGTCAAGGAAATCCCGACGCTGGATAATGGTGACGTTGATCTGGATGCATTGAAAAAAGCCGTCGGCCCGCAGACCGCCGGCCTGATGCTGACCAATCCTTCTACACTGGGTGTGTTCGAGCGCCAGATTGAAACCATCGCCAAAGTGGTGCACCAGGCCGGTGGCCTGCTGTATTACGATGGTGCCAACCTGAATGCGATCCTTGGAAAAATTCGCCCCGGAGATATGGGCTTTGATGTTATCCACAGTAATCTGCATAAAACATTTTCCACGCCACACGGTGGCGGTGGCCCGGGTGCAGGTGCGGTCGGTGTGGCGAAAAGATTAATGCCTTTCCTGCCATTACCCGTGGTCGATAAGGAAGGTGAAAATTATCGCTGGTTAACCGAAAAAGATCTGCCACAAACCATTGGGCGTTTGTCCGCCTTTATGGGTAATGCCGGCGTTCTGCTGCGCGCTTATATTTACATGCGCATGCTGGGCCGTGAAGGCATGGTACGCGTGGCTGAGTTTGCTACCCTGAATGCCAACTACATGATGGCTGAAGCAAAACGCCGGGGCTTTGAACTGGCGATACCGGATCGTCGCGCCAGCCATGAATTTATTATCACGCTAAAAAATGAAGCACGTGACCTGCATGTGACTGCGATGGATTTTGCCAAGCGACTGCTGGATTTTGGTTATCACGCACCGACCACATACTTTCCTTTGCTGGTGCCGGAATGCTTGTTGATTGAGCCGACAGAAACCGAAGCCAAGGAAGTGCTGGATGGCTTTCTCGATGCCATGCTACAGATTCGTGAAGAAGCTAAGACCGATCCCGATCTGGTCAAGGGCGCACCTTATACACTACCGGTAAAACGTCTGGATGAAGTCAGAGCCGCGCGTCAGCTGGATCTCGCCTGGAAAGGCGTAGAGAATTAGGGTTGTTTAATTTACCGTCTTACAACTGCCGCACACAATTGCGGCCATCGGCCTTGGCCTGATACATAGCTTTGTCGGCGCGTTCCAGTAGTGACTCACGGTCATCTGAACAAGGATCAAATCCAGTGACACCAAAGCTGGCGGTAACACGTCCAATCGTGAAGCGATGCTGTTCAACATCCTGTCTTAATCGCTGAGCGTGGCCCATAGCGCCTTCTGCATTGGTTGATACCGTAAGTATGATGAATTCTTCACCACCATAACGGGCAAAAATATCAGAACTGCGATTGGCGCTGGCAATAACCTTTGCGATTTCCTTTAAAATCATATCCCCTGTTGGATGACCATGGCTATCATTAATCTGTTTAAAGTGGTCAATATCAAAAGTGATAACGGACAGATTTCCACCATAACGTTTAATCTTATCTATTTCGGCATCTAGCAGGCGAGTGAAATGCAAACGGTTATATATGTTTGTAAGAGAATCAGTATAAGCGACAATTTTAAGTTGATCGCCGAGTAATTTAATACGTGCCAGTAAATAGCCAAACATTACCCCAGCGAAGGTAGGCATAATGAATGCTGTATAAGTTAGCTCTATATTTAGCAAAAACCGAGCATGGACGATATTTAACTCAGCCATAAATATGCATGCTAAGGTTATATAGGTAGGATAAATAAAAGCTGCGCTATTAAATACCGGATTATTTTTAATGTTGTCAGGTAATCTTATCATCGGTCAAATTATGCCAGATTATGGACAGGTTTTGATTGCATGAATCAATAATAGATTAATTATCAAACTAAAATGAAAGGTGAGAAATGAATAATAAAATTTATGGCTTAATAGCTTGTGTTTGTATGATGTTTCTGGTGACCTCGGTACAGGCCAGGGAATTTAAAGGAGTTAATCTACCAGAGGAAATCTTATTGGAAGGGGTGAATAAAAAAATTAATCTTAACGGTGTGGGTATGCGTACCAAATTTGTCTTTGATATTTATGTCGGTGCGCTGTACCTGGAATCGGCAGCCAACACACGTGAAGCAGTATTGTCTCAAAATGGAGCAAAGCGTGTGTTTATGCATTTTGTTTATGATGAAGTGTCTGCTGAAAAACTGGTGAATGGCTGGAATCAGGGGTTTGAAGATAATCTGACGGAAGAACAGTTGAGTGACCTGGCTGATCGCATTAAAGCATTTAATGCTATGTTCGATACGGTTCATGCTGGAGATGAAGTGCTTCTGGATTATTTGCCTGAACTGGGTACGAGAGTAACCATTAAAGGAGAAGTAAAAGGTATGATTGAAGGCGATGATTTCAACCAGGCTTTGTTAAATATCTGGTTGGGTGATGAACCTGCCGATGAGGATTTAAAAGAGGCAATGTTGAATACTGCGGATTAGTCTGTTTTTGTTTTGACTAGATCGGTAGCAGCATCACGCATAATGGCTTCGTCAACAACGCCGGTTAAAGTACGTTCACCAAATATAAAACTGGGTACGCTTTTAATTTTGTACTGCCTTGCGTGATTGAAGTTTTCTAATAAACGTTGTTGGTATTTTGGTTCTGTCCATGCGGCATTGATGGTTTTGTCGTCGATGCCGCAGCTTTTTGCGATCTCTCTTAGGGTGTCCCTGTTGCCAATGTTCGTCCGGTCGACGAAAAAAGCGGTGAATAATTTTTCGTGCAGCCGGTAAAAAATTTCATGGCCGAGTTGCTTGCTAGCTTCCGCGAGTAGCAGGGCATCTCTGGAATTGGTGGTGAAGGTGTGTTCAGCCAGCGGGATTTCTTCTTCATCGGCGACACGTCTCAGGTTTCTCATTAATTCATCCCAGAATTCGGAAGAATAGTCGAGGTCGGTGACGGGCTCTCCTTCAGCCGAGTTTTCCGGATGGATCTCCAGAAAGCACCAGTTTATTTTCAGATCATATTGATCTTTGAGTCGCATCAGGCGGTGGTGCCCGACATAGCAGAAGGGGCAGATATAGTCGCTAAAAACGGTGATCCTTATTTCTGGCAGAGGTTTCATTTATGTTCCTTTAAAAAAATATCATCTTTAATCCGATCAGTAGTAAGAATACCGCAAAGCCTTTTCTTAATGTGTTTTCTGGCAGGCGATGCGCCAGCTTTGCGCCCACGGGGGCAAATAAAAAACTGGTGGTAATGATAAACAGGAAGGCTGGCAGGTGCACATAGCCCAGCATGTATTCGGGCGCCAGCTCGATTGACCAGCCAGCATAAATATAGGAAGCGGCACCAAATACGGCAATGGGAAAACCACAGGCTGCTGAGGTGGCCACCGCATTGCGTATAGCAATATTATGCCAGTGCAGGAAGGGAACGGTGAGTGTGCCGCCACCGATGCCAACAATCGCCGAAGCCATGCCGATGACAAAACCACCGGTGACAGATTTTATTTTGCCTAGCGAAACGCTATGTATCTGGCTTTGTCTGTTCCAGAGCAAATGCAGGGCGACGAATAATTCAAAAATACCGAAAGCCGGTTTGAGTAATTCTGTTTCTATTTTGCTGGCGGTGATGCCACCCAGCCATGCACCCATGCCGATACCCGGTACCAGTAGCAAAAATATCGGCCAGAGTACGGCCTGCTTTTTATGATGGGCACGAGTCGATGAAAGCGAGGTGATGATAATGGTCGCCAGCGAGGTGGCCAGCGCCATGTGCATGATATGTTCGTGCGGCAGGTTTTGTGCGCTGAAAACAAAGTACAGCACGGGGACGATAATCAGGCCGCCGCCAACGCCCAATAAGCCACTGGCCAGACCGGCGAATACGCCGGTGGTCAGATAAAGCAGGGCTTCGATCATTTTTTTCTAGTCGTTATGCTGCTGGTGAATTTTTGTGAGTAATTCACAATCGACCATACTGTGACCATGGGCATCACCTGCCAGTACGTTGAAGGCCTGATCCGGTTCGCCCAGATTGTCGAGGACGATGGCAGCACCAGTGAAATCATCGTCCTGTGTATAGCCGTTGACGGTGATCAGCGTGGTCAGGTTGGCATCCTGTGATGACAGAATACCGTTGCGCGAATCTTCAAAAGCCAGGCACTGCTCGGGTTTTAAATCCATGGCATTTAGTGCGTAGGTGTAAATGTCGCCAGCGGGTTTTTTTGCTGGCACGATGTCGCCAGCAGCAATAACTTCAAACCAGCCCAGTGACTCTTCACCCAGGGTATGGCTGAACAATGCAGTGACGTTTTCAGGCGTGGTGGTGGTAGCGACTGCCAGACGAAAGCCTAAATCGCGAGCTTCATTGAGCAGTCTTTCAACGCCGGGGCGCAGGGGGATGGCACCGGTGGCCAGTAGTTCGGTGTAGTGGCGCGTTTTGGCGGCGTGCAATTCGGGCACCAGATCATCAAAGTTTTCGGGCAGATTGTCACTGCCAAGAAAATGAGTAACGCAATATCGCATGCGCTCCTTGCCGCCGGTGACCGCCAGCAATTTGCCGTAAAGTTCGACATCCCAGTGCCAGTCGATACCGTATTCATCAAAGGCCGCATTGAAGGCAACACGATGACCATCACGCTCGGTATCGGCCAGTGTGCCGTCGACATCAAAAATAAGTGCTTTAAGAGTAGTGTTTTTCATGGGTACGAATTTTACAAGATCCCGTTACTTTAAAACATTATATTTGACGAGGACTTTCAGGGTGGGCGTCTATTCGCAGAAGCAGGTAAAATCGTACAAATTGGTTCATGCGCCAACATTGATTGAGTTAGGCTTACGCCATTTGTACTTCACACCATCGGAAATTCAGGTCGATTATGACAGAACAGGTTAAACACCAGATTGAGCAAAGATCCGATCGGCACTATTCCTGGTCGTATGTCCGTTCCGTCGCGAAAGAACACAAGCAGACACTGGTGCTGGCCAACATCATTGCTGTTTTGTCGGCCTTGTTCAGCGTGCCGGTGCCCATTTTGATGCCCATGCTGGTTGATGAAGTTTTGCTGGGCAAGCCGGCGGAGATCGTAGGTTTTGTTTCGCGAGTATTTCCCGAGGCATGGCATGGCCCGGTGATGGTTATTGTTGTGGTGATGCTGGCATCGATCATCCTGCGCCTGTTCTCCCTGCTGCTGGCTGTCTGGCAGACCCGAAAGTTTACTGTTGTGGCGAAAGATATCAGCTATCGGATACGCGCCGGTTTGCTGGCGCGATTACAGAAAATCTCCATGTCGGAATACGAAGCCATGGGCACGGGTGCGGTGACTTCGTATTTTGTCACCGATATCAATGCCATTGATGATTTTATTGGTGTTGCCCTGAGTAAGTTTCTGGTCGCGGTGTTAACCGTGATCGGCATATCTATGGTGCTGTTATGGATGCACTGGCAGCTGGCGCTGTTCATTATCTTTATGAATCCGGTGGTGATTTATTTCACCATGGTCATGGGTAAAAAAGTTAAAAA
>Ga0224496_10001028_pt1 | contig 17970 bp, 17 predicted proteins | sample SF_Jul11_sed_USG_2_FD_168127 | JGI IMG/M metagenome (GOLD analysis project Ga0224496, IMG submission 168127) | Sediment microbial communities from San Francisco Bay, California, United States - SF_Jul11_sed_USGS_8_1 | ecosystem: Environmental > Aquatic > Marine > Sediment | place: USA...
TTCCTGGATGAAATTAGCAGGAATCTTTTTGCCAGTCTTTTTGTCTTTGCGCAGACCGGTCTCCATAGGATGACTGATGAGTGTTTTAACAACAGTAACGTCACCTTTGACATTTGCGCGTACTTTAATTGAACTTGCCATGGTATAAATCCTCAAAAATTTTATTAATTAACCGCCGCAGCCGCCGATAGTGACTTTAACTTCTTTCTTGGCTGTGTAGAGTTTGCCGCCCGCTTTTACAACCGCAACAACTTCAGAAGTCTTGCTCATTTTTACACGGGTAGAGACAAAGCCCTCGGTATTACCAGCAAGATTAAAGCTGGCTGTTAGAGGCGTTGGATTTTGGGCAATAAGAATGCTGATGGATTCAGTGCCGGCAATGTTGCTGGTTACTGTAATTGGAACAACAGCACCATTTTCAGCGATGTCTGGCGCTTTTAGTTTAATGTCACCACTGTCAGTCATACTGTCAGTATCAAATGCGGACTTAACTGCAGTATTGATATCTGTTGCTTCAAAAGCCGCTTTGGGCCATGCAGCAAAAACAGTACGAGGGCTTAATAGACCTGCACTGACAATTAAACCTACGGCACTGACTGCCGCAGAGTTCTTTAGAAATGTTCTACGATTCGTTTTCATAGTGTCTTCACCTTACAAATTCTTTAGAGTGAGTAAATATACTCAACAACCTTTTCAATTTCCGCTTTGGACAGGACTTCATGGGGGCCAAAGGGAGGCATGATGGTTTTGGGGTTATTCTGGCGAGAGTCCCAGATTTGTGATTGCAGTTTGGCCTTTTCAGGGAAACGGGCTTTCATGGCAACCAGTGGCGGCCCGATGTTTCCAGGTAAGCTACCACCTTCAATCTGATGACAAGCCAGGCAATTACCTTTCTTACGATCAAAGGCAAGTGCTTTGCCCTGAGCGATAACTGAAGCCTCTTCCGCAATGGAAATGGCTGGCAGTGAGAAGGTAAGAGTGCTCAGAATTACAGCGATGGATGACACTGTGGCTGTGGTTTTTGCGGTATGCCGCATAGTTCACTCCTCAATCAATAGCGTGGGTTAATAAAATTACTAATTCCATTATTGTAGTTGATAGTACTCAGATATGTTTGCGTCCGTTATTTCTGCTAAGTTATTCATTCCTCCGTTGGTTATGTAAAAAATACAGGCCAAAAATGGATTGAATAAAATGGACGTACTATTCTGTTATTGTTATATAAAACTGGATTAGCAGACAATAGGATACTCTTTGAAATGCTCAAAGCAAGCAGTATTTTAATAAAATAAATAACTCATTTTCACTCGAATATAATAATAATCTAATATTGTATAAGTGCTCTAGTTCCTTTGTTCCCTGAGTATTTGGCTGGCTAGTTGCTGCTGCCGGCTTTCAAGTCTTTGACGACTGCTCTTATCCAGATTGGCCTGTTTCAGCGCATTATCTATCTGCTGCGCAGCCAGTTGTAAATAGCCATCAAGCTCATACTGGTAACTGGTGGCCTCCAGGGCCAGTGCTGTCTGGCCGTCAGCAAAATAATTTTGAGCCAGTTGCTGATAAATCAGTGGTTGCTGGTGTTGTTGCAGGAGTTTACGTAATAGTGCTATGGCCTCCTTGTATTTATTGGATAAGCCGAGTAGTTCTGTGTATGTAAGTGAGACCGGTAAATAGTTTGGATAGATTTTATTTAATTTTTCCATTACAACCCGACCCTTATCCACTTGACCGTCATTTTTGTAAGCTTCGGCCAGGGTAATCTGGATCCAGGGATGGTCACTTTCCTTGATTATCTGTTTCAGTATTGAGATTGCCTGATCCGGCTTGCCCTGTGCAATCAGGCTGGCAGCCAGTGTGTACCGTGTCACTACACTTTGTTTATCGGGCGCCATCTGGGTTAGGCGATTAATCAGGTTTTGTAAAGACCGGGTGCTTATAACCGCTAGTCTTGCCTTACAGAGCTGGAAATTGAGGGAGTCGTCAGCCAGTTTTTGATCACCTGCCTTCATCCTGTGTCTGGCCTCGGCAACTCTGTTAGAGCTCAAAGGATGCGTTCTCAGGTACTCCATCTGTGCAAAAACATTATTTGACTCAGATTGAGATAAAAGGGTATCAAAAAAATCGGCCATACCGCGTGGGTTGATGCTGGATTTCCTGAGTACATTAACGGCTTCACGGTCGGCTTCATATTCATTATGTCGTGTAAAGTTAATCTGTGATTGCATTACCGCAGCAGAACCCCCATAGATAATCGCTGCACCAGCATCAGGTGATTGGGAACCCACAATAATACCGGCAATAATGGCTGCAAATGCTGCTGCGGGCGAAATACTGGCCTCGGTCATAGCCCGGGCCAGGTGTCGTTGGGTGACATGGGATATCTCATGGGCAACGACACCTGCTAGCTCACTTTCATTGTGTGCAGCTAAAAACAGGCCGCTATGAATGCCAATATGTGCATCCGGTCCGGCAAAGGCGTTGATATTAGGTACATTAAGTATGAAAAACTTAAATTCCTGCTCGCCATGATCGGTTTGCGAAACCAGCTTTTGCCCCAGTGTATTTAAATAATCATTGACAATCAGGTCGTCGATAAAGGGGAGGTTGGTACGTAGTGTTTTGTAAAAATTTTTACCCATCAGGTATTCCTGAAAGGGTGAAATTTCCTTTTGGGTGGGATCACCCAGCTGTGGTAATTCGGCTCTTGCCGAGGGTAAAAAAATAAGGCAGGCTGCAAAACAGCTTATTATGAAGAATGATCTGGACATAGAGCTCTGTTGTTCCTGATTGTCTGTAGTCTATCGCTAATAAAGCCAATAGGTGTTTATTGCGGGGCTATCAAAACAGGGCGAACCGGTTGTCTTTATTTTTAAAAGTCATAAAAAAAGGCTGCACCCTGGGATGCAGCCTTTTTTCTACCTGTATATCCAGTCTTTAGATAAACAGGGACTGAGTCGCGTCAGAAGACTCTTCGAAGTAAGTGGCCGCACCTACATATTCAACACCATCTATAAACTGAGAGTGATCGTAGCCGAAAAGTTCAACTGTCATCTGGCAGGCAAGGAATTTAACTTCTGCTTCCTGGCACAGTTCGCGTAATTCAGGGATAGTTGCAACACCACAGTTAGTGATAGTCTTTTTCATCAGTGTAGTGGCAATGCTGTCCATGAAAGGTACGTTCCACAGTACATTAGGGATTTTAGGACCAAAGTCGATAGATTTGAACCATTTTGGGCCCATAGGCATTTTCATCGGCATGGAAGGGTTACCTGTTGGGGTAACTTTCAGGCTGCTAGTGTCTTTCAGCAACAAACCAAGGCCATAGAATGTGAAAAATATTGAACACTCCATGCCTAAAGCTGCTGCAGTACTTGCCAGGATATAGGGAGGGTATGCCCAGTCAAGAGTGCCTTTTGTTGCAATAATGGTCAGCTTACGTGTGTCGCTCATTTGTTGTCTCCTCGAGTGTCTTTGGGGTAGCCAGGTTTGATCGCTGATGCTCTGTAATGCCTGAGTGCTGACCCTTGGAAAATCTCAATATTAAAAAATTAGTCGGTTGTATTATTTTTCATCATAAACCTTACCTTTGAATGTGAATAAAAGGCAAGACTTATTGAAAAATATTTTTTTAGTGCTATGTAAATAAAGTGACAAAATACGCCTGTAAAAATACTCAAATAAGTTTATAACCATTTGTTTTTATTAAGAATTTATTGTTTTCCCTGCTGATGGGCCTCGATTGAGGCCGAGGCAGGATATGATTTTTATTTTCTACTTGAAAGGGATTAATCTTTATCTATTTTGTTTTTTTATAAACTGCTGTAAAATTCAGTGTTTCATTAATTACTAATAAAGGTATTGGTCTATGGGCGGTATTAAGGAAGTTGATGTTCATGCATTGAAATCTTATCTGGATGAAGGCAAGAGCATTCGTCTAATTGATGTGCGTAGTGTGGCAGAAATGGCGACAGGCATAATCCCCAGGGCAGAAAAATTGCCATTACATACCCTGCCGGTTCGTCTGAATGAAATCAGTAATGATGACCTGTGTGTACTTTATTGTCGTAGCGGTGCGCGCTCAGCACAGGGCGTGGGTTTTATGGCGGCACAGGGGTTTGACAATGTATTCAACCTGCGTGGCGGTATTATGGCCTGGCAACAGATGGGGCACGACCTGGTGGCCTGATAGATCAATTATTGTTCATAAAGTACATGGAAACCCCTGAAATCATTAGATTCAGGGGTTTTTTTATGAGATTTGATAATTAAAGAGCCCATTTGATTTGCTTATTACAGCGCAATCAACTAGATAATCAATAAATCCCCTATTTAGGGGTTTGACATATGCCCCGTTTGGGTATTTGACACGCTGGAGGCTACATGTGTATCTTTCAGGGGGCTTTTTCAAAGTGATTGAGTTAACTAATTATTATAAATATACGCTAGAGCGTATTTCCATTTGAGGATGAGAATTATGAGTGGGTTAAAGAGATCCTTAATTTCCATGACTGTTGCCGGTATCCTTGCATCGCCAGCAGTGTACGCCACCAACGGAATGAATTTAGAAGGCTATGGTCCTGTTGCAACGGGGATGGGCGGTGCGTCCATGGCTTATGAAAATGGCTCGGCTGCGGTAATGAATAACCCAGCCACGATTGGCCTGATGAATGATGGCCAGAGTCGCCTGGAAGTCGCCATTGGCAGCCTGGCACCGGATATTACTTCATCGATGACGGGTATGTCCGATGCAGATTCTTCTGGTGGCCCTTACATGATGCCCGCCGTGGGCTGGACCAAGCGTGAAGGTAAACTGACATATGGTTTTGGTATGTTTGCCCAGGGGGGGATGGGTACGGACTATGCGGCTGACTCCATTATCGCTGCAGGTACCAATGAAGCGGTACGTTCTGAAGTAGGTGTAGGGCGTATGCTGGTGCCACTCACCTATGAAGTGGATAGTAAATTAACTGTCGGTGGTACGATTGACTTTGTCTGGGCGGGTATGGATCTGAAAATGGCCATGTCAGGTGCGCAGTTTATGGATTTTATGCCCACAACAGTCAATCCGTTGGCTACGAATGCCGGTGGTACGGCTAGTGGAACGCTGGTTTCTGCATTTGCGGGTGCTGTTGGCGTGGGTATGATGAATCCTGCTAATCCTGTGAATACTACACGCTTTGATTTTTCTAATAGCAGTGATTATACGGGTGAAGCGTCAAGTACAGGTTACGGCGCAAAACTGGGATTCGTTTACAAGGTAAACAACAAGCTGACCCTGGGTGGTACTTATCATCTGGAAACCAGCCTGGGTGATCTGAAAACCAGTAACGCCTCAATGACTATGAGTGCCAACTTTGATGATAATGTATTGAATCAGACTTGGAATCCGGGTGTTGCAGGTGTTGCAGCGGGTACCTATACTGCAGTTCCTGTTGACGTAACCGGTAGAGTCAGTGTGGTTGATTTCCAGTGGCCAGCAACCATTGGCTTTGGTGGTGCTTATCAGATGAATGATAAGTTATTAATAGCAGCAGATATCAAGTCAATTCGTTGGTCAGATGTCATGGATTCATTCCGCATGACCTTTACCTCTGATTCAACTCAGACGGGTTTGGCTGCAGGTTTTGCAGATGTGGCCGTTGATTTTGAAATGTTCCAGAAATGGGATGATCAGACAGTCATCAATATCGGTGCATCTTACCAGGTTGATAGTGCGCTCACCGTACGCGGTGGTTTGAACCTTTCATCGAATCCTGTTCCTGATGCCTATCTGAATCCCTTGTTTCCGGCTACGATTGAAAATCATCTAACCGGTGGTGTGGGTTACAAGATCGACCAGGCACAGGCGGTTGATTTCTCCCTGACCTATGCGCCAGAAGTCGATGCAACCAGTGGTTCGGGTGTTGCTGTTTCACACAGCCAGATGAACTGGCAGTTTATGTATACAAATAATTTTTAATTTATAGTATTAGACATTTGTTTGTAAAAAAACGGGGGCTTATAGCCCCTGTTTTTTTGTAATTTTTTTATATAAAAATATTCACCAATTAGTGAATAATCATCAGTGGCTATATTAGAATATAATTATCTAGTTTAAAGTTGATATTTATTGAATAGGGGTAATAAAAAAATATTTCGTTGACAAGTTAAAGGGTCAAGGTTAGTTTTAGCCAACGTTAAATTCCAAGCGTAATTATTACAAAACCCAATGGGAGTTGGAGCATAAAAATGAACATGAAATCAATATATACTTATACATTTGCATTGGCCATTGGCCTGATTGCATCAGCAGCACAAGCCGCCGATAAACATCTGCCTTTCGTTCTTGCTTCCAATGATGCAGGCACAATTGCTGATAAACTGGATGCTACAAAACAGGCCCTACAGGGCAATGGTTTTGAAATTGCCGGTGAGTACTCACCTTTCAAGGGTGCGCATATCATTGTAGTAACCAATGATGAACTGAAAAAAGCAGCTGCTAGCCATTCACGTGGTGGTTATGTTGCAGGTCAGCGTATTTCATTAACTGAGATGAATAACAAAGTTCAGGTGTCTTACACTAACCCCTTCTACATGGCCAAGGCTTACCACATCAAATCAAATCTTGATGCAACCACGGCTTCTCTGAAAAAAGCACTGGGTTCGATCCAGTCTTACGGCCCTGCTGAAGGCCTGACTGAAAAGAAACTGGGTAAATACCACTACACCTTTGGTATGGAATACTTTGATGAGCCCCTGGAGCTGGCTTCAGCAGGTAGTCACGATAAAGTCGTTAGCACGATTGAAAAAAATCTGGCAGCCAAAACAGCGGGTGCTATGCAGGTTTACCGTATTGATATCCCTGGTACAAAACAGACTATTTTCGGCGTAGGTATGAAAGCACCTAACGAAGGCAAGAAATATATGGATGAGTCATTCATCATGAGTGAAATTGACTTCAAGCCTATTCGTTCAACTGCACATCTTCCCTATGAAATCCTGGTCAATGACAAAGAAGCTGAAGCACTGCATGCCCGTTTCCGCATTGCGATCAACTTCCCTGACCTGAGCATGATGGGTGATAACAGCTTCATGAACATCATGTCTACACCTGATGCGATTCGTGATGTACTGACTGTGGTTGCTGGTGGTAGCGTGAGTGATGACCCCTTCTAATTTGGTCGGATAGTGAAAAAAACCCGGCCAGTTAGCCGGGTTTTTTTTTGCCTGAAAATAACGCAGAATCAGAAAACGAGCGGTTTGGCGCCAGAGTTGTGGGATGATCGCTTTCGGGTTAAAATGCGCGGCTTGCAATTTCATGTCGTTATTGTAAAAGTCTATGATTTTTAAGGTTTTTTAAGCCTTAACCAATGCTGGAGACATCAAGGTGGAATTAACCGGAGCGGAAATAGTTGTTCAATGCCTGAAAGAAGAGGGCGTGGAGCACGTTTTTGGATATCCTGGCGGTGCTGTACTGCATATTTATGATGCATTTTACAAGCAGGATGATGTGAAGCATATCCTGGTACGCCACGAGCAGGGGGCAACCCATGCTGCGGATGGTTACGCACGTAGTACAGGCAAGCCGGGCGTGGTACTGGTCACCTCTGGCCCTGGTGCAACCAATGCGGTTACCGGTATTGCGACAGCCTATCTTGATTCTATCCCTATGGTGGTGCTGACAGGCCAGGTGCCACGCCCATTGATTGGTAATGATGCCTTCCAGGAAGTGGATTCCGTGGGTATTACGCGGCCGATTGTGAAGCACAATTTCCTGGTTGAAGACGTGAAAGACCTGGCTTCTGTTATGAAGAAGGCCTTTTATATAGCGACTACGGGTCGGCCTGGCCCGGTTGTGGTTGATATTCCCAAGGATGTGACGGCCCATAAAACCGAATTCTCCTACCCACGGGATATCAAGGTACGTTCTTATCACCCAACGGTGAAGGGGCATACTGGCCAGATCAAAAAGGCGCTGGATATTATCCTGGATGCCAAATGCCCAATGATATACACCGGTGGTGGTGTTATTTTGAGTAATGCATCCGAAGAGCTGGTTTCATTTGCGCGTGCTATTGGTGCGCCTATTACCAATACGCTGATGGGCCTGGGTGCCTATCCTGCCAGTGATGAGCAGTTTGTGGGTATGTTGGGTATGCATGGTACTTACGAGGCCAATATGTCGATGCACAACTGCGATGTACTGATTGCCATAGGTGCCCGATTCGATGATCGTGTTACCGGAAATCTCGAGAAGTTCTGCCCCTCGGCTACCATAGTGCATGTGGATATAGACCCGGCGTCCATTTCCAAGAATGTTAAAGTTGATGTACCTATCGTCGGTGATGTTAAGCAGGTAATGGAAGATTTCAATAAACTGCTGCAGGATACCAAAAAACGCCCGGATGCGGCGGCGATGAAGGCCTGGTGGAAGCAGGTCAACGAATGGCGTGCCCAGGATTGCCTGAAATATGATACGGATACGGGTACCATAAAACCACAGTACGTGATCCAGCAGTTACACGAGGCCACCGACGGTGATGCCTTTGTGGTTTCAGATGTGGGGCAGCACCAGATGTTTGCCGCCCAGTATTATCCCTTTGATAAGCCCCGTCGCTGGATCAATTCAGGTGGGCTGGGTACCATGGGCTTCGGTCTGCCGGCTGCTATGGGTGTACAGATGGCGCATCCGGATGAAACCGTGGTCTGCGTGACGGGTGAGGGCAGTATCCAGATGTGTATCCAGGAGCTAGCAACCTGTCTACAATACGGCCTGCCGGTTAAGATCATTAACCTGAATAATCGCTTCCTCGGTATGGTGCGCCAGTGGCAGGAGTTTTTCTATGAAAAGCGTTATGCCATGTCCTATATGGAGTCCCTGCCCGATTTCGTGAAACTGGCCGAGGCCTATGGCCATATCGGTATTAAAGTTGAAAAGCCGGAAGATGTCCGTGCAGCGCTGGATAAAGCGATGACGGAATATAAAGATCGTCTGGTCTTTATAGACTTTATTACCGACCGTGAAGAAAACGTTTATCCGATGATCCCTGCTGGTGCGGGCCTGAATGAAATGATACTGATATGAATAGAAAACATATTATTTCAATATTACTGGAAAATGAGTCAGGTGCTCTGTCGCGTGTTGCCGGCCTGTTTTCTGCGCGTGCCTATAATATTGAATCCCTGACCGTGGCACCGACAGACGATGAAACCCTGTCACGTATGACGGTGGTGACCTCGGGCACCGAAGAGATTGTCGAGCAGATCATGAAACAGCTGAACAAGCTGGTTGATGTGGTAAAGCTGATTGATCTTACCGAAAGTAGTTTTATCGAACGTGAACTGATGCTGGCCAAGGTTGAAGCTACGAGTGATGCGCGTAGTGAAGTGAAGCGTCTGGCCGATATCTTCCGCGGTCGTATCATCGATGTTACCGATAATACCTATACCATCGAGATGACGGGCAAGGGTGAAAAACTGGATGCATTTTTAACCGCATTATCGAGTATTTCTATTTATGAAGTGGTGCGATCCGGTGCAATTGGTATTGGCCGTGGTGAAAAATCCTTAACACTTTAATTTTAATTTTTAATTTATAACATACTGGAAAATAAACATGAGCTTGAATATTTATTACGATAAAGATTGTGACCTGTCTATTATCAAGGGCAAGAAAGTCACTATCGTGGGCTATGGTTCACAGGGCCATGCGCATGCGCTGAATTTAAAAGATTCAGGTGTTGATGTCACAGTCGCTTTACGTGCAGGTTCAAGTTCTGCAGTTAAGGCTGAGAATGAAGGCCTGAAAGTAGCATCTGTAGCCGATGCGGTTAAAACAGCAGACGTGATTATGATCCTGACACCGGATGAGTTTCAGTCATCATTATACAAAGATGAAATTGAGCCCAACCTGAAAGAGGGTGCAACACTGGCATTTGCCCATGGTTTTGCGATCCACTATAACCAGATCGTTCCACGTAAAGATCTTGATGTCATCATGATTGCGCCCAAGGCGCCGGGCCACACTGTACGTAGTGAATTTGTACGTGGTGGTGGTGTGCCTGATCTGATTGCTATATTCCAGGATGCCTCTGGTAAGGCAAAAGAGCTGGCCCTGTCTTATGCATCGGGTGTAGGTGGTGGTCGTACTGCCATTATCGAAACAACATTCAAAGATGAAACAGAAACTGACCTGTTTGGTGAGCAGGCGGTACTTTGTGGCGGTGCCGTTGAACTGGTTAAAATGGGCTTCGAAACATTAACAGAAGCTGGTTATGCGCCAGAAATGGCTTACTTTGAGTGCCTGCATGAACTGAAGCTGATTGTTGACCTGATGTTCGAAGGCGGTATTGCCAACATGAATTACTCTATTTCAAATAATGCGGAATACGGTGAGTATGTTACTGGCGACAAGGTCATCAACGAAGAAAGCCGTAAAGCCATGCGTGAAGCATTGCGTAATATCCAGAATGGTGATTATGCAAAACGCTTTATCCTGGAAGGTGCAACCAATTACCCTGAGATGACAGCACGTCGTCGTAACAATGCGGCGCACCCGATTGAAGTTGTGGGTGGTCAATTGCGTGAAATGATGCCCTGGATCCAGGCGAATCAGATTGTTGACAAGAGCAAGAACTAATTGCTTGTCCTGTCATATAAGAAAGGGGGCATTTGCCCCCTTTTTTGTTGATGCTGTGATGAAAAGGTTTGACGCAAAGATGTAAAGTCGCAGAGAATATGAGGCATTATCTTTTAACTGACACGGTTCCTTACAGGGCTGTGGCCCTAATACTGATGTAGGCAATAATGGAAATAAAAGCAAAACCCGGTTATAGACGCAAAGGTATCTACCTGTTGCCTAATCTATTTACCACCGCTGCACTGTTTGCTGGCTTCTATGCCATTATCGCCGCTATTCATGGTCATTTCGGCCAGGCCTGTGCTGCTGTTTTTATTGCCATGTTACTGGATGGTATCGATGGTCGTGTCGCACGTATCACCAATACACAGAGTGAGTTTGGTGCCGAATACGACAGCCTGTCGGACATGGTCTCCTTTGGCCTGGCGCCTGCACTGGTCATGTATGAATGGGCCCTGTCATCACTGGTGAGCCAGGGCTGGCAGTGGGGCAAGTTTGGCTGGCTGGCTGCATTTATTTATACCGCCTGTGCGGCGATGCGCCTGGCGCGTTTCAATACCCAGGTGGGTGTGGCCGATAAGCGTTATTTCCAGGGCTTGCCCAGCCCATCGGCGGCGGCGGTCGTGGTGGGCTTTATCTGGATGTGTTTTGATGCGGGTATCAAGGGCGAGGATGTGGCTATTCCTGCGCTGGTTATTACCCTGCTGGCCGGTATCCTGATGGTTACTAATGTGCTCTATTACAGTTTCAAAGAGCTTAATTTCAGGGGCAGGGTGCCCTTTGTTGCGCTGTTAGTGATTGTTATTGTGCTGGCGGTTGCGGCACTGAATCCCCCCAAGGTACTGTTTGCCGTGTTTGTTATTTATCTGCTTTCAGGTCCGGTATTGTCTGTATTTCGGCGCATGAAGAAAATAGGCCGTAAAACCCCGCCGGTTCAGGATTAATCAAGGCAAACGATGCTTGGCAAACGAAACTTTGTCCGTTATAGTCTAGACAAACCATTGATCGTGAATACTATGATTTCAAACAGAATACAACATGCTTCTTTAGCAGCGCCCCATGGCGGTATTCTGTTGTGCCTGTCTGAAACACACCTGTCTGATCAAGCGCTTTTCCTTCTACTGCCTTAGGGCATATAGATATCTCTGGCGAGGGGAAATACGCATAAACACACACATAATATATAAACATCCCGATTAGTGGAGCAATGTCATGAGTTCAGATGGCAAATTAATTATTTTTGATACAACCTTGCGTGATGGCGAGCAAAGCCCCGGCGCATCTATGACCAAAGAAGAGAAGGTGCGTATAGCCAAGGCGCTGGAGCGTATGCGAGTCGATATTATCGAAGCCGGTTTTCCGATAGCCAGTCGCGGTGACTTCGAATCGGTGCAGGCTGTTGCCGAGGCAGTAAAAGACAGTACGGTTTGTGGGCTGGCGCGTGCGCTTGAAAAAGATATTAGCCGTGCGGGCGAGGCCCTGAAAATGGCCAACTCCTCGCGTATCCATACCTTTATTGCGACCTCGCCGATCCATATGCAGATGAAGTTACGCATGCAGCCTGACCAGGTGCTGGAGCAGGCTGTCGCCGCAGTGAAGATGGCTCGTCAATTCACGGACAATGTCGAATTTTCACCGGAAGATGCCGGTCGCTCGGAAACCGATTTTCTGTGCCGCATCATTGAGGCCGTGATAGACGCCGGCGCAACGACGATTAATATTCCCGATACGGTCGGTTACAATCTACCCAGCCAGTTCGGCGGTTTAATTAAAACCTTGATCGAGCGTATTCCCAATTCCGATAAGGCCATATTCTCCGTGCATTGTCACAATGACCTGGGTATGGCTGTAGCCAATTCACTGGCTGCGGTCCAGAATGGTGCGCGCCAGGTGGAATGTACTATTAATGGCCTGGGTGAGCGTGCCGGTAATGCTGCACTGGAAGAGATAGTCATGGCCGTGCGTACACGCCAGGATCTGTTCAGTTGTGATACTACGCTGGATACGACACAGATCATGCCCTGTTCACGCCTGGTGAGTAGTATTACAGGTTTCCCTGTGCAGCCGAATAAGGCCATCGTAGGTGCCAATGCCTTTGCCCATGAATCCGGTATCCACCAGGACGGTGTATTAAAGAACCGTGAGACCTATGAAATCATGCGTGCCCAGGATGTGGGCTGGAGTGAGAACCGTATTGTGCTGGGTAAGCATTCCGGTCGTAATGCATTGAAGTCAAGGCTTGAAACACTGGGTATCGAACTGGCCACGGAAGAAGAATTGAATGAAACCTTCAGTCGCTTTAAGGACCTGGCGGATAAAAAACATGAAATCTTCGATGAAGATTTACAGGCACTGGTGACAGAGACAAACTGGACGGCCGAGAATGAGGTATTGAAATTAATCAGCCTTAAAGTCTGCTCGGAAACCGGTGAAGTACCAGAGGCCAGTGTCGTCGTTTCTTTTAATGGCAAGGAGCATAGCGTTACCGCGCAGGGAAGTGGTCCGGTTGATGCAGCCTATAAATCGATAGAGCAGGTGGTGCAGAGCGAGGCCGAGTTACAGTTATATTCGGTGAATAATATTACCAGTGGTACGGATTCACAGGGTGAAGTGACCGTGCGTTTATCAAAGAGTGGTCGCATAGTGAATGGCCAGGGTGCAGATACCGATATTGTTATTGCGTCGGCCAAGGCCTATGTGAATGCACTGAATAAAATTATGGTGGGTATGGAAGATCGCGCACATCCACAGCTGGGCGATGTGTAATTAAAGTGGTTGCGGAACAGGATAAGCGAGAGGATTCAGTAGCGCAGGGAAGCGCATTGCCTGAAGCCCGGCGCCTCGATTATTTGAAAGCCATGGGCATCCAGCCGTGGTTTGAAAAGTATCCTGTGATGATTGATGCCAAGGAACAAGCCGGTGGCACTACTATGCCCGCTGCCGAACCTGTCATTGAAAAAGTAGCTGAAGAAACTGGCCGGCCACAACTATCGGCTATGGACTGTGAGCAGCTGCGAGCACTGGTCAGTGATTGTCAATTATGTGGATTGCATACATCGAGAACACGTACAGTATTTGGTGAGGGCCATCGTGATGCCGAGTTATTTATTATTAGCGATGCCCCCACTGGCGAAGAAGAAAGCAAGGGGCAACCCGGGGTGGGTGAGCCCGGCCTGTTACTCGATGCCATGCTCGCGGCGATTGGCCTGAAACGCCAGCAGGTCTATATGGCCAATGTGATTAAATGCCGGCCACCGGATGACAGGACGCCACAAACCAGTGAGATTATCTGTTGTGATGCCTACCTGCAGAGGCAGATCGAACTCATCAGGCCAAAGGTGATTCTCGTACTGGGCCAGCTTGCAGCACAGCATTTACTGGTAACCCAGGATCCATTATTGACGCTAAGGGCGACAACGCACCAGTATAATGGTATCCCGTTGCTGGTCAGTCACCCGCCTGCACACCTGATAACTCATTCCCGCGATAAGAAAGACTCCTGGCAGGATTTATTACGTGTTAAGCAGCTCCTGGTTAACTGATCGTGGCAATTAATCCGGATATTGAGTCGATCAAGGGCTTCAGGGCGATGTTATTCGAGGACGTCCCTGCGGTGATCTCCATAGAGGAATCCGTTTATAAGCACCCCTGGACAGAAGGTATCTTCTGCGATTGCATCCGTGTTGGATATAACTGTTTTGTCTATGAAGAATCGGATGTCATCCAGGCCTATGGCCTGATTTCTATAGCTGCTGATGAGGCGCATATCCTGAATATTTGTGTTGCACCCGAGTTACAGGGAAAGGGCCTGGGCAAGAGGATGCTGTACAAGCTGCTGGATACTGCCGAGCAAAAGGCGGTGGAGTCTGTTTTTCTTGAAGTCAGGGTATCCAACCAGGTCGCTATTCAGCTCTATGAGCAGGAAGGCTTTAACCAGATTGGTGTGCGTAAGGATTATTATCCGGCAGACGACGGTAAAGAGGATGCCCTGGTTTTTGCACGGGCTCTGAATTTACCAGACGATTAATCCCACCGGGGCGCATCATCTCAAGCCGTCAATTCCATCTTCGTGTATAATTTCGCCTTCTATATGTTTTGTGATTACTATGTCTGAATCTTTACAACAAATGCAACGCCGGCGTACCTTCGCCATTATCTCTCACCCGGATGCGGGTAAAACCACGCTGACCGAAAAGCTACTGTTATTTGGCGGTGCCATACAGACCGCAGGTACGGTAAAAGGTCGCAAGGCAGCGCGCCATGCTACCTCCGACTGGATGGAGCTGGAAAAACAGCGCGGTATTTCTGTAACATCCTCAGTTATGCAGTTCCCGCACAATGACTGTATTTTTAATCTACTGGACACACCGGGCCACGCTGATTTCTCGGAAGATACCTACCGTACACTGACAGCGGTCGACTCTGCATTAATGGTGATCGATGCCGCCAAAGGCGTAGAGGAACGAACCATTAAATTGATGGATGTCTGTCGCCTGCGTGATACCCCGATTATTACCTTTGTCAACAAAATGGATCGTGAGGCAAGGGACCCCGTTGACCTGCTCGATGATGTTGAGACGGTATTGAATATCCAGTGCGCCCCTATGACATGGCCAATAGGTATGGGCAAACAGTTCAAGGGTGTATTTCATTTGTATAATAATTCCGTACATTTGTTCAGTGCCACACATGGCGGCGGTATTAAAACAGGTGATATCATACAGGGGCTGGATAACCCAGAGCTGGATGAAAAAATTGGCCATATGGCACAGGAACTGCGCGATGAGATTGAGCTGGTAAAAGGCGCCAGTCACGAATTTGATATGCAGGCCTACCGCGAAGGCAAATTAACCCCCGTATTTTTTGGTTCTGCAATTAATAATTTTGGAATCCAGGAGCTGCTCGATGCACTGGATATTTATGCGCCAGCACCGAAGGACCAGGATGCAGGCTCACGCATAGTAAAGGCGGAAGAAGAAAAATTTACCGGTTTCGTTTTCAAGATCCAGGCCAACATGGATCCCCAGCACAGGGATCGCATTGCGTTTATGCGCGTCTGCTCCGGCCACTTTACTAAAGGTATGAAGGTCCGGCACGTACGGATTAAAAAAGACATCAAGCTCAGTGATGCCTTAACCTTTATGGCCTCAGAACGAGGTCATGTTGACGATGCCTATGCCGGTGATATTATTGGTATTCACAACCATGGCACCATTCGTATTGGAGACACCTTTACTTTGGGTGAGGACCTGGCCTTTAGTGGTATCCCGAATTTTGCACCCGAGTTATTCCGTCGTGCACAACTACGTGATCCATTAAAAATGAAGGCGTTACAGAAAGGCCTGGTGCAGTTGTGCGAAGAAGGCGCGACACAGCTCTATCGTCCCCTGACCAAAAATGACCTGATCCTGGGTGCTGTGGGTGTGCTGCAGTTTGATGTTGTAGCCCATCGTTTACAGTATGAATATGGCGTGGACTGCAGCTTTGAACAGGTCAGTGTAAGCACTGCTCGCTGGGTGGAATGTGACGATGAGAAGATGCTGGCCCAGTTCAGGGAAAAGGCGGCGTCTAACCTTGCTTTAGATCATGCTGGCGACCTGGTCTATATTGCCCCAACCCGTGTTAACCTGGATATGACACAGGAGCGCTGGCCAGATATCAAATTCCTTGCTACCCGTGAACATGGTATTTATGAGGTATAACTACTTTTTGTCCGGAGCAGGTGTAATGACTGTTGGGGTGTAACAAAATTCATCCTGTCCTTCATGGTTGAGGATGATTTTCAGGCCAAGGCTGGGGTAGTTCCAGTATTCAATCTTATCATCCTTACGTTCATCGCTTTCAGGTTGGCCAAAATATTTGAGTAGCATGTCGATGTTGTAGTCAATGCTGGGGCGGTAGTAAATTGCTTTTATAACCGTTCCCAGCAGTTTCATTTCATTTTTTTCTGGTAGCTTTAATGTGGCATCCTGCTCAGCCAGTTTTATGATTTCGTTTAGTTCATCGGGTGTCAATTTATATTCGAGGTCTATATCGGCAATCAAACCATTAAAATTAAGTGCATTATAATGGGCGACCAGGTATCTTTTTTGTGTAGCAGGATCTATTTTAAATTGATTAACTGGAAAACTTGAAAGTATCTGGTTTGCATCCTGGAGAAGTGTCTTATTCAGGGTAATGCCAAAGACTCGAGTGTTGCCATTATCAAGGACGTTGATATCCCAGGGTGTATAGCTAGCATCCTGATCAGGTGAGCGATTGCCTATGACCATAATTATCATGGCACTGGCAATCATTATAAAGATTAGCAGGGTACGATTCATGTTGTTTTTCAGGGTTTAAATAATTTAATGCCTGATTATAAGGGATAGTTTGCTTGTCTGTCTGGTAAATAAATCGAGGTTTGAACTGTTAAACAATAAATTTTCTCATTAATTCCTGCATATGAGAGGCCAGCTTTTCCAGTTCCTGGCTCTGTAATAATGTGTTTTGTGCACCTTCGGCGGTGGTATTGGCAACCTGGCTAATATTAACCAGGCTAAGATCCATCTCGGCCGCAACCTGGCTTTGTTGATTGGCTGATGTGGCGATATGGTTATTCATTTCATTGATAGACACGACGGATTGATTAATATTATCCAGTGCAGTACCTGCCTGTGAGGCATGATCCACACTTTCCTGAGCACGCTTTTTACTCATTTCCATAACGTCTACAGCATTGTTTGAGCCCTGCTGGAGTTGCTCGATCATCTCCTGAATTTCCTGTGTGGATTTTTGAGTGCGGCTTGCAAGAGTTCTTACTTCATCGGCTACAACAGCAAAGCCACGACCCTGTTCACCAGCGCGTGCCGCTTCTATGGCTGCATTTAAAGCCAGTAAATTTGTCTGCTCTGCAATAGAGCGAATAACATCAAGGACACTACCTATTTGTTCGCTATCCGTCTGTAGTTTGAGTATCACTGTATGTGCATTTTCTATTTCATTCGCCAGCGAATTAATTGATTGAATGGTGGTATTGACAACCTGTTTACCAATATTTGATTCATTTTCAGCATTCTCGGCGGCATCTGCGGCAGTGGATGCATTTTGTGCTACTTCCTGGACGGTAGCGGTCATCTCGTTCATGCCCGTCGCAGCCTGGTCGGTATCCTTTTGCTGTCTAATAATGTCGTCGGTTGTACTTTGCGTAATTTGAGATACCTGTGATGAAGCAAAAGCTAGCTGAGTCGTGGCATTAGATACCTGTGAAATGGTGCCATGAAATTTTTCAAGCAATTCATTGAATAGATTCCCCAGTTTATCTATGCCATCATTGCCGTGTATCTCAATACGCTTACGTAGGTCAGCTTCAC
>Ga0224496_10001029_pt1 | contig 17963 bp, 14 predicted proteins | sample SF_Jul11_sed_USG_2_FD_168127 | JGI IMG/M metagenome (GOLD analysis project Ga0224496, IMG submission 168127) | Sediment microbial communities from San Francisco Bay, California, United States - SF_Jul11_sed_USGS_8_1 | ecosystem: Environmental > Aquatic > Marine > Sediment | place: USA...
CGGAACAGAACCCCGATATCAGACTCGTGCTGCTCGATTTGAAGCTGGAGGATGGCACCGGGTTTGAAACCCTTGAGAAACTTTCCGGCAGCCTTGCCAATGCGGCCGTCACTATTGTGTCCGCCTCGGAAGACAGCAAGAATATTTCCCGGTCATACAAAGCCGGCGCCAAGGGCTATATCGTCAAATCCTCTACGTCCGACGTGCTACGCCATGCCTTGCCGTTAATCCTGGCGGGCGAAACCTACATCCCCTCGCACGCCATGTCGCTGTTAACGGGCGGCGGAACGGACGGAGCGGAACCCTCGACCCAGAACAACGGTGTTACCGGCACCCCGCGCCTGACCCCCCGCCAACAGGAAATCCTGCTACTTATGGCGCAAGGGCTTCAGAATCGCGATATCGCCGCTTCGTTGGGAATGTTGGAAGGCACCGTGAAGGTGCATGTCAAAAGCATTTTACAAAAGCTTGGCGTCAACAATCGGACCCACGCGGTGGTGACCGGCATTCGCCTTGGCATAGTACCCAGCGACCTGGTATTGCCCGACAACTGAAACCAATTCCCGCCGTATCAATTTGTCCGGTTTCCGTTTACCGCACAATATGCCAATCTGTCGTTAGCAAAAGAACAAGCATGGTTTGGATCGGATGCAAGACGGGCAGGCGGAGAATACCGGCACGGCGGAAGTAAACCAGTTCCACGCGGAACTGGCGCGCAAGATCGTAGGGGTCGCATGCGAGCACGGTTACCCGGCCGGCTATCAGTTAAAGGAACAATGGCTGGCCAGCGAACTTGGCCTGTCGCGCTCCCCCGTTCGCGCGGCGCTGCACCTGCTGGGGCGACTGGGTGTTGTCGAGACAATTCCCAACCAGGGCTGTTTCCTGACCCGGCCGGCCAAAGAACTCGGCGAAGGCAACTGGGGCTTGGTCCAGACCGGAGAAGAGAGACTTTATAACGCCCTGAGCCGCGACCGGTACGCGCGCCGGCTGGAGCAACATATCAACGTCACCGGGCTGGTACGCCGCTACAATACCAGCCGCTCTCTCGTCGAACGGGTACTCTCCAGACTGGCCGACGAAGGGTTGGTCGAGCGCGAGACCGGCCGCGGTTGGCGCTTCGTGCCGACGATCGATAACCCATCGGTTTACGTGGAAAGCTACCGGTTCCGCCTTACCATCGAACCAATGGCCATTCGGGACCCCGGTTTCAGCCCGGACAGCAACCGCCTCGGTGAGCTGAAAAGCCTGCATGAAGAACTGATCGCGGAACTGGCGCATACCCTGCCATCGCGCCGTCTGGTCGAAGTCGACGCCGAGTTCCATGAGGCGATCGGCGCATGGTCCAACAACAGATTCATCCTGCAAGCAATCCAGCAGCAAACCCGGCTGCGCCGCCTCATGGAATTCCAGTTCAGCGCGGCCGAACCGGAACGCATGACACAATCCTGCCGCGAGCATCTGGCGATCCTCAATGCGCTGGAAGCCGGCGAGCGGGAAAAGGCGGCCAATCTCATGCGCCAGCATATCGAAGTCTCGCGCGATGTGCTGCCGGAGTTTGTGCGGGACTTGCGTGGTAGCCGATAAAACAAGGCGCCCAAAAACAAAACAGAGGAGGTAGAAAAATGAGCAGCGGCAAGGTTATCGCATTTTTCCCCGAAGCGGCTTTCGGGCCGGCGCTGAATTCCGTGGGGATCGCCCAGGCCTGCGAGAAGCTGGGCCACAAGGCGGTTTTCCTGACCGACCCGGGCATGGCCGGGGTCTATGCGGGCTATGGTTTCGAGGAACATATGGTCAATATGTCCGAACCGATGGAGCCCGAGGCGATGGCCAAATACTGGTCCGACTTCATCAACGGCCATATCCCCAACTTCAACAAGAGCCCCCACGACCAGATCGATAATTACGTCAAGGAATGCTGGGAAGCGATCGTCGAGACCGCGATCTGGGCGCAAAAGGATCTGCCCGGCGTGCTGGACCGTGTGAAGCCGGATGTGATCTGCGTCGACAACGTGATCCTGTTCCCGGCCATCAAGCAGTACGGCAAGCCCTGGGTCCGCATCATCTCATGCAGCGAGAACGAATTCCCCGACCCGGACATCCCGCCGCATCTGTCGGGCTGCGGCGAGAACGACAAGGCCTGTTTCGAAGCCTATACCACCCGCTTCAACGCGATGGTCAAGCCGACCCATGACCGCTTCAACGAATTCCTGGCGGAATGCAACGAGGCGCCCTACCCGCTGGGCGAATTCTTCGAGGCCTCACCGCATCTGAACCTGCTGCTCTATCCCGAGCCCGCGAAATTCAATCGCCGCAACCCGCTGGATCCGGCCCGTTTTCAGTATCTGGAAGGCTGCGTGCGCCAGGACGAACCCTACGAGGTGCCGCAGTTCAAGGCCAATAACGACAAGCCGCTGCTTTATGTCAGCTTCGGCAGCCTGGGTTCCGGCGACACCGACCTGCTGAAACGCCTGATGAAGGCCATCGCCGGCCTGCCCTACCGGGCCCTGTTCAATGTGGGCGACTACATGGATGCCTATGACGACGTACCCGATAACGTGCATATACACAGCTGGTATCCGCAGCCCTCTGTGATCCCGCAGGTCGATGCGGTGATCCATCACGGCGGCAATAACAGCTTCACCGAATGCCTTTATTTCGGCAAGCCGGCGATCATCATGCCCTATGTCTGGGACGGTCACGACAATGCGACCCGCGTGCAGGAAACCGGCCACGGATTCAAGATGCACCGCGGCGACTGGACCGACGCCGAACTGGCCGGGAACCTGGAAACCATGGTCACCGACAAGGCGATGCAGGCGAAACTGGCCGCCACCTCGAAACATATGCAGGCACGCCACGGCCCCACCAAGGCCGCCGAACTGCTCGACAAGCTGGCCAGGGGCTGACCGGCATGGCGGCACAAACCAACAGCTCCGCGCCCCGGCTCGCCGATCCCTCGTCCTATGACGGGGAACTGGCGGACTGGGGCCCGGTGCCGACCATGATCGAAGGCCAGTCCATGACCTCGGGCGTCGTGATCCACAAGGGACCGGACGGCGCAAACGAATGCGGCCTTTGGGTCTGTACCCCCGGCTTCTGGAACTGCCACGTCACCAGTGACGAGTTCTGCCATTTCCTGAAAGGCCGCGCGACCTACACCCACGAATCGGGGGAGGTCATAGAGATCACCCCCGACACCGCAGCCTTCTTCCCGAAGGACTGGAAAGGCACCTGCCGGGTGCATGAGACGGTGCGGAAAGTTTATATGATTAGGTAGCCGGACCGAGCGGCCTCACGCTTACTCCGCCTCGGCCCGCACCGCCGCCGTCCTTGCCCCGCCCACCAGCCTTAACAGCACCGGCGGGCCGATCAGGGTCAGGGCGGCGATCACCGTGAAGCCGATCCCCCAGGAGGCCACAGTCTCGCCGCCGCCGGTGAGGTCCAGCGTCGCGCCCAGGATCAGCGGGCCGACGGCGCCGCCGCCGAAGCCCAGGAAGGAATGCAGCGCCATGGTCGCGCCGCGCTCATCGGGCCGCGCCGACCCCACCGTACCGGCGGTCAAGGCCGAGGAATCGGTAGCGATTATAGTGCCGTAGACGAGGCACATCAGTGCCGCCACCGGGAAGGACAGCGCGGCGGAAAAACCCGTGCCGGCCGCGATCAGGGCCGTTGCCATCATAACGACAATGATCGTGCGTCGCCGCCCGAAGCGGATGGCGATCTCGTTGCCGACGATGCTGGACGGCAGTGCCACCACTGTGACCAGGAAGCTGATGAAAGGAATGTCCCAGCCGGCGGCGCTTATCGGGTGCAGCGCGGCGGCGAAGGTCAGGAAAGCGACCACCCAGGACAGGAAGACGAAGAGTTCCCCGGTATGCAGCGTGTAGGCGACGATATAGCCCATCGCCGGACGGTTGGAGAAGACGGGCAGGAAGTTCGGGAAACGGAGCCAATCGGCCAGCGCCGGCCTGGAGCCATCGGGGCGCAGCGCCCAGGAGACTACGGCGAACGCAACCAGCGGTCCGGCCGCAGCCGCGCCGAAAGCCCAGCGCCAGCCGAATTCCGCCGCTACCGCGCCGGACATCCAGAAAGACGCCCCGGCGCCGATGGCGTAGGAGGCCGTATAGAAGGAAACGGCGCGCGACGGGTCGCCGCCGCTGTAACGGTCCACCAGCGCCTTCAGCCCCGGCATGTAGCAGCCGGCATAACCGATTCCGCCCAGGAAGCGGAATGCCATGGCGACCCAGACATTACCGGCCAGCGCCATGCCCACCATGGCCACGACACTTAGAACGCAGCCCACCAGGAACACCGCCCTGGCGTCGATACGGTCGGCCCCGCCCACCAGGAACGGCACCCCCAGCATGTAGCCGGCGAAGAAAATACCGTTCAGCCAGCCGGCCATGCTGTTGCTGATCCCCCATTCGTCGATCAGCGTCGGCGTCACCGCGCCGGAGGTGGAGAGCCCCAGCAGGCTGGCCGCCATCGCCAGCGACATGACCGCCACCAGCCCCATGCCGCCGATCCGTGCATTGGCCACGCGGTCAACCCATCGCCGCGGCGAACAGGGCTTCGTAACCGGCGGCGTCCACCGGGCGCGGGTTGCTGGCGGTGGAATGGTCGGCCACCGCGCCTTCGACCATGCGGGGGATCACCGCGTCGATCACGCCCATCGCGCGCAAATTCGCCGGCATGCCAAGCCGCTGATTCAGCGCCTCGATGGCCTCGGCCAGGTCGGCGCCGGCGGGCAGGCCCATGGCGGCGGCCAGACGCTCGTACTTGTCACCCACATGGCCCGCGTTATAGCGCAGCACCGCCGGCAAGATCACCGCGTTCAGCGTGCCGTGATGCAGCACCGGATCCTTCAACCCACCCAGCGGGTGAGACATGCCATGTACCGCGCCCAGCCCCTTCTGGAAGGTCAGCCCGCCCTGCAGCGAGGCCATCATCATGTTCCAGCGCGCGTCGCGGTCGGCGCCGTCGGCCACCGCCTTCTCGATCCATTTCATGGCGCGGCCCGCGCCGTCGATGGCGATGGCGTCGGCCACCGCGTTGTCGCGCGGCGAGATGAAGGTCTCGATGCAATGGGTCAGCGCGTCCATGCCGGTCGCCGCGGTCAGCCCGGCGGGCAGGCCCAGCGTAAGTTCCGGATCGCAGACGGCCACCTTCGGGATCATGGAGGGCGCGATGAAGCCCAGCTTGCGCCCGTCGCGCAGCGTGATCAGCGCGCCGCGCCCGACCTCGCTGCCCGTTCCGGCGGTGGTGGGAACCGCAATCAGCGGCGCAACGGCCGGGGTGATCTTCGGCATGCCGCCCAGGATCACCGCATATTGTTCCAGCGGCCCGTCATGGGTGGCCAGCAGGGCGACGCCCTTGGCGAGATCGATGGAGGACCCGCCGCCCAGCGCGACAATGCCGTCGCAGCCTGCCTCGCGGTAGACCGCCAGCGCGGCCTCGACCGCCTCTTCCGTGGGGTTGGGCGGGGTGCCGTCGAAGACCGGCGTGACGCCAGGCAGGCAATCCTTGACCCGCGCCGCCAGCCCGGCCGCGACAATCCCGGCATCGGTAACGATTAGCGGCCGGGACACGCCCAGCGCCTTCAACTCGTCGGGCAGCGTTTCCACCGCGCCGAAGTCGAACTGTATCTTGGTCAGGTAATTGATGAGGGCCATTTCACGGTTCCATTACAGGATAGAAAAGGCCTTCAATATCACAGCCCCGGTCGCAAGGCGACCGGAAGGGTGCAAAACCGTTTGTGGATCAGTTTTTCTGGTCTGGAACGAAGCCCACGGGCTGCAACATGCCGGCATCGGCATGACTGGCCGATGCGACCGGCGCCTGAGTAGCCGACTTCGGCGGGTCCATCTGCGCGGCCTGCGCGCCAAGGAACAACATCGAGAACAGGAACAACATCACAATTACAGAAGAACGCATATCCGCTTCCAAAGCCCTAAATTTTATGGCCGCCCCCGGCCTGATTACGTCACACCGCCGAGCCCCTGCTTTCGACGATTTCAGGGCCATTGTCCAATGATAAATTTAAGATTGAATTAAATTGGACTGATGTTTTTTCGATTTCGCAAAAATCTTTTTACGGCGGACGAAATCAGGACTCGAAAATTGACCCCTTCTATACCGAGGCGCAGGGCAACAGGCTGACCTCTGCTTCAATGGGATCGCTTTCCGGTGCGCCGGATACAGTTTCGAAATTCGCATCGTCCCAGGACAGCATGCCCCCGCGCAAATGCGTGGCCGTGTCGTACTCGGTTGCCAGCATAATACCGGCGGCCTGCGCCGACCGGCGGCCGACCGCGCAGGTCAGCACGATCCGGCGGCCGTCATCGACCGGCAGCTTGCGGATATCGAACTTCGACAGCGGCATGTTTATCGCACCGGGAATCCGGTCTTGCAGAAATTCCCATTCCTCGCGCACGTCGATCAGAACGGCCATATCGGATGACAACCAGCGACACAGAGTCGCGGCGTCGATTTCAATGAGCCTCTTCTCCGTCCAGGTAGCCTTATCCGTCATGGTTGGTGTCCTCGTTCAAGTAGATATGATACTCCGGCTTTTCCGCAGCCTCGAATGCTATTTAACCAGTCGTGCAGGGGATTTCAATTGAAATATACATTCTTGTGTGTTGTTTTACACTTTAAACATTTAAAAAAGTGTTCTATAAGCCAGCTACCACATTGAAATAAAACAAATATGATTCCAATTCAAACACTGCCATCACTCTGTCGTTTCAAAAATAATCTTTCGTGTCAGGAAAATTAATTTCCCATCTGTTGATTCCCCGACTTTGCGGTTTATAATGTAGAGAAGGTCGAAATGACATTCCCGACATACCCTTCAGGGCGTGCAGGGGAGAAGCCATGAACGTCCGGCTCTCCCCGGTCCAGATGGGCGGATCATTTCGGCATGATAATGCGGCGTCGGGCATTAGCGCCCGCGCCGGAAGTCTGATTTCCTGAAAGGAACGGAAATATGTGTGGCATCGCGGGTATCATGTACAAGACCCCCGGAGGTGGCGACACCGGCAAGGACCTTATCGACATGCTGGACGGCTGCCAGCATCGCGGCCCCGATTCGACCGGCTTTGCGCTTTATGGCGCCGGCCATGACGGCGAATTGCTGCTGCGCTTCATGATCGTTACGGACGACGGCGGCACGGCCAGCATCGATGCGATCAGAAAAATTCTCGGCGACTACAATTGCGAAATCCTCGACGAAGAGACCGAGGGCGGGAATTACCGCGTGAGGGTACGCTTCACCGGGGATCTGCAGAAATTCGCCTACGCCCTGGAACATGGCGCGACCGTGATTTCCATCGGCTCAAGCCTGGAAATCATCAAGGATATCGGCGGCGCCCATGACGTGGATGACGTCTATCACGTGGCGCGCCATACCGGCACGCACGGGCTGGGCCATGTGCGCCTGGCCACCGAATCCGACGTCAAGCCGGAAGCCGCCCACCCCTTCTGGGCCACCGGCTTTTCCGACGTGGCCATCGTCCATAACGGCCAGATCACCAATTACTGGAAGATGCGCCGGCGGCTGGAACGCAAGGGCTTCGAGTTCCGCACCGACAATGACAGCGAACTGATCGCCGTCTATCTGGCGGAAAAAATGTCCCATGGAGTTGCGCTGAAAGATGCTCTGCGCGATTCCATCGACGATCTGGATGGAACATTCTCCTTCCTGGTCTCCACCAAGGACGAAATCGGTTATGCCAAGGACCGGCTGGCCGTGAAGCCCATGGTGCTTTATGAGACCGACGACATGATCGCGGTCGCCTCGGAAGAGGTGTCGCTGAACCGGCTTTTCCCCGGAAAGGCCCTGAACACAATGGAACCGGCGCCGGGGACGTATAACACGTGGTCACGATCGACTTATCCAAACAATCAATAACCGAAGCCAACGAACTTATCCGCCAGTGCGGCGAACGGGGCGAGGATGTCGAAGTCCTGAACCCCGACGCGCGGCACCATATCGGCGTCGGGCTGACCCAGGGCATCAAGGTCCGGGTGCGCGGCTCGGCCGGCTATTTCTGCGCCGGCCTGACCGACGGCCCGCATTTCGAGATCGACAGCAATGTCGGCTGGGGCCTGGCGGATAATATGTATCAGGGCTCGGTCGTCGTCGGCGGCAATGCCGGCGCCATCGCGGGCGTGGCGATTCGCGGCGCCGAAGTCGTGGTGAAGGGTAATGTGGGTTCGCGCGCCGGCCAGGTGATGAAGGCGGGCACGCTGTGCTGCGCCGGCAATGCCAATTTCATGGCCGGCTATATGATGTATGGCGGGCGCATCATCATCCTGGGCAATTCGGGCGAGAAAGTCGGCGAGGACATGGCGGCAGGCGAAATTTTCGTCGGCGGTGACGTGCAATCCCTCGGCTCCGACGCCTCGCAGGTGGCGCCAACCGCCGAAGACCTGAAGGGAATCAAGGAATTCCTTGATAAATACGGCCTGAAATTCAACGGCACCTTCAAGAAGATCGTCAATGCCGGCACCAAGCTGCGCTACAAGAACCCCGAACCGCCGCGCCGCAACATTCCCTTTTTCACCTTCTCCGGAACCACCGATTACTGGAACGAGAAGGTACAGGAAGACATCTACGTCAAATCGCAGATGGGCCGCTATCGCATCCGCGGTTATGGCGCCGCGCGGCCCCTGCCGCATCTGACCGACATCGCCTTCAAGCGCGACCTGTCGCAGGCCGGGCGCGACCCGGATCTACTGAAACGGATCAAGATGCGCACGACGCTGGGCGACAAGCACGGCGCCAAGCCGCTGGACCTTTCCATGCCGGTAATGATCGCCCCGATGAGCTTCGGCGCGCTGAGCCGTTCCGCCAAGCTTGCGCTGGCCATCGCGTCCCGCATGTCGGGCATCGCCGAAAATACCGGCGAGGGCGGCATGATGGACCAGCAGCGCGCCGAGGCGGACCAGTTGATCTTCCAGTGCCTGGCCGGGCGGCTGGGCTGGAACGTGCATGACATGCAGCGCGCCAACGGACTGGAAATCTATATATCCCAGGGCGCCAAGCCGGGCCTTGGCGGCCAGCTGATGGCCAAGAAGGTGACCAAGGAACTGGCCGCCATCCGCGGCATTCCCGAAGGCATCGATCTGCGTTCACCCTCGCGCCATCCCGACGTTCTGGGCGCCGACGACCTTGTCATCAAGGTCGAGGAATTCCGCGAGGCCACCGGCCACCGCATTCCCGTTTCGATCAAGCTGGGCGCGGGCCGCGTGCGCGACGACATCAAGATCGCGCTGAAGGACACGTTCGACTATGTCGAGCTGGACGGGCTGCAGGGCTCCACCGGCGCGGCCGGCGCCGAGGTGCTGGAGCATGTGGGCATCCCCACGCTGGCCGCGATTCAGGAAGCGCTGGATGCGCTGGACGAAATCGGCGCCGCCGGTCAGTTGCCCATCGTGCTAATGGGCGGCATCAAGGACGGCGTCGACGCGGCCAAGGCATTGGCGCTGGGCGCCAGCGCCGTGGCGGTCGGCACCTCGGCAATCATCGCGGGGGGCTGCATCGCCTGCATGCAGTGCCATATCGGCAATTGCGTGGTCGGCATCGCCACCCAGGACCCCGAACATGAGAAGCGTTACAACACGCCGATCGAGGCCGTACATATCCACCATTTCCTGGAAGCCATGCGCTGGCAGCTTGCCGCGATCACCGACGGGCTGGGCTATTCCGACGTGAAGCAGCTGAGCCGCGACGATCTGGTGGCCACCACGCCCGAGGCCGCCAAGATTACCGGCCTGCCATATGCGCCCGAATACCGGGACCCCAACCTGCAACTCAAGGCGAGCTGAGATGAGTAACAATAAACTTGCCGGAACCCCGATGGGGTCGGGCTGGACACCGCTCGACCTGCGCGACGACACCGATGATTTGCATTTCGCGCCGGCGCCTTGCCAGATCGCCTGTCCGATCGGCACCGACGCGCCCTCCTATATCGGCCTGATCTGGGAAGGCAAACAGCTTGAGGCGCTGGAGGCGATCACCGCGACCAACCCCTTCAGTTCGGTCTGCGGACGGGTTTGCGACGCACCCTGCGAGCCGGCCTGCCGCCGCGCCGATAGCGACGGCCCGCTGGCAATCCGCAACCTGAAACGCTATGTCATGGACGAACTGGGTACGGAGATTCATCTCGACCCCGTTCAACCGACCCAGGGAAAAAGCGTCGGCATCGTCGGCAGCGGCCCGGCCGGGCTGACCGCCGCGCAGGATCTGGCGCTGGCCGGCTACAAAGTGGATGTCTACGAGAAGTTCGACCGCCCCGGCGGCGTGATGCAGTGGGGCATTCCCGGCTTCCGCCTGCCCGAACGCATCCTGGACGAGGATATCGACCGCATTCTGAAGCGCTGCCCCGGCATCACGGTCCACACCAACACCGCGCTGGGCGAACAGGTCAGCCTGGACGAGCTGAAACAGCGCCACGAGGCGGTTTTGCTGGCCATCGGCGCGGCCTGGGGCAAACCCATGGGCGTGCCCGGCGAGGACCATAAACTCGTCGAGGACGGCGTCGGCTTCCTGCGCCGCATCAATTCCACCGGCGCCCGCCCGACCCTGCCGGAAACCGTGCTGGTCATCGGTGGCGGCGACGTGGCGATGGACGCCTGCCGGGTGGCCGCACGCATGCCTGGCTGCAGACAAGTCAAGGTGGTCTACCGCCGCGGCCCGGGCGAAATTCCGGCGCGCAAGGACGAACTGGAAGGCGCCATCAAGGAAAATATCGAATTCGTCTATCACGCCCAGCCGGTCGAGATCGTCGAGAAAAACGGCGGCCTGGCGCTGCGCTGCGTGAAAACCGAACTGGGCGAGCCGGAAGAAGACGGCCGGCGCGCGTTCCGCACCGTTCCCGGGTCCGAATACGACATCGATTGCGGCATGATCATCGCGGCGGTCGGCCAGACCAGCGACTGCGCCGAACTGCGTGAAAGCGGATTGATCAAGACCGACCGCGTGGATACCGATTTCGAATCAATGCGCACCGAAGACCCGCAGGTATTCGGCGCGGGCGACGGCGCCTTTGGCGGTTCGACCATCGTCATGGCCATGCATCACGGCCACAAGGCCGCGTACTACATCAAGCAGTATCTGGAAGGGAACGAAGATCCCCTGCCCTATCGCACGCCATGGCGCACCCGCCGGGTCGATGTGGCGCAAGACATCATGTGGGAGAAATATCCCCGCCAGGAACAGGAATTCCACGGGCTGGGCGACAAGCCGGCCGAATTCCCCGAGATCGAGTCGAAATACGACAAGGAAACCGCCATCGCCGAGGCCGCGCGCTGCTTCCGCTGCGACGCGGAGACCGGCACAGCAGACTATTCGGTCAGAAACCGCGAGGACATCTTCCTGATGGCGCGCATGCAGCCGGACGACGCAAAGTCGCAGTCCGCCATGCTGCACAAACGCCTGAAGCCGCGCGAAATCCTGATCACGCCCGAACAGCGCGCCAGTTTCGACGATATCGTCTTCCTGCCGGCGAACCTGTCGCGCCTGGTGATCGACCCCTATCGCGAGGCCTGCCGCACCGACAGCAAGCTGGGCGGCGGCATCGATTTGAAGAACCCCTATCTGGTAGCCGGCTTCGACGACGCACCCGCGGAAGTGCGTCAGGCGGTGGCGAAGGCCGTGGCGAATTCAGGCTGCGCCTGGATGGGCCGGGTCAAACCCGACGGCGCCATGCCCTGGCTGCAATTGCTGAAACCCGGTGAGACACCGGATCCGGCGGCTGCGGCGGCGATCTACGAAATCGGCGACAGCTTCAAACCCTTCGAGGCGAAAAGGGCTAACACGACGCAGCTTGTCGGCCTGTCGGTACAAGGTCCGGCGCTGGCGGAAGCCATCCCCTTCGCCCTGGAAAACAATCTGGAACTGATGGTGCTGGACGGCACGCACGGTTCGGAACTGGCCGGCCCGCCGGACATGACCGTACTGCGTGACGCAATCCGTATCCTGCGCGGGCTGAACCAGGAAGAAGAGATCGACCTCGTCTGGTATGGCGGCGTGCGGTCTGGCACCGATGTCGCCAAGGCGCTGGCCCTGGGCAGCGTGGCGGCGGCGGTTGGCGTGGCCATGGCGATAGCCGCCGGCGGTACCGTAACGAACGGCGCCATAGCCTATGCCGGCGACCGCACCATCGATGAACGCATCACCGGCGCCGAATATCTGATCCAGAGCATGGCGAGCGAGACCTCGATCATGGCGCGCTGCACCGGCAAGACCAACGTCCATAACCTGGAACCGGAAGATCTGAAATGCATCACCATCGCGGCGTCGGAGGCAACGGGCATTCCCCTGGCCGGCACACGATAGTGAAAGTTTGTTGCGCATAAACAAAGCGCATCCGGCCGGCGCCCTCCCCCGAAAACTTGCGCCGGCCTTTTTTTTGGCGATGGCGCAAGATGAGGTGTGAAGCAGGAATAACCGTCGTCAGTGTTGACAACTATCACCACGATTTTGAAAACAGCGCATTTCGTGCGGTTGTTTCTTCCTCGCTGCAATAACGGCACATTCACCCGTTGCTTGCATTCCACAATATTAATACGGTTATTCCGTGGATACGATGGTGGATTCCCAAGCGATGGAAACAGCCCTCTTCGATAATGCGCCAACGGCGGACAATGCCGGCCCGACGCTGCCCCCGTCGCGAGAAACAGTGGCGGGCGTTTGCGGGGTTTGTCCGGCGGGCTGCGGGGTCCATATCCATCTCGCGGACGGCAAGATCGAGCGGCTGACGCCGCTACGCGATCACCCGCTGGGCTTCGTCTGTCCGCGTGGCGCGCGGGCGGCCGATATCGTCTATTCCGAGGACCGAATTCTCTATCCGCAACGGCGCATTGGCGCGTGCGGCGAAGGGAAATTCGAACGCATTTCATGGGATGAGGCCTACGACATCCTGATCGGCGGCCTGCGCGATATCGCGGCGCGATACGGCCCGGAAGCCGCCGCCATCTATACCGGGCGCGGCAATTTCGAATTCGGGCTGTGTGAAACCTTCAACCCCGCGGGCACGTCGGAAAGCTCGGCTAATGCCGTGCTCTTCCCCTTCGGCTCGCCGAACAGCACCGGCGTCGGGGCGCTGTGCTATGCCGCGCAGGGCATGATCGCGCCACGCGCCTGCTTCGGCGAATATCTGCGCGGCATCTATGAAGACCTGGACAATGCCGACCTGATCCTGGTCTGGGGCGCCAACCCGGCGACCGATTCCCCGCCCAACAACATGCGCCGGTTAAAGGCGGCGCAGAAGCGCGGCGCCCGTGTCGTGGTGATCGACCATCGCCGCAGCGAGACCGCCCGGGCCCTGCGCACCCAATGGATCGGGATCAGGCCGGGTACTGACGGCGCGCTGGCGCTGGGCATGCTGAACATCATCATCGGCGAAGGGTTGCACGACCAGGCATTCGCCCGCGACTGGACCCACGGCTTCGAGGATTTGCGCGATTACGCCCGGGATTTCACCCCCGAACGGGTGGCGGCGATCACCGGCATTCCCGCCGCCACGATCATTGAACTGGCGCGCGACATCGCCAGGGCGGCGGGTTGCTCCTTCCTGATGTATACGGGACTTGAATATTCCAACAGCGGCGTTCAGGCGATCCGCGCGGTCTGGACACTGCAAGCGCTGGCCGGCCATCTGGACGTACCGGGCGGCAAGCTGTTCCGCATGCCAAACCGCCCGCGCACCGGCCGCGTCCTGACCGAACCGCCGGCTGGCGGACGCCCGCCCATCGGCGCGGACGAGTTCCCGCTCTACCGCCAGACCCGCAACGAGGCCCATGCGTCCTGCCTGCCCCGTGCGATCCTTGAGGGCGATCCCTATCCGGTCCGCGCGCTGATCGTCAGCGGCGCCTCTATCATCACCGCCTGGCCGAACCCGGGCCGCTGGCGCCAGGCGCTGGGCGCGCTCGACCTGCTGGTGGCGGTGAACCGTTTCCCGACCGCGGACATGGCCTATGCCGACCTGATCCTGCCGGCCGCGACCATGTTCGAGACCCTGTCCTACATGACCCTCGACAGCCGCATCCAGTTGCGCCAACGGGTCATCGAACCGCTGGGCGAGGCGCGCGGCGACTACCTGATCTTCGCCGAGTTGGCGCGCCGCCTGGGCTATGGCGACCTGTGGCCACAAAGCGAGGAGGCCATGGTCGAGCGCGCGCTGGAAGGAACCGGTGTGGCGCTGGCGGATCTACTCGCCCATCCCGAGGGCGTGGATTTGCCCGTCCCCGAAATGCGCTACCGCAAATACGAAACCGGCGAACTGCGCGCCGACGGCAAACCCGGCTTCGAAACCCCGACGGGCAAGTTCGAGATCGCGTCGGAATGGCTGCGCGCCGAGGGATACGAGCCCTTGCCGGTCTATACCGAGCCGCGCGAGGGGCCGCTGGCGGCCGGCGCCCCGGTGGACACTTATCCGCTGGTCTTCAATTCCGGGGCGCGCACGCAATCGGCCTTCCGCTCGCAGCATTACAACATCCCCCCGCTGGTGGCGCTGCAGCCGCGGCCGCAAGTGACCATCCACAGCGCCGACGCCGCGGCGCGCGGCATCGCCGACGGCGACCCGGTGGATGTGATTTCGCCCCGCGGGCGGGTGCGTTTCTGGGCAAACGTTACCGATGACATCGCGCGCGGCGCGGTGGAGGCCAACATGGGCGGCGGCGGTCCGCTGGGCGCCGAAGCCTGGCAGAACGCCAACGTCAACGAACTGACGGACCCGGATAATTACGACCCGCTGTCCGGCTTTCCGGTTTACAAAGCGCTGCTCTGCGACGTGGTTTTGGCCCGTTAAATCCTGAACATCCGGCATGGGAAAGACAAATCGCCACCCGGCCTTGATTTGGCTGGAATGCCCCCCTGTTTTCAGGCAGTGTGCGCGGCCGGTCGATGATAGGCTGGCGATCGGGGCGCGGCATGCGCCCGCATAACGGAGACGCCGGTGGGTCTGGCCAATGCTGCCTTAATGATTACGGTGCTGCTCTGGGGCTCAATGCTGCCGGTGCTGGACGTGCTGTTGCGTCAATATGATCCCTTCACGCTGAATGTCGCGCGCTATGTGATGGCGATCCCGTTATCGCTGACCATGCTGCGCCTGGCCGAAAAGGGGCCGCTGCTGCCGCGCGGCGTGCCGGCCTTGCGGATCTTGTGGCTGGGAGGCGGCATCGCGGGCTTCGTCATGCTGTTCAGTTTCGGCATCATCTATTCCGACACGCTGACCGCGATCGCGATCATGGCGGCGGGGCCGGTGGTCGCAAATCTGGTCGCCCGATTCGGCTTCGGCGAACCGCCGGCGCCCGGGATCGCCCTTGGGCTGACGGCCTCCGTCGCCGGCGGCATGCTGGCCATGCTGGACCTGTCGAAAGGCGGGTTCGAAATCGGGTTCGGTGGCGGCGAGCCGCTGCTGGTGGCCTCCACCGCATGCTGGGCCTGGTATTCGCTGGCGGCCCAGCGCTGGATGCGGGGCCTGTCGCAGATGCGCATCACCGGGCTGACGGTTCCCGCGGCGGGCCTTTGGGTGTTCGCGGCGTATCTGGTGCTCATGGTCGCGGGCCATGTGCCGACACCGCCGCCCATGCCGGGGTTCCGCGAGGTCGGACTGATCGCCTGGTCCGCGCTGGGCGGCGCCTCCATCGCGGTGTTCCTGTGGAATTACGGGGTTCGCCATATCGGTATTCAGGTTGCGTCGATGTTCGTCAACCTGACCCCGATTGTCGGCGTTCTGGTCGCCATATGGCTGGGCGCCACACCGCGTATCGAGCAATTGCTGGGCGGCGCGCTGATCGTCGGCGCCGTCATCTGGGTACAGACCCGCCGCAAGAAGACCGCCGCCATCACGGATGCCCCGGCATGATCCCGGCGACCGTTCCCCAGGCCGTATTGGAAGCGCGGCGCGGCATCGGCTGGATGCTGGTGACGATGATCCTGTTCGTCTCGATGGACACGGTGGCCAAGCATCTGACGGCGCTATACCCGGTGACCCAGGTAGTCTGGGCACGGTTCGTCTTCCATACTCTGCTGATCGGAATATTGCTGGCGCCGCGCGCGCGGCTGACCATGGTAACCCGGCGGCCGGGGCTGCAATTCCTGCGTTCCACCCTGCTATTGGCCACCACGATACTGTTCTTCAGCGGGCTGCGGATACTGCCCATGGCCGAGAGCGCCGCCATGATGCAGGTCGGACCGCTGGTCATCACCGCCCTTTCGGTGCCGTTGCTGGGCGAGTTGGTGGGCATCCGCCGGTGGATGGGCGTCATCGCGGGCTTCGCCGGGGCGCTGCTGATCATCCGGCCGGGTTCCGAGGCCATGCAGATCGCCATCCTGCTGCCGCTGGCGGCCGCGGTCAGCAACGCGCTGTACCAGATCACCACGCGTATTCTCAGCCGCAGCGAAAGCACCATGACGATCCTGTTCTACACGCCCCTGACCGGCGCCCTGTTGATGAGCGCGGCCGTGCCGCTGTTCTGGGTAACACCGGATGCCGAGGGTTGGGCGATGATGGCGTTGCTGGGGCTGATCGGCGGGGTCAGCCATTTCACCCTGATCAAGGCCTTCACGGCGGCCCCTGCCGCCACCGTCGCGCCGTTCGGCTATTCCTCGCTGATCTGGGCGACCCTGTCCGGGCTGGTCTTCTTCGGCGATTTTCCAGATCGCTGGACCATCATCGGCGCGCTGGTGATCGCCGGTAGCGGCCTCTACATCCTGCACCGCGAGCATGTACGGAAACGGTCGGACTGAAACCGCTCGTATGGCTTCAGGCCGGTGGCACCGGCAGTTCGGTGGTGTGCTTGATCTCTTCCATGACGAAACTGGCCGACACGTCGGTCAGGTCGACCCTGGAAATGAGCCTCTGATAGACCGCGTCATAGGCCGCCATGTCTGGAATCCGGGCATATAAGATGTAATCGATATCGCCGCTGGTCCGGTACACGCCGACGATTTCCGGAATGTCCTGCACGGCCTTGTGAAACCGCGCCAGCCAGTCCGCGTCGTGACGCCCGGCGCGGATCGTGACAAAGGCAGCCAACCGCAGGTCGAGCGCTTCGGGATCAACCAGCGCGACGGTACGGGTGATAACGCCGTCGTCGTGGAGCCGGCGTACCCGGCGCCAGCAAGCGTTCCGCGACAGCCCGACTTTCTCGCCGAGATCCTCGACAGAGATATCCGCGTCCCGCTGAAGGAAACGCAGAATCTTCCGGTCAAATTCATCAAGCTTACCCATTGCTGGCCTTAATATGGGATATTTTCCCAACTGAAAAGCCATTTTCAGGATAAACGGGAAAAAATCCTCGCCAATCCGCGCTATTCTTTGCGTAACGTTATCGCCAGGAGTCGCACCCATGCCGCCAGTTTCCCACGACCTTATCGAAACCATTCGCCGGGCACTGATCGGCGAAGACCGGATGCTGGACGGGCCATATGGGCCGCGGCCGCTGGTGTATGCGGACTATACGGCTTCGGGCCGCAGTCTGGATTTCATCGAGGATTACATCCGCGAAGAGGTCATGCCCTTCTACGCCAACACCCATAGCGAAACTTCCGGCACCGGCCGGCAGACCACCCGGTTTCGCGAGGATGCCCGGCGCATCATCAAGCGGTGCGTTCATGGCGGCGACGACGATCTGGTAATCTTCTGCGGCTCGGGCGCGACGGCGGCGATCAACAAGCTGATCGACATCCTTGAAATCCGCATCCCGTCTCGGCTCGACCGGGCCCATGGCTTTACCCGGCAGATTCCCGAGGTCGAACGGCCGGTGGTGTTCGTCGGGCCGTACGAGCATCATTCCAACGAACTTCCCTGGCGCGAGACCATCGCCGACGTGATCGAAATTCCCGAGGACGAAGGCGGGCAGGTGGATATCGAAGCGCTGGAAGACGCGCTGAAGCGCCATGCCGGCCGCGCCCTGAAAATCGGCAGTTTCTCCGCGGCCTCCAACGTGAC
>Ga0224496_10001030_pt1 | contig 17962 bp, 16 predicted proteins | sample SF_Jul11_sed_USG_2_FD_168127 | JGI IMG/M metagenome (GOLD analysis project Ga0224496, IMG submission 168127) | Sediment microbial communities from San Francisco Bay, California, United States - SF_Jul11_sed_USGS_8_1 | ecosystem: Environmental > Aquatic > Marine > Sediment | place: USA...
ATTTTATCTAATCGCTTCACCGTAGATCTGTTTCGTTCCCTCTCACCAACGATTTCTCATGAACCCTCCTTGTCCCACCATAGCCAAGTATCTATTGCTCCTTGTTAGTGTCATCCTCCTCAGTCCTCTGCTTAGTACACCAGAGGCCCAAGCCATTCCGGCCTTTGCGAGAAAGTATGACGTGAACTGCACGGTCTGTCATACGCGCGCGCCTCGACTCAATCGAACAGGCGAACGGTTTTTAGAAAATGGCTATCAACTGCCGGGCACTGAAGACGGCGGAACCACCAAAAAGTTTCGACTGGGAGACCTGACCTTAGACGATGTCACCAACTATCTTGGGTTCCGTCTACGAGGGAATGCTCTGCGAACGGTGGATTATGCACGCCATGCCCCAGGCACCAACATCGATGGGAATCCCGAAGACCGGACGGAATTTGGGTTTCCAGAAGTATTTAGCCTGTTCACCGCCGGCACGGTCACCAATAATGTCGGATTTTTTGCGGAAATCGAGTCCAATCTCGAAGAGGACGAAACCGGGGTCGAACGCGCCTTCCTGACCTTTAACAATATCGGGCAACATGATTGGGCGCATCTCCGAGTAGGGAAATTCGATCCTTCCGCCTATTCCTCCTATGCCACGCTTCGCCAACAGTTTGAGCTGGTCGGCGACAATTCCGTGGATAATGGATCGTTTATGCTTCCAACCATGAACCGAATTGGGCTCACACCGGCAGCCTTTGCGAGTAAATTTCATGGATTGTTCGATCGAAGTGGCACCGCCATCTTGCCGACGGATCCGTCGCTTTTTCATGCCGTCGCCGAGATGGGTCTCGACATTCATGGGCGGCCCTTTGGCGAGTGGTTTTTATACCAGGTGGGGATTCTCAATGGAGCCAATGAACCCTTCGGCGACTCCAATAATCCCAAAGATTGGTACGTCATGACGCGCTTCGATGTGGCGCAAAGCGACTATTTTTCGGCTAATTTTTCCGGCTTTGCCTACTTCGGCAGCAATAATGTCAAAGTCTCGACAATGGCCGATGTGAATTGGAGCCGATACGGATTCGCCACCAACGTCCGGTATTATATGGTAGATATCTATGCGGCCTTTGTGGTCGATCACATTGCCAATCTTCCAAATTCCTTCAACAATACCTTTGATGAGACGGCAACCGGACTGACCGTAGAAGCCAATGTGCTCGCCACCGATCGCCTCTTGCTTGGGATCCGTTTTGATCATCTGGATGCCGGCGGTCTCCGTACTCAACGAACCAGCAATTCCCTCTTGGCCCTCATCGCAAAGTTTTACATGCGATCCAATATCGCCCTCTTTCTCCGGGACGACATCAATCTACGACCAGCACAAGGAGGACGAACTCCTGAAAGGAATTTCCGGAATGCCTTTTTCGTGGGCGCCGATGTGGCATTTTAGGCAACCCCTCCAGCTCAAGCAGGTGATGCTGTGCGGAGGGATTATGGCCTATCTGGCTTGCAGTCTGCCTATCTGGGCTTTGGCGACTTCTCCCCCCAATCAGGACGAGTCCGTTTCACGAGGGAAAGCGCTCTACGAAAAAGCCTGCCTCCTCTGTCATGGAAAAACAGGAAAAGGCAACGGCCCAGATGCTTTTTATCTTGGCGCCTATTCGGCGCCGTGTCCACGGGATTTCACAGAAGCAGAATTCAAATTCCGGTCGACCTCTTCAGGAGAACTTCCATCCGATGAAGATATTTTTACAACCATCACCAAAGGCATCCCCGGCTTCATGCCCGCATTTCAGGGGCTTTCCGAGGCTGATCGTTGGGATATCGTGAGGTACGTCAAGAGCTTTTCCACCCTGTATCAGGAAGCAGAGAGAACCCCGATAATCCTACCACCAGGCCCACTTCCGGCAACGACCAAAAGCGTGTCCCGAGGGCGAGAAGTCTATGCCTTGCTGGATTGCGCCAAATGCCATAGGCCACAGACATTGCAACCAGGTGGCTTATATGACATGGGAGAATTACGGGACCGCCGAGATTTAAAGATCCTCCCTCCCGATCTGAGCTCTCCGTCTTCTTTCAAGAATGGTCATCGACCACAGGATATTGCGCAAAGCATTTTGACCGGATTGGATGGCACCCCCATGGCGTCGTTCCGTGAAACCCTCTCAGCCCAACCCGAGGACCTCTGGCATCTCGTGAACTATCTGTTATCGCTCTCTCGGTCACCATGATTGTCGCGAGAGACACGAAGTCTCACAGGCCCCCCTTGACGATCCCAAACACTCCGGCCTTTGTTTTTAGCCACAACCAACCGATAACAATGTAAAGATTCGCCCCACGGACCTATGATTCCTATCACCCAGTAATTTTCACCCCAATGATGACGACCGATTCTTGCCAGCAACACAGTAGCCTCATTCTGCTCACAAGCGTGATTCTCCTCTTGGGGATCATCGGCACGAATGCTCAAGCAGAGACTTCACCCGGCGCCAACCTGCAAGGAAGAATCCTGTATCGTGGTCCCATCCCCCCGGCAGAAACTCAGGCCATTGCGCAAGATAAGGAAACATGCGGAGCCACCCACCAACTGTTCCCCGTGGTCGTCAGTGACGATGGAGGTCTCGCGCAGGCGGTGGTGAGCGTGGAAGGATTAGGTGACACTCCCGTCAGCTCGAAAGAGGATCTTGTGATCGTCCGGAATGACAAATGCCGGTTTCAGCCTCACATCGCGGTTGGCTCGATCAAGCAACACCTGGAAGTACAAAACAATGATCCCATTTTGCATAACACCCATATTCGTACAAAAAAACGGGCGTTTTTTAATGTGGTACTGCTCCCTCATTCACAAGGCATTAAAAAGGTCCTCAAGGAACCTGGCCTCATGACCATCGCATGCAATAAGCACCCCTTCATGATGGGTTACGTTCAGGTGTTTGATCACCCCTATTATGCCCTCACGGATTCGCAAGGAGCCTTTTCTGTACCCAACCTTCCCCCCGGCACCCACCGCCTCTCCATTTGGCACAAGACGTTAGGGACCATCCACCAGACCGTCACGATTCCTCACACCAACAACGCCGACCTGATCATCGAATTTCCAGCCCACTGATTTTGGTGAGGCGTGAGGAAATGAGGAATAGGACCCTGGGAACAAGAGATAAAACCAAAGAACTTTTACCTTCATACCAATCCTTTGAGCTATCTCCTCACTCCTTACGCCTCACGTTTTACGCTTTACGGGTTGGGAAAAGACACCGGAAGGGGAAAATTGCTTTACTTGGAAAGAAGCTGTTCTTGATCGAGCAATTGCTGTAACGCGGTCTGCACCCGAACAAATTCCTGTTGCATTGCTTCAAAGAGTGGGACACTTTCCCGAAGATTTTGTTCTCGTCCAAGAGTTTCTAGTTGATGGGACAGCTGAGTTAACGACGCGAGTCCCATATTAGCAGCCATGCCTTTTAAGCCATGAGCGGCTTCACGTATATCCCCCGAACATTGCAATTCCACCGCCCGTTGAATGTCTTCCACGCAGGTGGTGGCATCAAGAACAAATTGGTTCACCAATTTCATCACAAACGCACTTCCCCCAGCCTCTCGCCAATCAGCGATTACATGAGGGGGAAGGATGGGCTCCACCGGCTGCACTTCGGTTTTTGCGAGCCCGGCATCCTCCTTCTCTGATCGCCGAGGGGTCTTCGCGTCTTCAAGATGAGTGGGGCCAGCACTTTCCTTTTCAAGCACCACGGCGACACGGTCCTGAGCCGGCAACCATTTCGCCACTAAGAGCGCGAGTTCTTCATGTTTAATCGGCTTACTAATGTAATCATCCATGCCTGCCGCAAGACATTTCTCGCGATCTCCCGTCATGGCATTCGCCGTCATGGCGACAATAGGAATATGGGAACTCGCGTGAGGGGTGAGGGGTAAGGGGTAAGGCGATTTGGCGTCACGTGGTTCTCCCCTTCCGCCTAACACTTCACGTTTTTTGCTTTCCATTTCACGAATTGCTTTCGTGGCTTCGTATCCATCCATTTCCGGCATTTGACAATCCATGAAGACGAGGTCGTACGGAATCCGGCTCACCGCCTCGATGGCCTCTAACCCATTACCCACCACATCAATTCGATGCCCCATACGCTCTAACATCATCTGGGCTAATTGCTGATTGACCACGTGATCATCCACCACCAATAGATGCCCCGAGACACTCTGACTGGAAACCCATGCCACCTCAGAGACATCATGAGATGTTGAGGCACCCATTTCGTGAGTGTGAGTCGATCCTCCCATCACCATCTCTAAGGACGCATGGAGATCGGCTTTTCGCACTGGTTTACTCAGATAGGCATCAAAACCGACTTCTCGTGATCGAGCAGAATCACCCCGAAGGGCACTGGACGTCAGCAACACAAGGGGGAGGTGGCATAATTCCGGATCCGCTTTAATAGCTTGCGCCAGTTCCATTCCATTCATGTGCGGCATATTCATATCGAGAATAGCCAAGTCACATGGTGAACCCAGACGAGACTGTTCCCGCAAGAGGGTTAAGGCCTGAAGGCCATCTTCAGCCAACACCGCATCCATCCCCCAGGCATGGGCATAATGATAGAGCACCATCCGATTCGTCTCGTTGTCATCCACACAACAAATTTTCAAGCCCTGTAACGGTCGAGAAAAAACAGGGGACGGTTGAATGTGTGCTGCTCGATGAAAGCGAATCTGAACCGAGAAACAACTTCCTTGACCCGCCTCACTCATGACCGTGATCGTGCCATTCATCGCCTCCACCAATTGTTTGGAGATCGCGAGACCTAATCCGGTCCCACCATATTTTCTCGTTGTGGAGCCATCGGCCTGGGTAAAGGGTTGGAAGAGTTTCTGCTGCTGTTGGGGAGTGAGCCCAATTCCCGTATCAATGACTTGCACTTGTAACACCACCTCATGCGCGGTTTCACTTTCCAACACCACCTGCACGGATACTTCACCTGATTCCGTAAATTTGATCGCGTTGCCGACGAGATTCATCAGGACCTGTCGAAATCGTCCAGGATCTCCTAGCACAGTGGGGGGCACGTTTGGAAAAATCCAACTCGTAAGCTCTAAGTGTTTGCTGGCAGCCCGCTCAGCGAGCAGATCCAACACCTCTTCCACGCATAACTGGGGAGCAAAGGGAATATCCTCCAATTCAAGTTTCCCAGACTCAATCTTTGAGAAATCAAGGATATCGTTAATAATGGTGAGCAGGGCTTCACCAGAAATTCGTACCGTTTCGGTCATTTTCCGTTGCTCGGAGGTGAGCCCTGTTTCTAGCAGTAACCCCGTCATCCCAATCACCCCATTCATGGGGGTCCGGATTTCATGACTCATCGTGGCCAAGAATTCCGTTTTGGCCCTTGCCGCCTCTAGGGCCGCATCACGAGATTCGGCCAATTCCCGATTAAAGATTTCTAACTCACGTGCGGTGGTACGGACCTGCTCTTCTGCGATTTTGCGTTGGGTAACTTCATGAAGATAGATCCGCAACACCTGACTCGCTTGCACCAGAGTAATTTGAGCTTCAAAGATACGATCTGCCACAGAGACTTCCTGAGTCACATTTTTCTTGTTCCCACTAAGAACACTTTCCACCGCATCAACCACCTGTTCCATGAGCGGATGGCCAACACCCTCCTGAGAGAGCATGGGAAATATGCGGCTTCCTGAGGGATTGCTATAGGTCACCTGGTGGTGAATATCCACTTCAATCACCGGATTAGGATCCATTTCAGGGAACGAGGCCAGCCGAGTCAGTTCCTGATTCTTCTTTTCTTGGACGACCATTAACTGCTGAAGGGATTTCGTTCGATCTTCCAATAACGTCGCTGTCTGGGTAGCCACACCTGCTAACTGCTCCAATTCTCCCTTCAACCCATCCCCCGGTGACTTACTAGGGAAAGACGTCTCCCCCATCGGCGCACCGGGAGAAGCGGCGACCTCCGTCACTCGAGCCACCCCCTGAAGGTTATCAATCATGGCCTGAAGAATAGGCACAATTTGGGCAAGCCCCTTCCGCACCGCAAAAATCGTCAGGCCTATAAACAGTCCAGCCATCACAAACAACCCAAACCATACCTCACGTTCCTGCTGTTCAATCCGGCTCATGGAAAAACCCACCCTCACCCAGGCAATCACCTCCCCCTGATTCCACAGGGGTTCAATCACTAAGAACATGGACCCTCCGGTTGGCACGTCCACAATCGCTTGAAACTCAGCTTGCTGCTCCTGGGCTTCTCGAAAATGAGAATCGTCCCTCGTCATACCTATGGTCAACGGCTGCATCGAGGCCATCACCATCTGATCGTCATCAAGCACTTCTAAGACGAGTAGATCAGGATCTTGGGCATATTTCTCCATGGCTTCCTGAATTCGAAATAAATTATCCAACACCGCGCCCGCGCCAATCGTTGAGAACGTTCTAGCGACCGCCACGCCTCGCTCCTGAAAGGCCCCTTGAAGCAATTCCCGCTGTCCATACCCGATTAACAACGCACCCCAAAAGACCAGGAATCCAATCGCGAGAGTAAGACCAGTGGATATGCGAAACACGACACTGCCTCGCCACCTCTGCCCAAACCAGCCCAATGTGAATCGTTTGCCCTTACGCGCCATCTTGTTCCTCGATGTCTTCGAGCATAGCGTCTACCATCTAACTTTCAAATGCACACATTTCCCCCAACAGCCAAAGACTAGCCGAGGGAAGACCAACCGTTTCTGAAGAATTTCGGTTTTTAGAGGGCAATACTGAAGAATTTTAGTGCTTTTTCGGCTGACAGGAAGGATTTAAAGACACGGCATGATGAGGGAAATACGAGCCAAACTTACGGATAGGCAAAGTCGACACGGACTGTCCCGTTTTCAGGGATCGTGACCACTTGTTCCAAGACACCCAACGTTTCGTGCCAAACATGGATCGGATGCTTCCCCGCCGGAATCCCGGTTATGTGAAACGTCCCGGTCTGCGTGGTCTGGGCATAAAAGGGATGGGAAAAGACATGGATAGAGCCCTCCATAAACACATGCTTGTCACACCGAATATCATGCAGCCCTGACCACTTCAATCGCTTCACGATGGGTTTCCCGCCTGGAACTTGGGCCACATTCAGGAAGGTCCGTTTCCCATATTTAATATGGGTATTGTGAAGAATCGGATCTTCATTGCGTATTTCGATGTCCTGCCCCTTCCTCGCCGTCCCAATTCTGGGAGAAAACGCGCATCGCATATTCAATACCGAACGTTCGGTCGTTTCGAGGGGAACCGCGTCGTGCATATCTGGCAGACCTTCCACACTCACCACGGCATCACGTAATGCTCCATGGGCATCATGAATCTGAAGGGTTTGAATGATCGCTTCGGTCCCGCACCGATCTTGATCTCTGGTGACTGGCATCACCCTTGGGGCCGGCGGAACACCGAGGTAATGGACTGTTCCTTCAAGAGTGCCTGCAAAAGCCATCTCACCTTCTCCCAGGCTCGGCAGTCCCGAACAGAGGAGAATAAACAAGACCCTCATCAACCAGTCTCGTTTGAATGGTCGAACTGCTTGACTCAGCATGAGCACAACATCCATTCAATGCCATAAATAGTGAAGCTCTGCTCTTCATGACAAAAATGTGGCATCAAAATTCTCTTTTGGATTGGGGAGGATGAATATCTCATCAGAACGGTGGACATCGCGACCAGCCATTGATGAATTCTAGGCGAGACGCCTGTTTACAGCCACCCTAGCGCTGCCCGGCTAAGGACAGAAGATAGTTGGCTAAATGCCAGGCATCGTCTTCATGACCAGCCAATTGGCTTTCATACGAGGGCATCGGGGTCCCATCCAAACCCGTGAACAGGGTCCGGACGATATCCCTTGCGGTGGTGCCATTTTTCCAGCCCGTGGGGTTGGTCAGGTCATTCGGGGAAATCGGCAATCCCGAGCTATCGATTAATTCTCCAGCGACAGCCACCGGTCCAGCTCCACGAGCTTGTGCTCCATGGCAGCTATGACAATCCATTGACTGAAATAGCGCTCTCCCACGTTGCACACTCTCTACCGTCGAGGGTATTGGGGCACCTTCAACGTGGATGGGCTCCGGGGTCTCTTCTTGAAAACCAGCATAGAAGGTTTTGATATAGGCTACCACTTGCCAACGTTGCTCGGGAGATAGTCCACTGAACGAAGGCATCAACCCGGGAACTCCATTGGTAATCGTGCGGAAGAGATCTTCATCGAGAGGCAGGCTCCCCGAGATCGTCGAACGAAACTTATAATTGCCAACGGTAAAATTCATGGCTCGTGAGGCAGAATACGCGGAATTGTAAAAGGCCGCAGGCCCATCCCCTTTCCCATGTATCCCATGACACACCGAACAGGAACGTTCGTAAATAATGGCTCCTGCCGAAACATCATTTTCAGGCTGAGGAGTGGCCTCCACTGTTCCCGAAGACCAAAATACCGACAGCCCTCCCACCAAGATAAACACAATTCGGTAGAGAACCTTCCTCATGGCTTCCCCCCTAAAAGGCAATCGAAACATTGGTGATAAACTGATTGCGAAGATTCCGTGCTGGGCTGGTTCCCCCTTCTGCATCCCGCAAATTCACCTCATCCCGAACTTGTAAGGCAATATTGGAGCGGAGGTAATATCGAGCCTGAAGACTCAAGAAACTTGCACTTTTTCGTTGACTTAAGACTCCACCAGCATCCAAATGATTATATCCAACACCCAGCAATAAACGATCCGTAACGATAGCATGGGCTTCTACAGTCACTCCTGTAGCGGTGTCATCAAACGTCGCTGACATTCCACTGGGGAGATCAGTAATACGGTCAATCGTGTAGTCCCCGTACAGATCTAACCACCGATATCGGATGCGAGCACCTACTCCATACCGACTACGGCTCACATCCGCTCCCCCCAAGACCTTGGTATTATGATTACCGAAATACGCAAAACTCGAAATGTTCGCTGAAAAATTATCCGACTGGGCGTAATCGAACCGGGTCATCACATACCAGTCTTTGGAGTTATTCGTGTCTCCCCAACGTTCTTCTGCGCCATTGAGAATCCCGATTTGATACAGGAACCAATCCCCAAATGGCCGTCCATGAAGATCAATCCCCGCCTCGACTGTCGAATTGTATAACGTCGGAGCAAAAGGAAAAATGGGAGCCATATTCCGATCAAAAATACCGTAAAATTTCGACGCAGCCGCACTGCCAAATGTTTGCCCCCATCGTTGGATGGATGGCCCAAACGGCCCAAACGGAGGACCAATTTTAGGACTGAGCGGAAAAAATTGCGGGCGATCCGTCGCAACCGAGAAGTAGGCTGAGGGGTCAATACGGCCTATTCGCATATGACCCCAATTCATCCCTCCGATATTATTGAAGGACACAAAAGCCCGTCCAAGTTCAACGTCGCTCGATTGGCTAAACAAGGTGGTCATATCCATGAGGAACCCCACATCCTCTGTGAGAGTCCCGGCCGTAAACATCCTCAGAAGCGAAACATTGGCCAATTCAGTCTGATCTTCAGCCCCCGTCACATCTCGTTTCAAGGCGGAATTGGTAACGGGTTCCACGTCAAACAAGAATCCAATGTAATTGGAGACATCATCTAAGGTCACATCACCCAGGCGAATTTTTTCAACCACTCCGCCATCGTCCGTCCCGGGCATTTGGTACCCGTTCTCCAAGAACTGTTCTCCAAATGAATTTAAACGTGGCCACCTGACATGGCAGACGTTGCAATTGATTTGATATTTCCTGGCAAACGCTGGAATGGCCTCGGCATCCGGAATCGCCCCTGGAAACGAGGTCCCCAACAGGATAAATCCCACCACCCAAAGAACGTTCATGGTCACAACAGATCTTCTTAACCCACGTTTCATACGCTTATCCCTTTTGGATTATGTGTGCCCTTCAGGATGAGTACTCACCTCGTTCCCCATAGAACGTGGATCTTTGTATCACTTATCGAAAATTAGTGTTACATTCTTTAGGTCTTATGTCATTAGGGGTTCTTACGTGACGGATAATTTAGTCATGAATTTCTCTCGATCCTTTTTAAGCATCGCTCAGGGGCTTTTCATGATAGGAATGGTCTGGATCGCCACCAGTTGCGCTTCGGGGCCAGCACCCACCCGTTACCTTCTGGATCAACCCGACAAGACCGTGGGCATGGAGGTGACGTATCGGGAAGGATCTCCTGAGTATTCACACCCCGTGACGGTGAATCCAGAGTTACTCGACCAGGTTCTGCAACATATCGAGGTGCAACCCTCCTCACTCCTTGATCGTCTTACTGGAGGGTCGGTCACAATCCAGAAAGCCTTTTCTGAAGAACAACGAAGTATTTTGATCCAGCCTCTTTCAAAGGCTCTGAATCAAGCCACCTCGTTGGAAACCGTGACATTTTATTGGGCAACTCCTCGTGACCATGGCCTCTGGGAAGTCACCTCCGGCGGATTGTACCGACAAGACGATGATCTTCATGTAGTTCTTCCCAATTACCGGCAGACCATTCCGGCAAACAATCCGCCACAAACCGCGAGAAACCACCCCTTGGCTCAATTAGGGGAATCACTTCATTCATTGAAAGCCATCAATCCGCTCAGACAGCTCAGCCACAGCGTGGCCAGCGAACTTTGGTCGCCTCAGACTCCCCATTTTGTTGTTCCTCTTAAGGCCTTAGCCGAAATCCGGAGTCCGTCAGATCTCCCAGCAGTAACCACTTCCATTCCACAGGGAGAACCACATGAACCCATTAAGCAACGATTAAAAAATATAGAAGAACTTCGAAAGGAAGGATTACTGACAGAACAAGAATATCAACACAAGCGGCAAGAAATCCTGGAGAACCTGTAGAGAGGAATGTCGTGAAACCTTAGGAATAAAGAACATTCCTCCCTAATCTCCTTACGCCTTACTCCTCACGCCTTACGGTTTTTTTCTTTTTACAAATAGCTTTCCGCATCTGAAGGAAATTTTCCACATTCCACTTCTTCTTTGTATCGTATGAGGGCTTGCAATGCATCGGCCTTTAAATGGGCATAAGGTTTGACAAATTTAGGAACGAAATCGTCAAACAGGCCCAGCAAATCGTAAAGCACGAGCACTTGCCCATCGCACCCCTGGCCCGCACCAATTCCAATCGTGGGAATGGCGAGCTCCTTGGTAATCGTGCTAGCTAACGAACTAGGCACACATTCCAGCACTAACGCGAATGCTCCAGCAGCTTCAAGTGCCTTAGCTTCCCGCAAGATGGCTTCGGCTTCCTGCTGGCCTTTCCCTTGAACCCGATATCCTCCGGATTGATTCACCGATTGTGGGGTCATGCCCACATGCCCCATGACGGGAATGCCGAAACTCGTCATCGCTTCGACGCGATCCACTACTGAAAGGCCGCCCTCTAGCTTGACGGCGGCGGCGCCGGCTTGGAGAAAGCGCCCTGCGTTTCGCACCGCTTCCTTCACGCTGACCTGATAGGACAAAAATGGCATGTCACCAATCACTAAGGACCGTTGCGCGGCCTGAGCGACCATTCGGGTATGGTAGAGCATCTCCTCCATGGTGACAGAGAGCGTGTTGGGTTTTCCTTGCACGACCATGCCCAACGAATCCCCCACCAAAATCACATCCAAGCCGGCTTGCTCAACAATGTTGGTAAATAACGCATCATAGGCGGTCACGACGGTTATTTTTTTACCCTGGTTCTTCAGTTGCTGCAGTTGGGGAATGGTGAGATGGCTCATGGTTTATTCAGAAGATGATTACTGTTTGGCAAACCGTTTGGCGGATTCCAGCGTATTCTGAAGCAGCATGGCGATGGTCATCGGTCCCACGCCACCAGGAACAGGCGTGATCCAACTGGCTCGCTCCTTCACCCGTTCAAAATCCACATCTCCAACAAGCTTCCCATTCTCTAACCGATTGATGCCCACATCAATCACAACCGCTCCATCTTTGATCATGTCCGGCGTGACGAACAACGGCTTGCCAATGGCCGCGATGACAATATCAGCCTCCCGCACCACAGCAGGAAGATCCTTCGTGCGCGAATGACAGATCGTCACCGTCGCATGTCGATGGAGCAGCAACATGGCCACTGGTTTTCCCACAATATTGCTCCGGCCAATCACGACCGCACGTTTTCCCGCAATCTCCACACCGGTGGAATCAATCATGTGAATGACGCCCTTAGGTGTGCAGGGGACAAAGACCGGATCGCCTTCAACCAACCGTCCCACGTTCACTGGATGAAAGCCATCCGCATCTTTCTCTGGAGAGACGGCCTGTAAAATCGCCCGGCTTTCAATATGGGCAGGCAAAGGCAATTGGATCAGAATCCCATGGATCTTTGGATCTTCATTGAGCTGATGAATGAGGTTTAATAATGCTTCTTGTGTCGTTGAGGCCGGAAGGAGATGCTCTTGCGGATAGAGTCCGGCTTTTTCACAGGCAATTTTCTTATTTCGGACATACACCGCTGAGGCTGGATCTTCTCCGACTAACACTGCGGCCAGGCCAGGCTTCAGGCCGGTCTTTGCTTCAAGAATATCTACCTCCTGCGCGATGCCTTCTCGAAGCCTCAGCGCCAGGGCTTTTCCATCAATAATTTGTGCAGACACGCTTGTTCCTTTGTGACAAGATTTTGATCATATTCCGAAATTCACGATATCAGGCACTCAAAAACTTCGTCAACGCAAAGCTGCCCTTCAGATTCCTTGACACCCTGAGAAACCCTCACTTACCATGCCCTGCACTAGCGATAGCACAACGCAGGTATCCCTGAGCCATCCACCTTCTCGTCAATTTTCACCCGTTTCGGCATCACCTGTATCATGTCTTAGCGAGGGAGGAGGGCGAGACCACGTTCAGGATGGATACCATGAATGATCTTTTACCAACCATGTTTCAGGGGAAAAGCATCCTGTCTTCAATCCCAATACGTCCCAGAGGAAATATGCTATGACCGAGGAGTCGCCGGAACGCGTATGCGCCAAACTCCTCGAGGACATGCGTAGCCTGCAACTATCCACCATCGGACCAAACGGCATCCCCCACTGCGGATATACGCCTTACTTGCACCGGGCACCTGGCAGCTTTTACATCTTTGTCAGTCAGCTGGCTGCGCATACTCGTCATCTCTTAGTTAACGGGACTGTCGCCATCATGATCATCGCCGATGAACAATCGACGTCACAAATTTTTGCCCGGGCGCGGGTCAGTTACCTCTGTGATGCTATTCGTCTCACACCCGATAGCCCCGATTACACCTCAGTGCTGGACAACTATCAGGAACGGCATGGCAAGATGGCCGGATTATTGCGCCAACTCCCGGACTTTATGCTGTTTCAACTGCAACCCAAGAGCGGGCAGTTTGTCATGGGGCTTGGCAAAGCGTACACACTCACTGGAGACGATTTGTCCATATTCGAACATACCCGCACAGGATAACCTGATAGAGTAGGTTCCTCGACCAACGCCAGAAAGAAAACGCTTATGTCTCTACCCTTCATACCTCTAATCAAGACAGATGCTCTTGACTCGGTCTCTTTCTTGTAATGGCTTCCCGCCCTACCATGACCTTCGCCATTATGGTCGTCACTGGGCTGTTGCTCTTGGGGACCGCCCCTTCTCCCGCGTACGAAATTGGCAACCTTCAATTCCCGCAAAACATCATCGCCGACGATGGCCAGGTCTATTTTATTGCCAACGCGAACGGCGATCCTGGCACGCGGGAGAACAAAGGATTTATCAGTAAGGCCGACCAAGAAGGAAAAATCACCGACCTGCATTTTATCCACGGCGGACAGAAATCCGTGACGCTTCATTCGCCCAAAGAGATGGCGATTATCGGGTCAACCCTCTATGTCGCGGACCTGGATGTCGTCCGCGGATTTGATAAGCAAGCAGGGCACCCCTTGCTCACAATACCCTTTGCCCAATTTCACGCAGAATCTCTGACCGGGCTCACGGCTGACTCTCATGGGCACTTATATGTTTCGGATGCTAACACCAACACCATTTTTCGGATCGATCCCTCACAGGACCATGCCATTACACAGTTTGCCCAAAATGCCAGCTTGTCGCATCCTCACGGGCTAGCCGTTCATCCCAGGAATGGCCACGTCGTCGGAGTCGGATGGGACGATGGGAAAGTGTTCGAAATCGATGAGAATGGCATCATTCATGAATTATTTGTGAGTACCTTTTTTTCTGGTGGATTTCATAATTTAGACGGTATTGATTTTGATCGCTATGGAATCATGTATGTGTCGGATTTGACGGCGGGGAAAGTCTGGCGCATTCGCCCAGACCTCAAAAAAGAAGCGATTGCGGAGTTTTTATTGTCTCCCTCGGGTATCGGCGTCGATCGAATTAATCATGTCATTCTCGTCCCCTACCTCTATGCCCAAGGGGCGGAAGTCAACGGTTTGGAGCGCCCCTCCAACGATAATCCGGTTAAGAAAAAACGAACCTTCGCTGATTATGGGCTAGATTTTTTTAAGAAAGCGACGCCAAATGAGTAAATGCGTGTATTGCCATCAACGAAAAGGCAAACGGTCCTGCCCGGCCTTAGATGGGATGATTTGCAGCCAATGTTGCGGCGAACATCGGATCACCACTATCGGCTGCCCCTCATCTTGCGTGTTTTTAGAGGTCAATGATGACTACCAACAAAAACGGGCGGGAGGACGATTTGAACTGGAACGACGAACGTTTTATCGAGAGCTGTTAGATTTTTCTGGCGAACGGGCCACCGAAATTTTTTATGTGTTTGAGGCCCTCGCCTTTCGATATTTCCAAGATCGTCGGGACGCGCAGGATGCCGATGTCTTGGAAGGCCTTCAAAGCCTCAGACGGAGTTTTAGTTTGATTCAAATCCCTGAAACCGGCATTCCCGCTTTCGGGGAAGAATTACGGAAGGAATTTAAAGTCTTTGGGGAACGCCAAGCATTGGAGCCCACCATGGTCACCGAAGTCTTGGATCGAGCTCAAACGTTTATCCAGGGATTTTCGGGAACAGGACTCCGGTCTCATCGATTTTTGCACGGCCTGTTAGGATATGTTCGAGAACGTCATCCTGACGTGGCCGAACAACTCGCCCGTCAAACCGGAGCTGGAGGACGCATTGTCATTCCGAGTGGATTTGATTATCAGCCAGAATCCTCATCCTCTTAACGCCTGTCCGAAACTACCCCTCCTGTTCGCCTAACGTCATCTCGGCCTATTTCATGACTTCAATCGTCATCTCAATCCGCTCGACCGGATTATCCCTCAAATCTCGTGGCTGTCCGACAATAGTATCAGCAACCTCAACCCCTTTGACCACTTCTCCAAAAACCGTATATTGGCCATCCAGGTGGGGTGCCTTATCGACCATGATAAAAAATTGAGAACCCGCACTATTGGGATCGGCCGTTCTCGCCGCAGAAAGAATCCCTTTTTCATGAACCACTTTATTGAACTCTGCAGGCACCGTGTAACCTGGTCCACCGGTTCCATACCGGCTGCGATTGGCTGGATCTTTGGTCAACGGATCGCCACCTTGAATCATGAACCCTGGAATGATGCGATGAAAAATCGTGCCGTTAAAAAATCCAGATTCGGCTAATTTCAAAAAACTTTCCACATGCTTGGGGGCTAAATCTGGGAAAAGCACAATCTCCATTTCCCCAAATTTGGTTTTCAACATGACGTGTGGCGCTGGTTTCGCCGTCGTGGCCTCTTCCGCCCAAGTTGCAGCTAACACCACGAGATTCATCATCGCCATGAGCCCCAAAATGACCAGGCCTCGTCGAACATTCTTGCCCACCGTCCCAGAGAAAACGCTCATCATAACTCCTCCATTGCTATTCATGTGAATTTTTCATGCCATCAGAACCCTGTCTGCCCACTTGCATGTAAGCTTGTTCTGCCGCACGTTGCTCGGCTTCCTTTTTCGTTCGTCCTTCGCCCCGCCCCATGATCGTCCCGTGGATTTCCACGGTCAGCTCAAAGAGCTTTTGATGATCTGGACCAGATTCTTGTATCAACCGATACTGAGGATTCGTGCCCTCATGCTTATGTACCCATTCTTGCAACCGGCTTTTCCAATCTTCATCACCTGTTAACCCAGGACGCTCTCGTAAACTGCCAATTTCTGTAGCCAGCGCCCTGGTAATCACTTGGCGAGCTGCCTCGAGTCCACTATCAAGATACACCGCCCCGATCAGGGCTTCAAGCGCGTTCGCTAACAATGAATGTTTTTCTCGTCCCGATGACACCTCTTCGCCACGCCCCAACCTCAACCATTGGCCGAGTGTCAGGCGTTTGGCGGCTTTGGCCAGGGTCACCCGACTAATCAAACCCGCCTTCAGCTTGGAGAGCTCCCCTTCTGTGGACTGAGGAAATATCGCAATGAGACGTTCGCTAATCACCAGGCCTAACACCGCATCGCCTAGAAATTCCAACCGTTCATTATGTTGGACAGTTGCCGGTCCTTGCCCCTGCAAAAACGATCGATGTGTCAGGGCTTCAATTAACAAACCTTCTTGCTTAAAGACATAGTTCAGTGTGCGCTGAATATCTTCGATCGGCAACACGAGTCCTCACCATCATCATCTAACTAAGCACGAATCTCATGGCAGGCCGTGCTCAGGCTGCCAGAATCTTCGCATTGTATCATATCGCGTAACCGGGCTAGGAAGGGGAAGGTGGAGACAACTGAATTTGGCAAAGAATACCATCAACCAGGCCCCTCATGACTTGGGCGTTAAGCCTCCTGCCAGCGACGAAAAACCAGGCAGGCATTGACACCGCCAAATCCAAACGCATTGGAAATGGCCACATCAAGAGAACAGGCTCGTGACTGATTGGGGACATAATCCAGATCACATTCAGGATCGGGATCATCGAGATTGATGGTAGGAGGAAGAATACCGTGCTGCAGAGCTAAGATCGAAAAAACCGCTTCAATGCCGCCTGCCGCACCTAATAAATGTCCGGTCATGGATTTGGTCGAGCTCACCGGAATGGAATACGCGTGTTCCCCAAACACCTCTTTGATCACTTGCGTTTCCACGCGATCGGCAAAGGTCGATGTCCCATGGGCATTAATATAGCCAACTGCTGATTTGGGCACGTTCGCATCCTGGATCGCACGCTCCATACACTTCACCGCTCCCGCCCCATCGTCAGGAGGCGCCGTAATATGGTATGCATCGCTGTTCATCGCATAGCCGATAATTTCGGCATATATATGGGCACCGCGAGCACGAGCATGCTCGAGCTCTTCAATGATCAGTACTCCAGCACCTTCTCCAATCACGAATCCATCACGGTCTTTATCAAAGGGCCGGCTGGCTTTCTCCGGTTCGTCGTTTCGACGAGACAAGGCCTTCGCCGCGGCAAACCCAGCAACGGCGGTCGGACAAATGGTTGATTCCGTCCCGCCAACGATCATCACATCAGCCTCTCCCCGTTGGATCAGTCGAAACCCATCCCCGATACAATGATTTCCCGTCGCACAAGCGGTCACGGTACAAGCATTAGGTCCCTTGGCCCCATATCGAATAGCCACTTGTCCTGAGGCTAAATTAATAATCACCATGGGAATAAAAAACGGGGACACGCGATCCGGTCCACGTTCCAATAAGATCTTATGATAATGCTCAATGGCAGGAAGACCGCCAATGCCCGCACCGATATACACACCGACTCGCTCGGCATTGTGAGAGTCCACGACTAATTTGGCATCATCAACAGCCTCTTGGCTGGCCGCCACGGCAAAATGGATAAACGTATCCATTTTTTTGATTTCTTTTTTTTCAATGAAGTCTGCAGGATCGAAGTTTTTGACTTCGCCCGCAATGCGCGCGGAGTATTGACTCGCATCAAACCGTGAAATAGGTCCTATGCCTGATTGCCCCTGACAGAGTTTTTCCCAGGACTTGGGCACACCA
>Ga0224496_10001031_pt1 | contig 17959 bp, 16 predicted proteins | sample SF_Jul11_sed_USG_2_FD_168127 | JGI IMG/M metagenome (GOLD analysis project Ga0224496, IMG submission 168127) | Sediment microbial communities from San Francisco Bay, California, United States - SF_Jul11_sed_USGS_8_1 | ecosystem: Environmental > Aquatic > Marine > Sediment | place: USA...
AGAAATCAGCGCTTCTCCTACACTCAGTTGAGAAATGGCCTGCTCGGTATTAATTTTCGGATTGCTGCGCAGCGTCTGCGCTGCCGCTTTAACCATTTTCTGGTCTTTCGGCGTGAAAGCACGCAAAGCATGCTGGATACGATTACCCAACTGGCCGGCAATGGAAACCGGGATATCTGCAGGCGTCTGGCTAACAAAATATACACCGACACCTTTAGAGCGAATCAGTCGTACAACTTGCTCCACTTTTTCGAGCAACACATCGGGCGCATTTTTAAAAATCAAATGCGCTTCATCGAAAAACAGCACCAGCGTCGGTTTTGATGTATCACCTACTTCCGGTAATTGTTCAAACAGCTCCGCGAGCAGCCAGAGAAGAAATGTTGAATAAAGCTTTGGCTGCGGCAGCAGCGAGGTGGCATCCAGCAAACTCACCACGCCATTGCCGGAGAAATCCACCTGCATCAAGTCGCCTAACTGTAAAACGGGCTCGCCAAAGAACTGTTCTGCTCCCTGTTGCCCGAGCACCAGCAAACCACGCTGGATAGCCGCGACACTTGCTGAAGAAATATTACCGTATTCTTTTTGCAATGACTTCCTGTTTTCCGCCATCCAGGACAACATACCACGCAGATCTTTCATGTCCAGCAACAACAACCCCTCATCATCGGCAATCTTGAAGCAAGCATACAAAATAGCCGTTTGCGTTTCGTTTAATTCGAGCAGGCTGGATAACAACAGCGGGCCCATATCGGATATTGTGGTGCGCACCGGATACCCTTTCTTGCCAAATAAATCCCATAAGATAATCGGATATGGACGGTTGCTATATGCGTTGAGCGATAACTGCTCAAGCCTTGTGATGATTTTTGAGGATTGCTTCCCAGGCTTAGCAAGGCCAGATAAATCACCTTTGATATCGGTTACTAACACGGGCACTCCGGCCTGGCTGAATCCCTCTGCCAACGTCTGCAGAGTTACCGTTTTCCCGCTGCCAGTGGCGCCGGTAATCAATCCATGCCGATTAGCCATTGCCAGGTTCAATGACGCCTGCTTGCCTTGTAAACCACCAAATTCAAATTTTTTTTGTTGCATAAAATAGATTATCCTGAAGTTTCACAGTTTTGTAGTAATATTAACTCAATTTTCTATCTTATTGAATGATGGTATGTTTTATCACTAATGGAATGCTTACGTCCAGAAGTTTCTCGTTCCCACGCGCTAGCGCGGGATCGCATACTGATGCAGACAAGGCAGGTATAGGCTCCCATGGAGAACCGTGGAAACCAAGGGTAAGCAAGATTGACGTGCGCGACTGGCGGGCACCCAATGTCTTGGGAAAACAATACAATGATGAAGAACATCAAACGCGTTATTCATGCGCATGCACATGTCGATGCCATTTATCTTTATGGTTCACGTGCGAAACAAACGGCGCATGAAAATAGCGATTGGGATATTGCTGTTATATTCAGCGATTATGAAACGAATGTCAGCGCACGTCTATTGCGTCCGCAATCATTAGAAGCGGCTATTGAACGCGAATTAAAACTTTACAATAAAATCAGCGTGGTCGATTTAGAAACAGCGCCAGTATATTTACAAACCAGTATTTTATTGTCAGCGGTGAAATGGTTTGATCGGAATGTGCCGCATGTCAGACGGGTTGAGCAAAGTATTTTGTCGAAATGGGAAAAGGATTATGAGAGATATTGCCTATGAGCAAGCATTACTTCGACATCAACGAAAGATGTTACGTATTTTGGACGAATACAGCCGCGACGATTTAAGTGTTCAGCAACATAAAGCGTTGTTAAAAATTGTTGGCTTTCGTAATGTACTGGTGCATGATTATTTAGACATTAATGACAAAATTGTGCAAGCGATTGTCACTAAAAGACTTTACACCATACTGGAAAGTGTTAATTTGCAATGGCAACAGGCTTTGGATTCATTGAGCAAGAATACCGAACAGCCTTGATCTGTGCCACCACCGCTAGCAAAATTTCTCGTTCCCATACTGTCGGAACAGGCATGGAGATTCCCACGGATAAACGTGGGAACCAGGGAAAGCGTTACCACTACAACGCTTTTACCATACCCTCAACGACTTTTTTCGCATCACCGAACACCATCATTGTTTTATCCATATAAAACAGATCGTTATCCAAGCCAGCATAACCGGCCGCCATACTGCGCTTTACCACCATAACCGTACGCGCCTTATGAGCATCGAGAATTGGCATCCCATATATTGGGCTACCCGGAATATTTGCAGCGGGATTCACCACGTCATTCGCGCCAAGTACCAGCACGACGTCAGTATTTGAAAAGTCACTATTAATTTCATCCATTTCCAGGACATACTCGTAATCTATTTCCGCTTCTGCCAGCAACACATTCATGTGTCCCGGCATACGCCCTGCAACAGGATGAATGGCAAAACGAACGTTAACGCCTTTTTCCAGCAGCGCATCTGCTAACTCTTTGACAGCATGTTGCGCACGCGCAACCGCTAAACCATAACCAGGAACAATAACCACGGTATCCGCATTACCCAGCATGAACGCTGCATCATCGGCACTTCCGCTGCGGTGGGTTTTTTGCCCTCCATCTCCTGCTGATACATCAGCACCTTCACTGCCAAAGCCGCCAAGGATGACGGATAAAAATGGCCGGTTCATTGCCTTACACATGATATAGGACAAAATCGCGCCAGAACTACCAACCAGCGAGCCAGCAATAATCAGCATTGGATTTCCCAATGAAAAACCAATACCTGCCGCCGCCCAACCAGAATAAGAATTAAGCATTGAAATAACTACCGGCATATCCGCACCGCCGATCGGAATAATAATCAGGAATCCGAGCACAAAGGCGATCGCCGTCATGACGATGAAGGCCGTCCAGTTGGTGGTGTCGCTAAAGAAGAACCAGAGTCCAAAACCGATCATTACAATTGCCAACAACAGATTAAGCATATGCTGCCCACCGAAAACAACCGGTGCGCCACTCATGCGGCCAGACAATTTCAAAAATGCAATCACTGAACCCGACCAGGTCATAGCGCCAATAAAGGTGCCAAGGAACAGCTCAAATTTGCTACCCATCGGCAACACCGCAGGCAATCCAAATGAAACCGGGTTATTAATCGCCGCGATAGCAATGAATACAGCCGCCAGACCAACCAGCGAATGCATGAACGCAACCAGTTCCGGCATCGCCGTCATCTGGACGCGTTTTGCCACGATCGCGCCAATGGTTCCACCTACTGCGATACAACCAAGAATCAACTGCCAATTTTCAGTAATTGTTAAGGTTGTGGCCACGGCAATGATCATGCCGAGAATGCCAAAAATATTGCCACGACGAGCCGTTACCGGCGAACTTAATCCTTTTAGCGCCAGTATAAAGAATACTGATGCAACCAGATACGCAAGAGCAACTAAATTTGCGGACATTTACTCGCTTCCTTTTTTATCTTTTTTCTTGAACATTTCCAGCATCCGCTGAGTAACAAGAAATCCACCAAATACATTAATTGCGGCAAGCGTCACTGCAACAGCCCCTAACCAGACACCCCAATCCGTTTCAGCTGGTCCGGCTGCCAACATGGCACCCACCAAAATAATGCCTGAAATTGCATTCGTCACCGACATCAATGGCGTATGCAAAGCCGGCGTGACGTTCCAAACGACGTGATAGCCGACAAATACCGCCAATACAAACACGGTAAGATTAATAATGGTTGGATCAATATCCCCAATCATGATTACTCCTTGTAAACTTGTTAATTGCTAGACCAAGCGTGGCAAGCATTGCAATGAATAGCGCTTCCGCCCAAAAATCACGCTTAGCTAACCACCTCTCCATTTGCACAAACCAGCGAACCGGCGATAATTTCGTCTTCACGGTCGATTTTTAGCTCTCCATTTTCCGCATCCAGCATCAAGTTAAGAAAATTCATCAGATTACGTGCATATAATGCGCTTGCATCCGTCGCTACCAAACCCGGCAAATTGGCAATACCAACCAAATGCACACCGTGCTTAACCACCGTCTTATCCATTTCCGTCAAGGGGCAATTACCGCCCGCTTCCGCCGCCATATCCACGATCACTGAGCCAGGTTTCATGGACTGTACCGTCTCTTCCTTAATCAGGACCGGTGCAGGGCGACCCGGAATCAATGCGGTCGTAATGATAATGTCTGCCGCAATCGCGCGCTGCACGATAAGCTCACCCTGACGACGCTTATAGTCGTCTGACATTTCAGTCGCATAACCACCCGCTGTTTCCGCCTGCGCTTTTTCTTCATCACTTAGCGGAACTTCAACAAATTTGCCGCCAAGACTTTCCACTTGCTCCTTAACTGCCGGACGCACATCGAACGCCTCAACCACTGCGCCCAGCCGCTTAGCCGTCGCTATCGCCTGCAAACCAGCCACGCCAGCACCCAGCACCAATACTCTTGCGGCTTTTACCGTACCCGCCGCCGTCATTAACATGGGGAAAAATTTTTGATAAATATCAGCGGCCATGATTACTGCCTTGTAACCACCAATATTCGCTTGTGATGACAATACATCCATACTCTGTGCACGGGATATACGCGGCAATTTCTCCATGGCGAATGCCGTCAAACCATGACTGGCAAGCGCCCCGATTCCCTCTGTCTTATGAGGAGACAACAGCCCACATAACAACGCATCCTTGCGCATCATGGCCAATTCATCAGATTCCGGCCCTCGCACTTTCAGAATAATCTGCGCTTGACCGTATAATGAAACTGCATCAGCAACAATTGTTGCACCTGCTTCTTCATACGCTGAATCCGGAATACTCGCCCCATCGCCAGCACCAGACTGTACTAAAACGTTATGCAACCCCTTAGCTGTATATTTTTTAACCGTCTCCGGCGTAGCAGCTACACGTGTCTCACCCCCGCGAATTTCTGCGGGTATGCCTATATGCATTGATTATCTCCCTTTTCCTGCCAACTAGCTTGCAAAAATAGTTGAAATTAAACTTAACTTTCAGTCAACCGTGGATTATAAATCAATTTGAATGTTCTGCATCGCCTTGTTCAGGAAAAACTTGATTTATCTGTATCCCGTGACTACTTATTTGCATAAACGACTGTTTCTTATGATGTGACTTGATCTTTATTTTTCAAACAATGTTGAATCCAGCGACTTGTCAATTTTTCCTGCACACTATTCTGACGCAGACGTGACGTTAGGCCACCAAAATCAACCTGATCCAGCGGTTGATCCTGATTGAGACAGGAAAATACGTAAGTAATTTCTCCAGTCTCTGGATCCTTATGCGGTTGCAAGCACTGCCCGCAAATCTCTTTCATCATACATTGCATTGGCGAATTGATCGAGCCAATCGCAAAATGTCCCGCTTTCAAATAAGGCTGCAGCAAGTTATGACGCGCAGCGCCAACTGCCGCCATCATACGATCAGAACCAATTGCAATGATACGATCAACCTCTCCCATCGGAACCGGCTGATGACCCAATTCACCGCTTGCATAAGCGACCATTGCTTGCACTATGTTACCGACATAACGCATATCACCGGACCTGGAAGGCTCGAAACCCGGCGCTTCATCACAGCACCATACGACGGTATCAGCCGCCGCTTCAATTTCTTCCACTTTATAGCGGTCAACCAGTTTTTTATAACCGGCAAAATACAAAACCTTTGATCCCATCGCACGTGCCGCCGCGCCGATAGAAAACAACACCGCATTGCCGAGACCACCACCGACTAATATAACCGTTTCATTTGGAGAAATCTCAGTTGGTGTTCCGGTTGGCCCCATTAAGATAACCGGATCACCTGGCTTTAATAGCGTGCATAAATCAGCCGACCCGCCCATTTCCAATGCAATCAATGAAATCATGCCGCGCGAAATGTCTACCGAAGCGCCGGTCAGCGCAATACCTTCCATTGCCAGCCGGGTTCCCTTTGAGACAGTCGCATGCGTTGCATAATTCTGGAATCGGTAAAATTGACCCGGTTGAAAGTGCTCAACGGCCATCGGTGCACGAACAACCACTTCTATAATATTGGGTGTAAGCCGCGCAACTTGATAGACTGTCGCGCGAAAACGCTCACTCATTTCCGCAAAAAATTGTTGTCCGGATTTGTTCGATGCAGGTGTCACACGACTGAGTACCCGGCTTACGATTGGATAACCTTGTTTAGCGCTGGACATCGCCTTCACCACGTTACCTGAATAGGAAGGATGCAAATCACCAAAAAAGCTGATGAAGCGACCGTCTTGGTCATTCCTGTAGCGGCTTAAAAGCACCATGGGCGTTTCCGGCTTTGGGTTCCCATAATCCGGCTCAACCTGATTACCCTGTTCATCACAAGCAGCAAAATAACGTCCATGCAATTTGTAAATTTGCTCATCTTCCCTGGCAAGCACGGTGTTTGGCTGCGTCCCGGCCGCAATCAGCAATGCGCGCGCGGGCAATTCAATTTCACCCGTTTTTTGCCAATGGCCCGCTTCATCCAGACGCTGCGCTTTAAACTGTACCGATCTGGCATGTTCCCATTGATCAATATTCACGCGTTCCGGCGTCAGTCCTTCGGCAAACCAAATGCCTTCCTCTAACGCTTTCTCGACTTCTTCATGATTAAGCGTATAGGATGGACTGTCAACTAACCGCTTGCGATATGCAATGGTCGCGCCCCCCCAGGACTGCAGCAATTCCAGTATACGCGGCTCCCGCCCCGCCTCCTTTGCCGCATCACGTTCGGCACGAATGGCGCATGCATGACTGATAAATTCTTTCGCAATTTCGCACTCTTCCTCATCCCATGCGTCACGAACCATTTCTTCTCCCTGTTCGCCAACAAGGGTTTCATAACGCTGAAGAAATTTTTCGACTTGCACCGGATAATATGCAAGCGCTTCAGTCGCTGTATCAATGGCTGTCAAGCCGCCACCAATTACCACCACGGGCAAACGCAACTGCATATTGGCGATCGAATCGCTTTGCGCCGCACCGGTTAATTGCAAAGCCATCAAGAAATCAGATGCGGTACGTACCCCACGTGCCAGACCATTGGGTAGATCAAGCACCGTAGGGCGTCCAGCGCCTGCGGCAAGTGCGATATGATCAAAACCCAGCGAAAACGCATCATCCGTTGTCAAGGTGCCACCAAAACGAACACCGCCAAAAAGCGCGAATTCTTCACGCCGCTCTAACAATAACCGGATAAATTTAAGAAAATTTTTGTTCCAGCGTACCGTAATGCCATACTCAGCAACCCCGCCAAAGCCGCCTGGCAGCCGTTTATCCAAGTCCTCTTCAAGCTCACTGGCATCCTGGACAGCTCTGAACGGAACGCGCTCGCCCTGTTGATTGACACCCGATATCTCAGCCGGCAGGGGTTCAATTTTAAGCCCATCGATCCCCACGATGGTATGACCTTCATTCATTAAATGATGCGCTAGCGTATAGCCTGCCGGGCCCATTCCGACCACCAAAACCTTGCGGCCGCTCGACGGCCTTGGTACCGGGCGATGAAAATTGAGTGGATTCCAGCGTGTCAACAGACTGTAAATTTCAAAACCCCATGGCAAAGCCAGTACATCTTTGAGTGTGCGCGTTTCAGCTTGCGGAATATCGACGGGTGTCTGCTTTTGATAGATACAGGATTTCATGCAGTCATTGCAAATACGATGGCCGGTACCTGCGCACATGGGATTATCCAGCACGATCATCGCCAGGCTGCCAATGGCAACTCCCTCGGTCTTGAGTTTGTGAAACTCAGAAATACGTTCTTCTAACGGGCAGCCAGTCAACAATGCACCCAATTCACTCTTTTTAAAGGCAGGCGTTTCTTCCGGCGTTTTAGGTTTTTGCATCAACCCTTTTGAACAAGAATCTTTTCCTTGTTCATGGCACCAGATACAATAATTCGCTTCATCCAGCGCACCCACCAGGTCCGTTCCTGAATCGGTCAACGCAAACCCCTCGCGTTGACGTAAGTGTAACAACCGATGCGTTTTATAACCAGCCGAATCATCCGTTTCCATGGAAAGCAAATTCATAAAATCCAGCTTGGCTGGGGATTTAAACAAGATTCCATCCTGGCTGCGCAATTGTCCTTCTGGTGTTCTGGACGCCCAGGCCGCATATTGCAGTGCAAATTTCAAACGTGCCTCATTGGCAACCTCGTCCTCCATCCATTTTGCAACATAAGTTGCAAAAACTAATTCAGAGAAAGGCTCTCCAAACTCAGCAACCAGTTTCTGCTCTATCGTTACACCATCGATTTCAGCTAACTCCGCTGGCTTTACCTTACTTTTCGCCCGGCGCTGGACAAATTGCCGCTTGCAAAAATAAAGTGGTGCCAATTCATGATGTTTTGCCGCAAGCGCACGAACCTCAGCTTCAATATCGAACAGTTTGGCAACAAAATCTTCCGCCCAGGGCGCGATCTCAATTAATAATTGAGACTCATCTTTTGGCAATAAATCATCTGGATGCGCGCGCGCTTGTTTCAACCGCGCAAATAAGTCAGCTTCTCCTTCCTTGAGAAACTTAAGAAATTCCTGATCAAGCTTTACCAGTCCATCCCGGCAATAAAGATCGGCTGTGGCCATACCAAATCCAAAAACTGGCGAGTCCAAGGTAGTTGTTGACGTAGCATAAGACGATAAATCTGAATTTGTCATAAATAATTGGATTAAAATTTTTTTAAATGAAACAAACCAAGTGACTGGCAATCTTATTTTTTCTTAATTAATTAATTACAGTAATTCGGTTTACTGAAATCGATCACCGTGAAATTCACAAGACATTAGCCCGGCATACTTTTTTATCTAGTGATAGTGCTTGAGATTAATCTTTTTGGCGAGAAATCATACCCGCGGCAACGGTATTATTACTTGTTTCATCAATCACAATAAAACTGCCGGTGGCATGATTCCGAGCGTAGTCATCACATATCAGTGGCTGTTGAACTTTGAGTCTTACCTGCGCGATATCATTCATATTCAGCGTATCCACTGTTTCCTGCTTCAGTGTATTCACATCAATACGGCAATCAATGCCACCAACCATGGCCTTTACAGTGCGTGTGGTATGTTTAATAAGATATTTTCGTTTCGAATCGAGTGCTTGTTCAGACAACCAACACAGCATTGCGTTAAATTCTTTCGTAACCCATGGTGCTTCGCCGGTCTTAACTAACAGATCCCCTCGTGAAATATCCAAATGATCTTCTATTGTTAAAGTGACTGACTGTGGTGCAAATGCCTCGTCTGCAGGACCTTCGTAAAGCAGAATTTCCTTAATGCGCGAAGTCAAACCCGATGGCAGCACTGTCACTGCGTCACCTACTTTTACAGCGCCCGATTCTATCCGTCCCATATAGCCGCGGAAATCATGCAATTCCTTCGTTTGCGGACGGCACACCCATTGCACCGGATAGCGAAAGTCATTGAGATTTATATCATGATCAATCGCAACATTTTCCAACAGATCCATCAGCGTTGTTCCCTGATACCAGGCAAGCTTGTCACCACGCTCCACCACCATATCCCCACGCAGCGCGGACATTGGAATATATTCAATATTATGCAAATTTAGTTCATCAGCAAAAGCGGCAAAATCCTTACATATACGGTCAAATACTTGTTGCGAGTAATCCACCAAATCCATCTTATTCACTGCCACAACCAAATGAGGGATACCAACCAGACTGGCCAAAAAAGTATGGCGGCGTGATTGCGTCAGCACCCCTTTACGCGCGTCAATCAGAATAATAGCCAGATTAGCAGTGGACGCCCCGGTCACCATATTGCGCGTATATTGCTCATGACCCGGCGTATCAGCAATAATGAATTTGCGCTTGGGCGTTGCAAAATAGCGATAAGCCACATCAATCGTAATACCCTGCTCACGTTCAGCCTGCAACCCATCGGTAAGCAAGGACAAATCAACCCCTTCCATTCCACGCTTACGCGTGGTATTGGTAATGGAACTTAATTGATCCTCAAAAATTGATTTTGAGTCATGTAATAGACGTCCAATCAGGGTACTTTTGCCATCATCCACGCTACCAGCCGTAATAAAACGCAGTAACTCGGATTCAAACAACTCTTTTTTAATAGCCGACATTTAAAAACCTTTTGGAAAATCGTTTCACCGTAAATATAAAAAACAGGCTTACTGAAAAACATGAAAAAAGTGACTGGACTGAATGACCGCGGTATTTTCTCAATCAGATGCCATTAACAGAGATCGTTATTTTAGAAGTAACCTTCTTTCTTGCGCAGTTCCATCGAAGCATCCGACGTCTGGTCATCCATGCGCGTGGCACCACGTTCAGTTATTCGCGTTATTGCCGTTTCGGCAATAATTTCTTCGACACATGCCGCCGCCGATTCAACCGGGCAAGTACAACTCATGTCACCAACGGTACGGAAACGCACCATGATTTTTTCTGGCTTTTCATCTTCTCTGGGTTGCACTAAATGAGAGACCGGCAACAACCCGGCATCGCGCCGGATAACGTCGCGCAAATGCGCAAAGTATATTTTTGGCACCTCTAGCTGCTCGCGATCTATGTATTCCCAGACATCCAACTCAGTCCAGTTACTGATTGGAAATACACGAATATTTTCGCCTGGATGAGTACGCGTATTATAAATGTCCCATAATTCTGGCCGTTGATTCTTCGGATCCCATTGCCCAAACTCATCACGAAAGGAAAAAATTCGTTCCTTGGCACGCGCTTTTTCTTCATCGCGACGCGCGCCACCGATACAGGCATCAAATTCATATTCAGCAATTGTGTCCAGCAATGTCACGGATTGAAACGCATTACGGCTCTGCATGGGAGAACGCAGCACTACTTTCCCTTTCTTGATTGAGTCTTCCATACTGCTCACGATCAAACGTTCACCTAATTGCTTGGCACGACGATCGCGAAACTCGATTACTTCAGGAAAATTATGCTCAGTATCAATATGAACCAATGGAAACGGAAAGCGCCCTGGCCGAAATGCTTTTTCTGCTAATCGCAGCAAAACAATAGAATCCTTGCCACCGGAAAATAACAAAGCTGGATTGGCACATTCAGCCGCGACTTCCCGCATGATATGAATGGCTTCACTTTCCAGCGCATCCAGATGGGTAAAGGGATGGTTACTCATTATCTTACTTTTAACTCCTAAAATTTCGTCGCTGAGCAGCTACGAGATAATGCTAATTATTTATAAAAAGGCTTCGCGTTACACCTGCTTTATTGACACAACTTTACCGGCGTGTAACCCGCATTCCTTGCTTTCAGGCGCTTCCCACCACCAGCGACCCGCACGAATATCCTCGCCCGGCGTCACAGCACGGGTACATGGCGCACAACCAATGCTGGGAAAAAATCGGTCATGCAGCTTGTTATACGGCACATCATTTTGCTTAATATATTCCCACACCTGCGCATTGGACCACTCAAGTAGCGGATTAAACTTCTGCATTTGATGATCCCTGTCATAGGCTGACAACGCTAAATTACTACGCGTGGCAGCCTGCTCACGCCGTATCCCAGTAACCCAGGCGCGCTTTCCGCGTAGCGCGCGGCGCAGCGGTTCCACCTTACGTATATGGCAGCAGCGCTTGCGTAATTCCACGCTATCGTAAAAACCATTTACACCATTTTGCGCAACATATTTCTCAACCTCTTCCGCATTGGGGAAAAAAATTTGTAATGGGACGCTATAACGTGTCTGGACTGCCTGCATCAAATCATAGGTCTCTTGCGGAAGACGGCCAGTATCAAGACTAAACATCTCGACATCCAGTTTGTAACGGTTAATAAGATCGGTCAACACCATATCCTCCGCACCCAAACTATTGGCAAAAATTATGGGGGCATAATTATGCGTAGCATCTGTCAAAACAGCAATGACCTGCTCAACTTTTTGTTGTAACTCGCTCATCTACAAATCTGCTGATGTATTCTCGTTACGCTGAACACGACGAAACAACGGCGATTTTTGGTCTACAGCCGCTTGATAGGCCTCAGAGAAATCGTTCAACCCTTTCAGTGCATCCTGTATATTACGATCCGGGCGCGGCGCAAAAGCATCAAAACCAACACGCTGCATATAAAACATTTGGTCACGCAACACATCACCGATTGCGCGCAACTCCCCCGCATACCCAAACCGGGCGCGCAAATAATAAGCAATCGAATAACCACGGCCGTCGCCGAATTTCGGAAAATCGACCGCGATGACTGTGAATTTGCCGATATCGTCTTTTAACGCCTCTGGTCGCTCATCGCTGGCAAACCATACGCCCAAATCATCGCGATCTTGCAATTTTTCCCGTTGAGCACACCATACCTTTAACGGAACAATTACCTTGCCTGCCGGCACAGTAACATTTTCCGGCGCTTCATTTTCTGCCAAACGTAAAACTGTCCAGTCGTCATTTACGATCGCTTTATTCTTGATAATCATCACAGTTAAAACCTCTGAGAGTAAAATGGCACTGAATATTGAGCGGGTTTAAACACCGAAATTTCTTCTTCACCATCAGCAATTTCCGCTGCATAAACAAATTCCTTAAACGGCTTGATCCCTATCCGACGCACAGTATCAATGAAACGCTCTGCCTCAATACGTTCACGCAAATAAACCTGCAGCAACCGGTCGATCACTTCAGGTACCTGATTAAAAGAAAATGATGGTCCTATGATTTTACCAATCGAACTATTATTTCCTTTTGAGCCGCCTAGTGAAACCTGGTACCACTCACCATGATCCTTCTTTTCAACACCGGTAATACCAATATTGCCAACAGAGTTATGTCCACAGGCATTCATACAACCGGAAATATTTAATTCAATTTCGCCAATATCATGCTGAAAGTCAAGATTATCGAAACGCGCTGCTATCATTTTGGCTAGCGGTATTGAGCGGGCATTTGCCAGCGTACAGAACTCTGCGCCTGGGCAACTAATCATGTCACTCAGCAAGCCAATATTTGGCGACGCTAAACCATTAGCCGTGGCTATTTTCCAAAGCGTAACAAGATCCGAATTTTTAACATCGGCCAAAACCAGATTCTGCTTGTGCGTAATACGCAATTCACCAAAACTGAACTGATCCGCCAGATCAGCCGCCGCATCCATCTGCTCGGCACTTGCGTCACCGGGTGCCACATCGGTTTTTTTCAGTGACAACACCACGATGGCATACCCAGGTACCCGATGCGGCTTTACATTTTGATCCAACCAATTGGCAAACGCTTTATTTTCTGATTTAAACGAGGCCAGGCCAGGATCAACATCTGTTATTTTTTCGTAGGCAGGCGCAGTAAAATAAGATGAAACACGATTCAGCTCTTCGCTCGTTAATGTACCTGGCCCATCTTTAAGATCAGCCCACTCGGTTTCGACCTGGCGCTTAAATTCTTCTATTCCGAGCGCTTTAACCAGGATTTTGATACGCGCCTTGTAAATATTGTCTCGGCGGCCATATTGATTATAGATGCGCAGGATGGCTTCAATGTAGGTCATGACATGCTGCCACGGCAAAAACTCACAAATCACGCTGCCGATAATCGGTGTACGTCCCAATCCACCACCCACTAAAACACGATAACCCACTTCGCCTTGTGCATTCTTGATGACAGATAAGCCTATATCATGCACTGCAATGGCTGCGCGATCTTCTTTTGCGCCACTGACAGCAATCTTGAACTTACGCGGCAGGTAAGCGAACTCCGGATGAAAGGTACTCCATTGGCGAAGAATTTCAGCATATGGACGTGGATCTACCACTTCATCCACAGCCACGCCCGCATATTCATCCGACGTAATATTACGAATGCAATTTCCGGAAGTCTGAATCGCGTGCATTTCTACCGACGCCAAGTCAGCCAGAATTTCCGGGGTATCTTCCAACTTCAGCCAATTAAATTGTATATTCTGGCGCGTTGTAAAATGACCATAATCACGGTCATATTTGCGCGCAATATGAGCAAACATACGTAGCTGCCTTGAAGACAGCAGACCATAAGGAACGGCAATACGCAACATATATGCATGAATCTGCATATACAACCCATTTTGCAGCCGCAACGGGCGAAACTCCGCTTCCGCTAATTCATTGGATAAACGTCGACGCACTTGATCACGATATTGCGCGACACGTTCATTAACAATTTGCTGGTCATATTGATCGTAACGATACATAGTAGAATCCTCAGATACCGGTTTTAGGCATCATCGTCAGAGTAACTTCGTTAATTAAAAAGCCTTCATATTTAATCAGATACAGGCTGCCTCAAGCATCTTCCTCTGAATAACTTTTTGACGGCGGCAATAAAAGCGCCGCTTCAAGTGGAAATTTAGCGCCATACTGCATAATATGCTCGACATCTTCATCTTCATCATGTCTTAATGCCGCGCCAATATATGCATGGTCACCGGTAACGCCGACGACAATACCGATACGTCCGCCGCATCCATTGAACCATGTTACCTGTTTTGGTTTATTATCTTTGTTTGTACTCATTTATAATTCCTACTCACGCAAACGAAATAAAAACAAGTCTCGAAGACTGGTTGAGATTCGCTTACAAAACATTTACTGAAATAGATCTCATTAACCACTTATATTTATTAGCTTGACATCAACAACTTGGCGCCAATAACAATAAGAATCGTCGACAAAATCGGTCGCAATATATGATCCGGAATTCGCCCACCAACATGACTGCCCATATAGATACCCGGCAGCGATCCAATCAACAAGCTACCCAGCAAGCTGAAGTCAACCGTCCCCATATAGGCATGACCCATACCGGCAATCAGCGTCAGCGGCACAGCATGCGCAATATCACTGCCCACCAGCGTAACCGAGGGAACACGTGGATATAATACCAGCAGTATAACCATACCCAACGCGCCTGCACCGACCGATGTAATTGTCACCAGAACGCCCAGCACTACACCCGTAGTAATAGTGATCGACACAATATAACGATCCCGCCATTCTATCAAAAACCCAAAACGAGAGCTCGCCATATGCGATAACCACTTACGCAACAATAACGATAAAGCCGTAAGAATCAATGCCACACCCAGCATACTGGTGATCAAACTGGTAAAAGCTTTATCTTCAACCCCTATTGCATTCAGTATCAAAACCGTAATCAGTGCAGCTGGCACGCTCCCCATCGCGAGCAACCCCACCAGACGCCAGCTTACCGTTCCGCGGCGGCCATGCACCCACGCGCCGCCAGTCTTTGTCACAGCGGCATAAAGCAAGTCGGTACCCACTGCGGTAGCAGGTGAAATACCAAACATCAGTATCAGTAACGGTGTCATCAACGAACCGCCACCCACACCGGTAACGCCGACAATAAATCCGACTATCAGACCTGATAATGTATAACCCCACTCCACTGATTGATTCCGCTCACCCAATTTTTGGAAGGCGGAATCATACCAGCAGATTGATATACCACAAAATAATATTATGTTAGATTCTTATAACTTATAATTATAAGTAAGCTTGGGGCCTGTCCTTTTCACTGAAAAAATTACCTGCCGCATGGCACCCATTTTTTCCGTGGAAACAAGAAAAAAAACTGCCACAACTGTTTATTACGCGGGGAGTATTATGAAACTACAACAATTACGATATTTATGCGAAATCGTTAGCCAAGACCTAAACCTGTCCAGAGCAGCAAAAAACCTGCATACATCACAACCCGGTATTAGCAAGCAAATTCAATTGCTTGAAGAAGAACTTGGGATGGAAATTTTTGTACGTAATGGCAAACGAATCGTCAAGATCACGCCACCTGGACAAATTATTCTAAAGATTGCCGGAAGAATAATCCGCGATACCGAAAACTTAAGAAAGGTTAGCCAGGAATTTACCGACGAGTCAGGCGGCACACTGACGATTGCCACCACACATACACAAGCAAGATACGCACTGCCATCCGTAATCAAACGTTTTACTACACGCTATCCAAAGGTAAAATTAATCCTGCGCCAGGGTAGCCCAACGCAGATAGCAGCGTTGGTCACTTCTGGTGAAGCGGATATCGCGATCGCAACTGAAGCCATTGAACTATTCCATGAACTGGTCATGTTGCCTTGTTATGAATGGAACCGGTGCGTGATCGTACCACCCAAACACCCGTTACTAAAACTAAAGCAATTAACGCTAAAAGCCATTAGCCAATACCCGATAATCACATACGATTTTGCCTTTACAGGCCGCTCTAAAATCAATCAGGCATTTGAAGCGCTTGGACTCACGCCAAATGTCGTACTAACTGCTATCGACTCGGATGTGATCAAAACTTATGTGGAATTGGAATTAGGCATCGGCATACTGGCAAAAATGGCATTTGAACCTCAGCGGGACAAACATCTCAGATCAATCGACGCCAGCCATTTGTTCGAACCCAGCACAACGCGTATTGGCATCAGCCGTAACAGCTATCTTCGCAGTTATGTGTTTGACTTCATAGAAATGTTCGCGCCACATCTTGACAAAACTACCGTCACAACAGCCATGGAAGGCCGCGTCCAAACAAGCTACCCAGCTTAAATAAATTACAGAATTTCAATACCGAAGGCTGAGGCAATGTGATACTTTAGTCAAATAAAATATAGTCGGTCAAGATAAAAATTAATAGGGGAAATAAAAATGAAATCATTTTTCATCCTATCATTAGCAGCATTATTAGTTATTTTTTTCATTCTAGGTTCGGGGGCTTACAACATGGCCGCCACCGAAAAGCATTGGGCAGTCACCGAGAAAATTATTACATGGGTCCGTGAAAACTCGATCGAAGTACGCGCGAAAAACCTGGAAGTTCCGACAATTGACGAAACGGATATACGCTTGATCGGCGCGGAACACTACAACGCCATGTGCACGATCTGCCATTTAGCACCAGGCCGGGAACCCACTGAATTAGCGACTGGCCTTTACCCACAAGCACCGGTATTCCATGAAAAAACGCCTGTTACTGACGCGGAAGAAAAACTGCATTCCATCAAAGAATACTTCTGGGTAATCAAAAATGGCATAAAAATGACCGCCATGCCAGCTTGGGGGCCGACGCATGATGACGAATCCATTTGGGCAATGGCGGCATTTGTCCACAGACTACATGGCATGACTGATGAACAGTATGAAGCAATTGTAGAAACAGATCATCATGGCCATCAACACAATGATGATCATGGCCACCATCATTAAATTCCTTATATACTACCATTGCTTTTGGGCCAGGACTAACTTGGCCCATTCTTAATTGGCCAAACCTGAAATTTCACCCAATCTAATCGCCAGTTATAAAGCTGCCGATTATCAAGCAACTGTTGACACTGATGTCATCACCCTTCATATCGACCAATACGCCGCATCGCTATACCAATTACTTGCCAAACTCGATCATCAATGCGCGGTTTTCATCACTGCCTTCAATCCGCTTAGTCAGCTACAAAGCCCACAAGAAAACCTGACGCGCAACACACAACTGCGCACGACATTAACTCGATATACCAATCTGGTATTTGCGGGTACCAGTACAGATCCATCAAAATTATGGCCAGCGGAAAATAGTTTTCTTGCGCTTGGGATAAACCTTAAAACCGCAATGACCCTGGGCAAGCAATTTGGCCAAAATGCCATTGTTTGGATTGATACTGACGCCATTCCCCGACTAATTCTACTGCGTTAACCTCTGTACGTTAAATTGCAGGCACATCGGGACACAGGAAAACAAACACCTTTTTTCATCTGCTACCGTGATCCAGGCAGCGAAACAGGGGAGAAAAGGAAAGGCTGCCAGCGGCGTTCTGAAAGTGTATCAAACCTGGCGGTTTGAAAATGATGTACTTTCTTCATCCGTGTTCTTCTAATCTTTAAGTTTAAAAACTTTCTT
>Ga0224496_10001036_pt1 | contig 17903 bp, 14 predicted proteins | sample SF_Jul11_sed_USG_2_FD_168127 | JGI IMG/M metagenome (GOLD analysis project Ga0224496, IMG submission 168127) | Sediment microbial communities from San Francisco Bay, California, United States - SF_Jul11_sed_USGS_8_1 | ecosystem: Environmental > Aquatic > Marine > Sediment | place: USA...
TCCTAATGATGGCGCGGCATTGTCTGTGGAAGCATTTTGTATTCTGACCGAAGATAAGGGGCTTTCCGTCCCTGCGCCGGTATTGGTTCCGGATTCCAACACGAGTCGTCCGCCTACGACAGTGCAGGTGAAGGCAGTGAAAGCCACGGGTAATGTGCTATTTCGTAATCGGGTGAGTGCTTGTACGGCTGTTGCAATTTCCGTGGCGATCACGGTGAGATCCGTTTCGGTGGCAAGGCTGGCGGGGAGGGTGACGAGTTGAAAGCCATCATGATCCACATTGATTTGAAAACTTCGATTGGTTCCTAGGGGAAGAGTTTGCGTCGCGCCTCCACGGTGAAAGCCTCTCTGTAAACTGGTATTGGCGGCGTCAAGTTGAACCGTAATCAGTTTAGAGTTTCGGCTCAGGACATCGCCCACAAAATTTGGGGCGTTGGGATCCGGGCTCAAGTCATCATGGACTTCCACGGGAGCAATATTGGCAAATTCTTCCGGTACCACATCGACCTCTTCTTGGATTCTCACGCTGATTTTGAATTCGTTATGAGGGTCGGTCGATCCATCCTCAATTTGCAGATACAGATAATTTCCCCAACTGCCTTTGGATTTGGCGGAAATGGTCATGCCATTCACTGGGGTGGAAGCTCGATTCTGGATGGTGGCATTCGCGGTGGTGGCATCGGATCGGGTGACCCGGACGATGTAACATTGCCGACCGCCATTATTGAAAAATTGAAACACACTTTCGGCCAGATAACTTTCGGCGATAAAACTTCCGTAGTATCTTTGAAATTCGGTCCAACTCGTGACTCGTCTTGCTTCATCATCAGGGCCCATCTCGGCCAGCCCGACAAATGCGGCCGTTGAGGTGCTGGCGATTTCAATTGGCCGGACCCCACTGGGAATTTCCTGAACATATACTCCTGGATATGACAATGTGGGCATAGTGGCTCTCCTTGTGTTTGACGTGGGTATGGATTTCCCAGGATCTTATTTTCTTCTGCTTTTCTGAGTTTTGAGTTTTTTCTTGATGGCCTCGGACTTCGGAGATTCCTTTGCTTCAGATTGACACGAGACGTATTTGAGTTTGATTAATTTTTGCAAAGCAGGCGTATGGTCTACTTCTGATTGATTCACTTCAGAGGATTGACTGTTGGGGCCAACATGCAACGTTCGCCCGCTTCCCAACCTAATCCACAGAGGTTTTTTCATTAAATTTTCCACGAACATTAGGCATCCCTCCTCAGAAAAAAAAGATAAATCTTGGAAGCTGTTTCACTGCAAATATTTAGTTCCATATCCGAAACATCATTTTTTCTTACACTTGACGCGCTAAGAAACACTTCCGACCTTCCAGGTACTACCGGCTTAGGTTTCTTGCCAACAGGACGACTGCCTCACAGATTATCAGCTGGAAATACTGCCTTGAGATTGAATGTAATTATGGAAAAAACCTGTTCCGATGAATACACCTATGAGAACAAAACCAGAGAATAATATCAACTGCCTGCAGAAAATTTGGAACAGGGTTAACGTGTCTGGTCCAACTCGTAATTTCTGGGAGTGTTGAATAATAATGTCGAAGAGCATAGAGGCCCTTGGGAATTATTATCCTAAAAACGGCAGTTGGTAGGTATGCAACCCTTCGACACGCCCGCTCCGCAGGCTGCTCAGGGCGAACGGACACTTCACCAATTGGGTGAGTACGTCAAAATACCGTTCGTGCTGAGCCTGTCGAAGCATGGGCGGTGTTTCAGACAGGAACTGCCGTTTTCAGGATTAATTCAACACTCCCACAATAGAAACTGTCGGGGATGACGATGAGAGGCGGAGATGTCCTACATGTGCTGTCGAACATGTCCTCCTTTTTCTGTCATTCCCGCAGGTGTCGGCGGGGATCTATCCGGAGAAAGCAGGATGGATTCCCCCCTGCCAACGACTGCAGGGGCAGGCTCAACAACTGTCGGAAATGACGTCGATGGGGATGGTTATTGGACGGCTTGGAGGGTGATGGAGATGGTGCGTTCTTTGTTGTTGCGGCGTAGACCTAAGGTGACGCGGTCTCCGACATTGTGGCGGTCTAAGATTCTGGCGAGGTCGTCGTAATTGTCTACCTTTTCCCCATCGATGGAAATAATCACATCCCCTAATCGGATTCTTCCTGATTGGAGCTCCTGGAGACTGGTTAATCCGGCTTTGTCGGCGGCGCTGCCCGGTAGCACGCGGGCAATGACGATTCCGTTGATCCCCCATCGGTTGGCAATGGAATCGGGAATGAGGGAAATACCTAAGCCCGGACGAATGACTTTTCCATATTGAATAAGTTGTGGCACGATACGTTTGACGATACCGACCGGGACGGCAAAGCCAATTCCCGCAAAGGCACCACTGGGACTGACGATTTGCGTGTTGACGCCAATGAGTTTCCCTGAGCTATTGAGGAGCGGGCCTCCGGAATTACCGGGATTGATGGCGGCATCCGTTTGAATGACCCCTTCTATCGTACGATTGGTAATTGATTTAATCGAGCGGCCTAAGGCGCTGACCACTCCAGTTGTTAAGGTATGATCCAACCCGAAGGGATTGCCAATGGCTAAGACCTGCTGCCCCACAAGCAGATCAGTTGAATTGCCAATGTCGAGAGGGTTGAGTTGATTTTTGGAGGCCTTGATCTGTAAGACGGCCAGGTCATGATCGGGGTCGACGCCGATCACGCGGGCATCATGGGTCGATTGATCGTCTAAGACGACTTGAATGGAATCGGCACCATAGACGACATGAAAGTTGGTGACGATGTGCCCTTGGGTATTCCAGATAAATCCCGAGCCTGACCCTTGGGGCACTTCAAACGTATTCAGTGACCAGATGTCGCGACGGACGGCTGTGTTCGTGATATAGACGACGGACTTGGCGGCTTTTTCAAAGACCGCGATGGTATTCAGTTCTTCAGCACTGAGTGAGGCATCAGCCGTGGTATGCAAGAATGCCGGTGCGGCTTCGATAGTGGCCATGGCGGGTTGAGTCGCCGCCATGGATAGGCTCTGCCAACCATTGAACAGGTTGAAGACGGCGAGTAGGAGTAGGGGAAGAATGGGATGGCGCATGGTTAGGTTATCTTAGAGCAGTCAATGGACGCGACGAGGTTTCTTGGTTGACGCAGTGTCGTGTTTGGATTTCATTCTCCCATGATTTGTACGACAAGTTCACGGGTTCGTGCACGGGTGTCAAAATCAATGACCACAATTTGTTGCCAGGTGCCGAGCGTTAATTTTCCCTGCATGAGGGGAATGGTGATGGATGGGCTCTGTAACTGCCCACGCAAATGTGAGTGGCCATTGTCTTCGCCAGGATTTCTCGTATTGTGCTCCCACTGCGGGTTGGCCGGGACGACCTGATTCCAGAATGCCCGGGTATCGGCGCGAATACCCGGCTCATCTTCGATGATCATGACAGCGGCGGTGGTGTGTTTGACAAAGAGAGTCAGTGTCCCGTTGGTGATGCTTGAGTGACTGACCAGATCATGAATCGTTTGCGTGAGATTTTCAATATGGGAATCTCCTTGCATGGGGACCCGTAAGGTATGGGATGAGGTGGTCATGAAATTGTTAGGCCGCCACCGAGGCGAGGTACCGTTGCTCAGCCGACGAGAGATTTCCCCCGCGAGCTTGTCGAAGGATCGTGGTAAAACAGCCTTCACGCGTTAAGCGACAAATGGTTTCTAAGACGTCTTGGCTGACAATGTGTTGTCTGGCGAGCTTCCGGAGATAGGTGAACGCGGCTTGAAAGCTTTCTTCTGAGCGTGCGTAATAATCCTGCCCACGTTGATGATTGCTATAGGCCTCCAATTGTTCGCAGGCTACGAGTATTTCTCCCAGTTGATGAACCCACTTGGCCGCTGTTTGGAGTTTTTCCGGATAGTAATAGTACAGCATGATACGTTCCATCCAGGGAGCCCATTCAATGCCCAACGCCTTGAGCTGAGCTTTCATGGGACCGAGACAGGTTTTGAGACGGCGAGCAAACCCTAACCGCATGTTTATATGATCGAGGACGACCGGTGTGAGCTCCACCCCCTGTTGTGTGAGTCGGTGGCCATATCGGGTGAGAAAGGCTTGCGATTCTTGTCCATAGGGCGTCCGGGGATACTTGGCTCTCCATTCTCGTGGCCGGGTGGGAATACCTTCTTGCTTTGCCCAAGACCAGATTTTTCCAAAGACGATGGGGTCAAGCCCCGTGCGTCCGATATCATGCAGCAAACAGGCGGCTTCAAATTGCTGGAGACGGGGGAGCATGTGCCCCAAGGCTACGGCCACCGGCACACACATGCGTGCCGTGCGATGGGCATGGGCTTTATCATAGCCACGAAGGATCCGCTGTGGGTGGCAGGGATGGGGAACATCATAGCATTTCAGCAAAGAAGAGACTTGAACACGGCTGAGGAAGGTATGAGATGGTTTCAAGATCTATGCGGTATGGTTGTGCCCCCTCGCGCCTTGGGGGTTGTCTGTTGAATGATGTGTGAGTGGATCTGCTTGAGGATTTTGAAGAATATCTTACCCATATCAAAGGGGTCAAGAAACACCTGCGAGGTTTATTTTGGTGGGAATGCCGTTCAGTCGCCATCGTTTTGTACTATACTTCAGTAATGAGTTTTTTGATTATTGACGGCCGTAGTGGCTTTCCTTTCTTCGTGCAAGATTTCCGTCAGCCCATGCTTCGAGATTCCTATCAGATTGCGAGCATTCTTTTCAGAGCCATGAGGCGTGGAGCCTTGGCGTTGCGGAGCTAATAGGTGCGAATATCGTCCAAAAAAATGCTGATTTGGGGAAGTCTCGGCTTCTTTGTTCTTACGGGCTTGCTCCTGATTCTTCCCTGGTTTTTGAATCCTGAGTACCTGGAACGTCTGGTGTTGCAGCAGATTCAACAGACGTTCGGGGCGCATGTCCGTGTTGGCCGGACATCGTTTGCCCTGTTTCCTTCTCCTCATTTTCTGGTTTCCGACATTATCGTCAAAGAACGGGACGATTCCCATGCGGTCTTTCGAGCCCAGTCGATGACCTTAGAACTCGGCGTTGGTCAGTTGTTTCAGAAAAAGTTAGTGGTTCGAGAATTTTTTCTGGATTACCCGGAAATTGAGATTCATCGGGATAAGTCCGGCGTGTGGCGGTTTTTAGGGCATTCGAGTCCTGATTCGGCGGTTTCCTCATTGGCCGCATTTTTAGTGTTAGGAAAGCTGGTGGTCACCAATGGCAAAATTATTGTGATTGATGAATCGCCCACCGACACGGTGAGGGGCGTGGTATTGGAAAATGTGTCCTGTTTGTCCGAAACATCAGATGAGGATACGGTGGTGCGTTCTGCGTTGACGTTATCCGGTCATCTTCGACAGCTTCATGATACTGCGCCTTTTCGGTTGACCGGAACCCTTGAATCGAGCTTGTCTACTCCAGTGTCTTTGCTCAAACAGTCGAACGTCGTGTTTAAACAGATGACGTTTTTGGGGCATATCGAGACGGATAATTTTGCCATCAATCAATTAGCAGACTATCTTCCTCATGGCGAGGTGTTGTTGACCTTTCCTGGAAAGTTGCATGCGGAGTCCATGATTCAATGGACCAGAAATGAAAAAACGTCTCACCTGACTTTATCGAAAATTGCCTTAGCGAATTCAGCCCTTTCGCTTGAGGGCCATGCCAGTCTTGAAGGGTTGGAGGATGGTCATCACATGGCCTCTGTGTCGATGCAATCGTCCCCTTTCAACCTGCAGGGCATTCGATCGCTCATTCCTGACTCCTGGCTCCCTGCCGATGCGGTGGCCTTGAAGGAAAGAGCGGAATGGGGCGGAGAACTGGAAGTGCTGGAAGCACGGGTGACGGGTTCCACGCGTCCTGATATTGAAACATCCGTCACTGGGACATTCCGCGTCCATCATGGATTTCTTCATTCCCCGGATTTACCAAAAACCGATCAGGTGGAAGGCCTGGTGGTGGTTGAGCCTGATCGGGTCAAAGTGACTGAGGCCCATGGCCTGTATGACGGAATTTCTGTTGAGGTGACACAGGGCCTCTTTCTGTTCAAAGAGGGTGGGTCATGGGGTGAAGTCGAAATTCAGGGAATCGTTCCTGCCCCCAAAATCTGGAATGTTGTGACTCATTTGGGCCATGGTCCCACTGGGTCCACGATCCTGCCGGCTTGGAAGGTATCAGCCGGCACGGGTTTGTTACGTTTACGGTTTGCAGGTCATGTGTTTGATGAACAGGGGTTGATGTTTCAAGACGGGGACTATCAGCCTCAGGATGTGGTGGCCACTATTCCCATGTTGCCCCATGCACTGTCCAACGGGCAGGGGAAGATTCAGTTTTCCCCAGATAGTACGGTCTTCGAGGAAATTCAAGGGACTGTAGGTGGCCATCCCTTGACAATGAACGGCACGATTCTCCATCAGCGCACCTTACGTCTGGAACCGATGACTGTGAGCCTCACCCTGGAAGGCCAAGAAATATTTGCGGAGCCTGGGCAAGACGGACCGCCCTCAGGCTTTCAGCTTCGTGGCCCCCTTCATGTCTCCGTGACCATGCGTGGACCGTTACGTCGTCTCAAAGTAAAGGGGAAGATTGATGGACAAGAGGCAAGAGTTGGTTTTCCCTCCGTCATCCAGAAAGAGCCCGGTCAACCAGGCGTTCTAGAGTTTGATGGAGAAGTGCGGCCTCGCGGCATCATACAATTCGAACGACTCGAACTTGCCATGCTCCCGTTGCGCCTTCGAGGACAGGGTCTGCTGCGATGGGGTCGGTCATGGGGGTTTGACGGGCGACTCAATTCCGGTCCTATCTCGGTCGGATTACTTCCAGACAAAATTCGGATCTTGGGCGATGCGATTGAGTCAGGAATTTTGGAAATTCAATTAGAGGGAAGCGGCGTAGGCCCTGATTGGCGAAAATGGGATCTCAATGGCTGGGTTGCCTTAACGGAGGGGGTGGTGAGGCTCCCTGAGGTTCAAGCTCCGCTCACCCATTTATATGTGCGGTTGAAAATTGAGAAACATTTGCTGGATTTAAAGCGGATGGAGTTTCGTCTCAATGAGAGCACGGCCGTGGTGACGGGATTGATGAAAAATTGGAGTACCACGCCAGAGGCCAGTCTCATGTGGAATGCTCCGCAATTTGACCTTGATTTGCTTATTCCCAAAAATGAACGGTCATTCCTCCGGGATGGGGTCGAATGGCTTGCTGACCATGGCACACTAGAAGGATCGATTCTCATCGAACATCCAATCTATAAGGCTTTTTCGGGGGAGAAACTCTCTGCGGTATTGAGTATTCATGATAATTTACTTGCCATGGATAAAATTCACACGACAATTGAGGACGACGGCAATCTCGCTGGGCGTGTCTTCATTCATCTTCCACCTGGGAAGCCAGCTGCCATGCGTGCGTCCTTCGAAGGCACCCATCTGCCGTTTGAGAAACTCCTACGGGTGCTTGGTGATGAACGTCGTTTTGTGTCAGGGAATTTGAATATTCAGGGAAAAATTCAAGGAGATGGCCGAGATGGGGGAGGCGTGATTCCCACATTAAAGGGCGGGGTCCAACTCTCATTGGATGACGGATATGTTCGGAAAGGAACTATTTTACCGAAAATTTTGAGGATCCTTAACTTTCCTCATGTCTTGCGTGAAAAAGCGCGTTTTGAAAAGACGGGATTTCCGTTTGACTCCATTACCGCCACTCTCGATATTGAAGACGGCAAATTTTTGACAAAAGATTTTCTGTTGCGGAGTTCTCTTATGAATGTGACGGCGGCAGGCACGTATGATTTGAGACACGATTATTTAGATGGAGTGGCTGCCGTGAGCCCCTTCGGGGCCTATTCCGATGCCTTGAAAGCCATACCCCTGTTCGAAGAAATATTGACTGGAGATCAGCAGGGTATCGCGACGGCCATGTTTAGTATGATTGGGCCGCTGGCGGAACCACAAATCGTGTATATGCCCCGTGAATCATTCAAGGCTGGTTTGACCGGACTCGCACAATTGGCATTTGATCTTCTGAAAAATTCGGTCAGCAAGCCTGTGGACGCGTTAAAGGGCGGGGCAAAGGCGACGACGCCATCGTTGTCCTCCACATCCCGGTTCAACCGTGCGATTCTTCCGGAATGAATGTTGGCGTGAAGCTGTATTTTGGGAAACGGTAAGAGGCCTTGATGGCCTCATGAGGCAAAAGAGGGGGGAGCCATTGAGCTTTTCAGTCTGGAGCATGAGCAGAGCTCGTATTGTGAGAACGAGAGAATTTCGTATCGCCATAAATCGTTTTAAGTGGCACCTATTTATTGAAAGGCGGAGTCTATGATTCCAACGGTTGAATGGAAAGATGATCACGTGCGGATTTTAGATCAAAGTGCGTTGCCCGTGGAGGTTTGTTTTCTCGACTGCACAGATTTCATTGAAGTGGCCGGGGCCATTCGAGACCTGAAAGTGCGTGGAGCCCCGGCCATTGGGGTGACGGCGGCTCTCGGGATTGCCTTGGGAGCGAAACAATATACGCAACAGAGCCTTGAGAGATTTCGTCTCCATATGGACCAGGTCTGTGCGGTTCTTGCCGCGACACGACCAACGGCCGTGAATCTTTTTTGGGCAGTGGATCGAATGAAACGAGTGTTGGTTGACATTCCACCTCATAGCGTAAAGGCATGTCAGGAGGATTTATTGAAAGAAGCGTTGGCCATGCTTGAGGAAGATGTGCAGGTGAATCAGGCTCTCGGGAGACATGGCTCTGCCGTCATTCAGGATGGCGATCATATTCTCACCCATTGCAATGCCGGGGCGTTGGCCACCGCCGGGTATGGGACAGCCTTAGGTGTGGTGAGGGCGGCCTGGGAACAAGGTAAGCGAATTCATGTGTATGCCGATGAAACCCGGCCGGTGTTGCAAGGTGCCCGATTAACGGCTTGGGAGCTGCAACAGGATGGGATTCCTGTGACACTGATTACGGATAATGCGGCTGGAGCCCTTATGCAAAAAGGGGGAGTGCAATGTTGTGTGGTTGGTGCTGATCGGATTGCCGCCAATGGTGATGTGGCGAATAAAATCGGAACGTATTCAGTCGCGGTGTTGGCCAAGGCTCATGGGATTCCTTTTTATGTTGCCGCTCCCGTTTCAACGATTGATATGAAGACGCCCGATGGAGCAGAGATTCCGATTGAGGAAAGACATCCTTCAGAGGTGACGCAGGTACATGGGGGACGGGCCATTGCTCCTGTGGGTATTTCGGTCTGGAATCCCGCGTTTGATGTCACGCCCGCAAAACTGATCGCGGGGATTATTACCGAACGAGGTATCTGGTCTCCTCATGACTTGGCCAAGCAGTTAGCATCTTAAGCCGGGGAGACTCGCTTCGTTTAGAGAATTTGACTGAGGACTTTCGACAGATCCAAGAGGTTATAGGGCTTGGCAATCACACCGGAAAAGCCGAATTGCTCAAACCGTGCCATCACCGGATCGTTCGAATAGCCACTGGAAACAATGACGGCTGCTTCTGGATGCAGGGCTTTAATTTGCCGTAGCGTTTCCTTGCCTCCCATGCCGCCAGGGATGGTGAGGTCTAGAATCGTGGCCACATATGGCGTCTGTTGCTCTAAGGCGTGCGTATACGCGTTCAACGCTTTCTCTCCTTCACTGGCAAAATCTACCTCAAAACCCAGAAACTTGAGCATTTCCCCTAAGACCTCTTGAATTTCTTCTTCATCGTCCATGACCAGAATTCGACCTACTCCATGAATCAGCGTATCCGGCACCTCATCCTGTGGAGCTTCTTTGAGAAATGAGGCCGGGAGATAGAAGGTAAAGTTTGTTCCTTTCCCAAGGGAGGATAAGACGGTGATGTGTCCTTCATGTCGTTTAATGATGGAATAGGTGGTGGCTAACCCAAGTCCGCTGCCTTTTTGTTTGGTGGTGAAATAGGGGTCGAAAATTTTTGACAGGTGCTCTTGAGGCATGCCGATGCCATGATCCACGACCGTGACTTGAACATAGTTGCCGGGTTTGAGTGGAAGATCAGACGTGACGGGGATCGAATAATTGGTCACTGTGACTTCAAGTTCGCCACCTTCCGGCATCGCTTGATCGGCATTGATGACCAGATTTTGTAACACCTGACTAATTTGGCCTTCATCGACTTCCACTGGCCACAGGTGTTCAGGAATATGCAGGCGACAACGCACCTTCGAGCCTCGCAAGGCAAATTCAACCGTGTCGCTGATAATGGAGGCGATTGACGTCGTGCTCTTTACCGGGGCTCCACCCTTCGCAAACGTCAAAAGTTGTTTGGTTAAATCACGAGCCCGCAAGCAGGCTTTTTCTGCCGCGCTCAACCGGTCAACAACTGATTGCTTGGAGAAGGTCTCTTTCCCCATGACCATTTTGGCTAATCCAATATTGGCAAAGACTGACGTTAGGATATTATTGAAATCATGGGCGATCCCCCCGGCTAACAATCCCACCGATTCCAGCTTGGTAGCTCGTACGCGTTCTTCTTCTACCCGTTTTTGTTCCGTGATATCCCGTGTGACGATGACACCCATCACGGTTCCGCTACTGGTCCGAAACGGATGAATATGGCTTTCAACCCAGCGCCATTCACCTTCCTTGGTTTGGAGCCGGCACATCATATCAATTTCTTGGAGCGAGACTATCCCCGCATGAAATGATTCCAATAACCGGGGGCGTTCTTCAGGATGCACAAAGTCAAAGAAACTTTTTCCAAACATGTCTGTTGAGTCATATCCCAGGACAGCTTGGCAATTGGGACTGATATATTTGCATTCGCCCTGGCTGCAGATTTCAATGATTAAATCATAGGCATTCCCCACGATCCCTCGATACCGTTGCTCACTATCTCGTAAGGCATCTTCGGTTTTTTTGCGTTGGAGTTCGCTCGCGGCTCTGGCTGCAAATAATTGAACAATGGATTTGGCCACATGCGCATTCACAATCGGTTCCGGACTGAGCACGACAAGCAGTCCAATGATTTGTCCTGCGGGTCCGCGAAGCGCACTTCCCAGATAACTCGCCACCTCCCATGAAGACAAAATAGATGTGGCCGGAAAGAGGGGGCCGGAAATGGTATTCCCTGTGCAGCCTTTCACTTTTAACAGATCTTCAATGAGGGCAGGAGGCGGTGTCCATGCGAAGTTTTCTAGGTAGGTACCATTGGCCAAAATGGCGATCGTCTGGGTGTGGGGCTGTGAAGGGTTCTCTAAGTCAGCGAGGATGGCGTAGGGAGCATTGACAGCTTGGCATAAATCCTTCACCAGTGAGCGTAAAAAAGCAATGCTTCCTGGAGCGACATCGCTCTGGGCAATTTGTCGCAGGGCTTCTTCGATTCGTTTGCGATCAGTAATATCCTTCACGACGGAAATTGCCCCCCATTGGATGCCTTGGGCGTCGAAGAGGGGGTAACAGGATACGAGGAAATAGCCTGGCATGGCTGGAAATGATGTTTCCACAACTGCCGATAAGGCCCCGGCAAGAACGGTTTCCCAGGGGGGAGGGCTTTTGGGCAGGACCGTTCCGTAATAGGGCACTTGATAATGATGGCCGACAAGTGGGCCAAGATGGGGTTCAATCTGACTTCGTATGGCTCGATTGGCCCACACAATGTTCCCGGAGTGGTTCAAGATCATGACATGGTCTTGAAACGCGTCAAAGGCTTGTTCCCATTTTTCTGTGATATCAGGGTGGGTCAGTTGAGACAGATGGGGTGTCGTCTTGTCCATGATAGTGATGAGCCGTGCTCCGCTCTTGTGTTATGGCCTGTGATACTCGTAATTACCAGACAACTTTGGCAAAGAGGTCCGCCAATTGGGGATCGAGAGTTTTCCCGGCTTCTTGTCGAATTTTCTCGCGTGCCTCGGGTACAGGCATGGCTTGCTGTTGGCCTTGGCCGGTCACATAATTGTCAAAAACGTTCGCCAGGCCGACAACCCGAGCAGGAAATGGGATCTGTTCTCCTGTTAACCCTTCGGGAAAACCTGTTCCATTGAATTTTTCGTGATGTGAGCGAATAATCTGTGCCACAGAAGGATGAAAGGGAATGTTGCTAATGAATTGAGCTCCGATCGTGGGATGGCAGTTTATGAGTTCTTGGTCGTGATCAGAGAGGGATAAGTGCCCGGCAATCAGACGATCATGAAGACCGATTTTCCCGATGTCATGCAAATAGGCCCCCAGTTGAATGGCTTCACGGTCATCTTGTGGTAATTGAAGGTGTTCGGTCAGTAGGGACGAATAAAAATTGACACGGCTGGCATGTTGAACGAGTTCGGGGTGCTTGGCCCCTAGAAGTGTTTCGATGTGTGTCATTGCCGTTGGGAGATCGATTCCGGTGATCCAAAGGTTCCCTAAGGCTTGGAGCGCACCTTGAAGCGATGAGAGCCGCGTTCGGGCCTCGAGGGCTTTTTTAATGACGTCTAATAAATCTGAAACATTAAAGGGCTTAAGGATATACCCCGCAACACCCTGTCGAATAGCGTCGATAGCTGATTGCAAGGTGCCATAACCGGTGATGATGACGACATCAACATCGTGGCCACTTTCTCGAATTTTGGCGAGAAGATCCGTGCCTGATTGATCCGGGAGCCTTAAATCCAGGGTGACCAGGTCGATGGGATGCGTCGCAAGAATTTGCAGCGCCACTTCGGCGCGATCAACCGTATAGAGATTGAAATAGGGTGAAAGGATCAGTTTTAAGGCTTCTCGTGGGCCTTGTTCGTCCTCAACAATTAAAATGTTGGCTTGAGGAACAGAAGAATCCGAAGGCACTTGGTTCATTCACAACTCCTTTTCCAGTTCATGCGCTTGATGATGAGGACTGAAAAATAATAATGCAAAATAAAGAAAAAATACGCATTATGGAAAAGTTGGAACGGACCTTTGCCGTTGAGAAATTATGTGATCTGTTGTTGCGTGGATGCCCTCCTTCCGTTGGCGTGTAGCCTGAGGTGTGACCGGATTGGAAGTGGAAATTTTGCCATATTAGCGTAAAAAAGGCTATACATTCTATGGAGTATGGGAGCGTAAATGAAGACCACGGTCTTTGACCGTGAGGTCTTGAAACAGTTGCTTATATAAATCTTTGGCGACAAGGTTGATGAGTCGTTCAACATCCTTCGGGTCAAAGATCGCCACAGAATCTGAGCCATTCGCTCCCAAAACCATTCTGAGACTGCTGCCATCCTTTGTGTTTTTTGCCTCAAATTGAACTCGCATGTCCACCTTGATATCCGTGAATCCAAGCCCGCTTTTGGCGTTGGCATTTAAAGCTAAGACGGTTCCCGTTAAATTGACGTCCGGTGCTGAAGTGGCATTCGCTTGGTCAGCGCCACCTCGGGAAGCGCGCCATTGGCCTTGTTGGAGATAGGCGACCGCAAGATTGGCCATCCCTTCGCTGATGTTCCCATTCCATGCATTGAAATTGGTGACGCCTCCCCACATGTGTGTTCGAGAGCCGAGTCGCTTTTGTTGGGGACGGGCATCCTGAAAGGGATTCACGACAATGGTCAATGCCTCCTCCTGGATGGCGTTGGCGTGGACCCGTTGAGAAGACATGGCACGGGGATCAAAGTTGACCGTCTGTCCAGTGCCTTGGCACCCCGTTAGGACAAGACCGGCCATAAGGCACCCAAGCACGCGCGAATATGTGGCTGGTGTAATCACAAATAAATCCTCCTTGGATTGGACAATGAATATCCGTTAGTCTCGTTGTGGAATATTCCCATAACCGGAGGGGGGCAACACGTTGATTGGGAAATATACCCGATTCTATCTTAAATGAACGTCAAATTTAAACAGCAATGTCATTATGTCTTCGTGGCTCAGCGGTTGCCTTGACTTTCTTCTAAATCCCTTGAGACTATCCGAACCCTGATTTCTTTCTGACAGGCAATAAAGGACCTCGATGTATGTGGAAACGGAATTTTTTGTTTCGTGCCGATGAGGCGGTGCCTTTGCCGCAAACTGAAAATGAATTATTTCATGAGACCGACCCTGCCTTAGACAGCTCTGGCTTACAGATGGATACCTATATTTCCGTCTGGCTCCAGGGCGAAGGCGATGAACAGGTTCCTACTGTGTACACCATGATGTACGTTCGGACGGCCACATTGGATCCTGTGAAGAAAGTGGGGTTTCTTCAACCGCTTCAAGCTCGCACCCACCAGATCAAAATGATGTTATCCGGTCAACAAAAGGTTTACCTTCGTGACTGGTTGTCCAAGACGTTCCCTGAGGCTTGGCAGGAATCGGATGAACATTTCCAGGCCATTTTTTCCGATTAACCGCATTCACCGCAATGGTCATTTTCAAACGTATTCTTATTGTTCCTGCTTCACCGGAATTGCGAATGAAAGCTTTCCTTTATTTTTTCTTCGTGCAAGATGTCTTGAAATGGACATAACAACCGATGTGCTGATTGTGGGAGCAGGTGGCGGCGGGGCTGTTCTGAGTATTGCCTTGGCCCGAAAGGGTATTGCCAATCTGGTGTTGGAGCAGGCTGCCGGCCCTCCGCAGGGCCTGCGGGGAGAGATCCTTCAGCCCAACGGGCAGGCCTTACTTCATACCTTAGGCTTACTGGAGAAACTGCCTCCACATGCATCGAAGCCCGTGAGATTGTTTCATTTTCGGCAATGCGGGGGGCAGCGTCTTTGTACGATTGATTATGAGATGTTGAGTCCTCCCTTCAATCGGGCGTTAGTCATGTGGCCGAATGTGGTCCATCACACGATTCTTGATTGTCTGCAACAGGAAAATCCTGATGGACTTTCTTTTCATGCCACCTTCAAATCGTTTCTCCGCAACGGCAAGCAGATCATTGGCGCTCAAGCCGAAATAGGCGGGGCTTCTCTTCAAATTGGGGCTCGCGTGGTGGTCGGAGCTGACGGGCCATTTTCGCAGGTTCGTGAGGCGATGGGGATTTCCGCCTCTCTCCACCGGTACACAGACAGTTACTTAGTGGCGGCGCTCGATTCCCCAGAGGTCCTTGATGAAGCGCAGTATTATGTCGGACAGAAAACAATTTTGGGACTGTTCCCGGCTCCCGAGCAGAAGGTCTATGCCTTATATATGGTCTCTTCAGATTCGCTGGCGGCATTGAAGGCTAAGGGCGTGGGCCCTCTTCGAGAGAAGTGGAAGGCCATTGCTCCTGATCTGGCGCCAGTCTTTGATTCGCTTGTCGATTGGAATCAAACGGCGTATATGGGCACCGGACGAGTCCGGGCCAAGACGTGGGCCATTGATGGGGCCGTGCTTATGGGAGATGCGGCACATGGGATGAATCCTCATGCGTCGCAAGGGAGGATGCAAGCCATGGTGGATGCCGTCACGCTGGCCGATGTTCTGGAAGATTGTCAGCGAAGGCAGGACTGGTCAATGAACGCCCTGCACCCCTTTGAGGCCGCACGTCGTTCGCAGGTCACCATGTTACAACAGTTAGCCGATGAAGAAGTCTTTTTTTGGAATACCGGGAATCCAATCCTTGGGATGTTAAGAGATCGAGTGTTTCGCACGATGGATACCAACCGGCGTTTACAGTATCAGGTGCTTTCGGCCACGGCTGGTTTGCGGACGACCTCGCCGTTCGGATGGCTTGATCGTTTTCAGGCCGCCGGATTTTTACCCGACCCCAGAGCCAATCAGGTGCCGGGTCCCATGCAACTTGCTTAGGAACATTGAACAATGACGTCTGCTTTTCTTCCTCCTTCATTAGATCTTCCTGAAGATGTTCAGGCATTTCTTGTCCGTTATGTCACTCAGATCCAGGATGATGTTGGCCAGGATTTGGGTGGGCTTCTTCTGTTTGGGAGTGCGGTCCGGGGTGACTTTATCGTGGGCCGCTCGAATCTCAATATCCTTGTCATCGTTCGATCTCTCTCGGTGGACCTCCTCCAACGTGCGGGACGGCTTCATCAGCAATGGGAGAAACATCAAATTGTCGCTCCATTACTGATGACGGAAGGGGACCTCGTGCAATCAGGGCGGCTCTTTCCTTTGGAGTCCCTACAAATGTCCCAGCATCATCTGGTTTTGGCAGGACAAGACCCGTTCATGACGTTACCCATCGATCCAATGTGCTTAGCCTGGGAATGCGAACATGAACTAATGGCCAATGTGCTGCGAGTGCGGCAACGCTTCATAGAAGGCGGGGGTCGGATAGAAGCCATTCAGGCTTTACTCATGTTGTCGATTACGGCGGTGCTGCCTTGCATTCGAGGCCTCTTCCATCTGTTGCAAGAACCGGCAAAGGGGAAGGACATTGAAATTTTGGAACACCTGCCTGCCACATTCCAATTTGACTCGACCACCTTCCTGGAAGTCCTTCATATAAAACGAGGGTTAAGCAGTCCGGGTTCACTGGAATGGACGAAAGTCTATGACCGGTATCTTCAAAATTTAGGGCTGTTCTTGGACCGGGTTCACGCGATGCGTCAAGAGGGTCGATTATGAGGATGCCTCGCCTCACCTTGGCATGGGTGACGTTGGGACTGTTCTTGTCTCTCTGTCCGGTTTCCTGGGGGATGTCGCCAGAAGAACAACCTTTGCCCACGCCTTTGGGCTATGTCAGCGATTATGCCAAAGTCCTTGAGGAGGAATGGTATGCGCAAATTAGGGCTGTCTGCAAAGATTTGGAAACGAATACAGGGGTAGAAATGTTGGTGGTAACCTTGAAGACGATACAGCCGCTCTCTCATGCCCAAGCGTATGCCACCAAGCTGTATGAAGCCTGGCGGATTGGGACTGCCCAACAGGAGCGAGGTATTTTATTTCTCGTGTCGGTGCAGGAACGTCAAGCCGTGGTCGTTGTGGGGAAGAGTCTTTTAGCCATCGTGACTCCTCAAGTGTTGGATGAACTTTCATTGAAATTTTTGCAACCCATGTTCCACTCTGGAAACTATGGGGAAAATGTGTATCGCTCGGCCCTGTCTTTGGCGTCGATTGCCGGGAAAGCTCCAGGTCCCCAGGAGAAAAGAAAGCCCAAGCGCTCTGCCGGTTTTTGGATGAATCTGGGAGTCGTGGGTTTGATGGTCTATGCGCTTTGGCGATTTACCCGGCCAGAACGGCGGCACCCATTTCCCCGTTGGAAACGAGGAGAATATTGGGGGACAGGGCAGGGGGGCTTTGGTGGAAATTTCGGGGGCTTTGGTGGAGGAACCGGAGGACAAGGATTACGGTAAAGTTTGTGTGGGAAGTGCCTATGGGTTCGCAACCGAAAAGGCAAGAATATGTGGCAACCATTCTTTTCACATCATCTCCAAGCATGCAGGGAGAAGATAGGAATCGATTGGTCTCTATCTTCTCCCCCTGCCATAACTCTCCGCACCCTTCGCATAGTGCTTGATCAATGCAGTATGCCGGTGGCCTGACCATTCATGTGCTCAGGCTTGTCTTCGAACTGTACTAGGTGAGCAAGGAATGGTTTTCGAACGTTAACGTGCGGGTCATCATTTCGCCATTTTCGTAGGAAATAATCCGACGTGTTGCGGGAAGGTCAGAGTTCCCCACTCGGATGTGGGTGTCCGAAAAACTGTCGACATTTTTTAACGACCGATCCTTAGGATTAAAATAATAGACCGTGTATCGGGTCGTCAGATACTGTTGGTCTTGAGTGATCGCGCTGTCTTCCACATTAATGGTAAATGCTGCTTGAGGCATATTGCGATTAATTTGGGTGATCCGGTTATCTTTGATGCGATACCATGAGCCCATGCCATCTCCATGAATATTAAGACGCTGCCCTAATGGATGTTGTTCTTCCCCGCCTAAGGTCAGACTGTGTTGACCATCGGACTCCTGGAAATTTCTGTGCCCTCGATGTCCAGCAATCATGCCAATCTGGTTCTGCGCCCAGGTTTGT
>Ga0224496_10001037_pt1 | contig 17879 bp, 15 predicted proteins | sample SF_Jul11_sed_USG_2_FD_168127 | JGI IMG/M metagenome (GOLD analysis project Ga0224496, IMG submission 168127) | Sediment microbial communities from San Francisco Bay, California, United States - SF_Jul11_sed_USGS_8_1 | ecosystem: Environmental > Aquatic > Marine > Sediment | place: USA...
ACGAATGTGTACTTTGCCTTCAATCAATGGACGTTGTCTGATGAGGCCAAAGATCTGATCAAGACCCAAGTGGAAGGAAGGCCAGAAGGCTGGACAGGCCTGCTGCGCATTGACGGACATACCGACGCGCAAGGGTCGGCCCCCTACAATCGAGCCTTGGGCCTCAAGCGCGCCGAAGCGGTCAAAACCTATCTGGTCTCCTTAGGCATTCCGGAAACCACGATTCAGGTGCAGTCGTTGGGGAAAGACGGCGCCGTCTGCCAGGAAACTACCCCGGATTGTTTGGAACTCAACCGACGCGCCCATGTGGCGTTCCTTCCTCAAGCCATGGATCAAGAAGAGGCCACGGTTCTTTCCAGCAGGCCAGATGGCCTCAACGTCTCCACCCAGGAAGAATCATCCCCAATGATGGTTCAGCAAGACGATGAAGAATCAGAGGAGGTGATTCCCGCGAAGGAAGAAGACCTTCCAGCTGAACTCGTGGCCATTGAACCGCTGGCGACCGTCGAGTCCCTTCCCTAAGACCATTCCCAGGCTGACCCGACATTCCAAGGGTCAGCCTGGGCCAGCTTGAACAGACAGACGTCTATAACCCATGAGCAATGGTCACACGACCCTAAAGGAGCCAGTATGAATCGCAGAAAGTCTCTCCTGTCGTTCTTCATATTCTGGATAACCGGCTGTTGGATTGGTGGCTTGGTCGTACCATCGGCGGTTGCACAATCCCCGACGAAGCCCAATCAGGAATTTGCCACACAAAAACCAGAAGGTGGCTTGGTGCTCAAGACAGGAAATGGGCATGCTCCTGTGGCGGTACCGCTCCTGGCAACCACCGTCACTCTGACGATCAGCGGCCTCATTGCCCGCACAACGGTGTCTCAACAATTTACGAATCCCAGCTCGGAATGGGCGGAAGGAGTGTATGTCTTTCCGTTGCCTGATCAGGCTGCGGTGGATCATTTACGCATGAGAATCGGGGAACGAATCATCGAAGGGCAAATTCAAGAACGGGCGCAAGCCAAACAGACCTATGCCAAGGCTAAAGCCAAAGGCCAGCGCGCCAGCCTGGTGGAACAAGAACGCCCGAATATCTTTACAACATCCGTGGCCAACATTGCGCCTCATGCCCCGATCACCATCGACATCGAGTACCAAGAGGTGGTGCGGTATGACCAAGGACGATTCTCACTTCGAGTTCCGATGGTGGTTGGGCCGCGCTACATTCCAGGGCAACCTGAAAACAATCAAGAGCCTTCTTCTTCACCAGCCGGCCTCGGATGGGCACCGAATACTGACCAAGTGCCAGATGCGTCACGCATCACTCCTCCTGTGCAGCATCCTTCTCAAGGGCACCTCAATCCCATTGCCCTACGAATCGATCTGGCTCCGGGTATGCTCCTTCAAGCCATCGAATCCCCCACACATCCCATTACCATTACCAAGCAAGCCACCAACTCCTATTTGGTCTCCCTCCAAGATAAATCAACCTATGCGGATCGAGACTTTGAATTGATCTGGACTCCCCTTTCCAGCGAAACCCCACAGGCCAGCGTGTTTACGGAAACACATGACGGCGAAACGTATTCTTTCCTTCAGCTCATGCCGCCTGTGGCCCCTTCAATCGCTCAGAAGAGCATTCCACGAGAAGTCGTCTTTGTGATCGATACGTCTGGATCCATGGCGGGGAGTTCCCTGACACAAGCCAAGGCCGCGCTCAAACTGGCGCTGACCCGCTTAACGCCTCAGGACGCCTTCAATCTCATTCAATTCAATTCAATCACCCAGGCCTTCTATGCCACGTCGCAACAGGCATCCGTGCTCAGCATTCAACAGGCCCTCCGTTACGTCGATGACTTGAAAGCCAACGGAGGGACCGAAATGCAACCCGCCCTCGTTCAGGCCCTCACACAGACACGGAATCAAGAAGAGCGGTCCAGCCTCCGGCAAATCATTTTTATCACCGATGGGCTCGTTGGAAATGAAGACGCACTCTTCACCCTCTTGCAAAGAAATATCGGACAGAATCGTCTCTTTACGGTCGGCATCGGCTCGACCCCCAATGGGCACTTCATGCGCAAGGCCGCACAATTCGGGAAAGGCACCTTCACACACATTGGCTCAACCACCGAGGTGCAAGACAAGATGAACCGCCTCTTCCTTAAGTTGGAACACCCTGCCCTCACCGACATCACCATTCAATCGGGGGAGGCGATATTCGGTGACGTCGTCCCCAACCCTTTGCCGGACCTATACACCGGTGAACCACTCACCGTGGCTTTTCGAACCACGGACCCTCCACCTTCGATCACCATCACTGGGAACCGGGCCGGCACACATTGGGAAACCACGCAGTCCATGGTCGATGCCAAGCCACGAAACGGCATCGCGGTCTATTGGGCGCGCCACACAATCGCGCAACTCATGGATCAACAGACCCAAGACCACGACAAAGCCCTGCTGCTTCGGCAATCGGTTCTGGATCTTTCTCTCAAACACCATCTGGTGAGTCGTTACACCAGTCTCGTTGCCGTGGACGTCACGCCGGTCAGGCCTGATGGACAAGCCCTTCACACCCATGCCCTCAAAACCAATCTGCCGCATGGCATGCAGTACGAGGCGATCTTTGGCTGGCCACAAACCGCCACACCCGCCACCCTTTATCTTGTGGTAGGAAGCCTTCTGTTGGGGGTCACATGGATCTGGTCACGACGGTATCTCGCACGCCGGTAACCCTTCGCATGACGTGGATCGTGGCGAGCCTGTTATTGGTTTTTGGAAGCTGGCTGATCGGACAGGGAGCCTGGATTCACGTTAAGGCTCTGGCCGCACAATGGCTGTTGCAGCATGCCTGGCAGGAAACACTCACCACACAACAGCCGGTCAAACCCTGGCCATGGGCCGATACGTGGCCAGTGGGTCGGTTGATGGTTCCCCGGTTGGGCATCAACCAAATCATCCTGGCCGATGCCAGTGGGCAATCCTTAGCCTTTGGGCCCGGGAAGCTAGGAAATGGAGAATTTTCGGACGACGACTCACAGGGCCTGCTCTTAAGTGGCCACCGCGATACGCATTTTTTGTTTGTCCGGGATGTACAACTCGGGGAAAGAATGAGAGTGCAAACACGTCAAGGAAATTGGAGGAGCTTTGTGGTGGAAACTCTTGAAGTCGTCGATAGTCGAATCGACACATTGCCAACGAATGAAGGCAAAGCCGATTTGCTACTGATCACCTGTTATCCATTCGATGCGGTGCTACCCGGGGGGCCGCTCCGCTATGTGGTGACAGCCAAACGCGTTGCTTCAAAAGTTATCTCTCAAACAGTGGCTTCGACGAGGGCGGCAGGCGGATCGAGAGGCAAAGGCATGATGAGGCTGGCGTCCTGGGAGTTGAGATAGGCCAGATGTTCGTGCATCACCGCGCCTTGTGGCAGCATGTCCCACAAGGGCCCGAGCTTTCCTCGGATTTTTCTCAGATAAAAGTTGGGCAATTCTGTCGTCTCACCTTCGATGAACTGTCTGACCGCCATATTGTTATCTAAGCGTTCTCTCATTTTGGTATGGTACGCAATTCGTCCGAATCCTTCGCTCGACACCGAACGAACGAAGTTAAACCATTTGGGAATCCAACCCCGATTTAACATCACCCGTTTTGCAATCATCGGCCAGGAAAACGCATGACGTGAGACATCCACCACATGGTCATAAAATTCAGGCCATGCATAGTGTTTGGGCCGCACATTCATGGCGTGGTTGTTATCTAAGAAATGGAAGGGAAAGGGAAGCACCCGTCCTTCCTGCTGTAAAGACAAATTAAACGGGGCGGATTGACCAAAAGCCGTGAGTAACGAAAACGCGGGAAACGCTCCTGGCGCCGCATCCAAAAATTGTTTGGTGAGTTCAAACGGTTCCGGACCTTTGTCGGAATCCAGCCCGAGCACAAAGTTGACCTGCACATACGGGATATAGCGAAGGACTTGATTAATATGATCCGCAGCATGCTTCACCTTATCTGACCCCGTCTGTTTGCCCGTTCGGGATTTGTCTCCCATGTCGTACCACGACTCGATGCCGGGCAGGATGGCTTTAAATCCATTCTGCTTCATTCGTGCCAGGTGAGGTTCAGACAGTAAGGACAAGGTGCTTTCCGCGATGAAGTCAATACTATTTGGAGGAATGGCCGTTTCGATGGCCCGCATATATTCCTGGAACCGGACACCAAAATTGGGATCGTGCCAGGCCACAATCGGCCGCTTGATTTTGGTTCGTAAAAACTTCAGATCTTCACTGATCTGCTCGAAGGACAATGGTTGGTAATCGACTTTGGCATCGACACAAAACCCGCAGGTATACGGACAGCCCATGCTCCCCAGCATGGGGACGATTTTAAACGAGGTTGGCGCTTTCGCTAAGGTGGGTTCAATAAACTTCCATCGTTCCTGGACACCCGGCAATTCCGTCGGTTGCTGTTTGGCTTGGAGTTGCTGTCCTAAGGGACGATGGGGTGCACAGTCAGACAAAATGTCATGGATGAGCGATTTGTCGGTAAACCCAACCACATAATCAAAATATCGGGCAGCATCTTGTGGGTAACTTCTGGCATGAGGCCCGCCCAACACGGTTACCGCGCCACGTGTCCGAAACACATTACTAATGGCATAAGCCGTAAGTGCTGATCGGGTAAAGGCGCCGATGAAGACAATATCCGTTTCTTCTAATAATTCCTGCTGCAAATCTTCTCTACCCGTATAGCAAATGAACCGAACCTTATGCCCTAATTCCTCGCACCATACTCCAACCACTTGCGGCATAATGCTGGCCAGATTTTGGTTCATCACCCTGGCATACATGGAATTGGTCGGACCTTTGGTCACCAGATCAAGAATGGTCACCCGCAGTTGGCGCATATGAATTCTCCAGCAGAAAATGTCAGAGGGGTTAATTGAAGAACTGACTTATTTTAGAGAGATAAAGAGGGGAAGGCCTCCACTAGAAAAGACCCTAGCTGAAAGCGGGTTTTAGGTCAAGGAAGGACAGACCAAAGACAGGGCACATTCAACTTGTTCGTCCACGATTTCTCAAATCGACCACGTGAAAGACATCATTGCGGCACAGCAAGATGTTACTCGAACCAAGAGCATCCATGAACCGATCCTCTTGAAACTAAAAACAACTGTTGGATCACGAAAGTCTGCACAACCTCTTCACGCACCTAGGAAATTTAAACAATCTCTCGTCACCCACAAGGTGACCACGAGTTATAGAAATTCCCTTTGCACATAAATAGCTTGCACAGCTTTTTCGCGCCCAATTGCCGTTTCTAGGTTGAAAGATCTGGTCGAAAGCGCCTTAAAGATCAACCTACCGGGATTCGACACATAGCATATTGCCATTACCCGGGATTATGTGGATCTGCCTCAAGTACTCACAGACAAACAACAAGTCCTTCAAGTTGTGGCGAATCTCATTCGCAATGCCAAGGAGGCCATTCGCCAACAAGGCCCAGGCCCACACAGCCTGACCATTCGAATCACCCCCAATAGGGAAAAACCAAACTGGGCCTGCATTCAGGTGAGCGACTCAGGCATTGGTATTCGCCAGGAGAATCTGCACCGTATTTTCGCCCAATCCCTTTCCCGTCCAGGCGGCAAACACGGTGCCGGACTCCATCGCAATGCCCTGGCAGCAAAAAACCTTGGAGGAGACCTTACGGCCTCAAGTCCAGGGGAAGGACAGGGTGCCAATTTTACCCTTATACTCCCCGTCACCTTCCTTGAAATCCCTTCATGACGCCACAAAAATTATTCGGCATGATTTTTGTTGCGTTAACGCGGTTCTTCCTGTACGGTTATGGGTGAATCGACCGTCTCGTTAGACCAAGCCATTCTCCGGCCGTTCTGGCCGTTGTCGTTGCTCAAATCTCCGCAGACCGGCCTCGATAAAGTCCACCAGCCTTGAACAATGTTGTTTAAGCCGCTGGTGCTATGCCCCATACCTCTACAAGGAATAGCTGTTATGCCGAATCAAAAACGACGAAAAGACCTTCGCAACGTCGCCATCATCGCTCACGTCGATCATGGCAAAACTACCTTAGTGGACGCCCTGCTGAGACAAACCGGCGCACATGTGTTTAAGGAAGGCGAAGCCGTCATTATGGATTCGAATCCCCTGGAAAAAGAGCGTGGGATTACCATTTTTTCAAAAAATGCCTCCCTGCTCTATAAAGATACCCGCATTAACCTCGTCGACACCCCTGGCCATGCCGACTTCGGAAGCGAAGTCGAACGAATTCTTCGCATGGTCGACGGCGTGTTATTGCTGGTGGATGCCTTTGATGGCCCGATGCCCCAAACCAAATTCGTGCTCAAAAAATCATTGGAACTGCATCTCAAGCCCATTGTCGTCATTAATAAAATTGATCGACCGAATGCCAGGCCTGAAGAAATTGTGAATCAGACTTTTGATTTGTTCTGTGAACTCAATGCCACCGACGAGCAATTAGATTTCCCTATTGTGTATGCCTCCGGCAAAGAAGGACGGTCTACACTGGACCTCTTGGATCCCGCCGTCGACATGAAGCCCTTATTGGACACGATTATCCATCGAGTCTTGCCGCCCGTTGCTGATCCGGAGCAACCCTTTCAAATGCTGGTGACCATGTTGGAATATGACTCGTATATCGGTCGTGTGGCCGTGGGACGAATTGTCCATGGCATGATTGAAGTCGGCAACCAGATTGTTGCCGTCAAGTGGGATGGCAGCATTTCTAAAGGAAAGGTCACGAAGCTGTTGGCCTATCAAGGACTCACCCGTGTCGAAAGCGAATCCGCCCAAGCCGGAGACATTATTTCCCTGGCCGGGCATCAAGACGTTCGGGTCGGAGAAACCCTTGCCTCCCCCCAAAACCCGACCGCCTTACCAACAGTCAATGTGGATGAACCCACAATTTCAATGAACTTTTCTCATAACACCAGCCCCTTGGCCGGAAAGGACGGAGGACGTTTTCTCACATCGCGACACATTCGTGAACGCCTGGCTCACGAAGCGATGATGAACGTGGGCATCAAAGTAGAAGAGGCCGACGGAGGCGAGCGATTTACTGTTTCCGGACGGGGAGAACTTCATTTGTCCATCTTAATTGAAACGATGCGGCGGGAAGGGTTTGAATTAGAAGTCTCGCCACCAAAAGTCATCTATAAAAAGATGGAAAAGGAAATTCTGGAACCTGTCGAGCTGGTCGTCATTGAAGTAGACCCCGGCTATCAGGGCGCGGTCATCGAAGCGCTCGGTGGCCGAAAAGCCGACATGAAAGACCTGCGAATCAGCGCAGTCGGCACCGTCCGCATGGAATTTCATATTGCCTCACGAGCCCTTTTAGGCTTTCGTGGTGAATTATTGAGAATGACCAGGGGAAGCGGCGTCATGTCACAAATTTTCTATGAATACCAGCCGTTTAAAGGTGAGATTCCCCATCGTACAGCCGGAGTGCTGATTTCGCATGGACCTGGACAAGCCGTGGCCTATGGCCTCTGGGGACTCCAAGACCGTGGAGAAATTTTCCTCCATCCCGGAGACGATATTTATGAAGGCATGCTGGTAGGAGTCAACAACAAAGGCAACGACCTGGTGGTCAATGCTATTCGTGAGAAAAAGCTCACGAATATCCGAGCCTCCGGCTCCGATGAAGCCATTCACCTGATTCCACCACGGGAAATGACCCTCGAATTTGCCTTGGAATTCATTGAAGATGATGAACTGGTCGAAGTCACACCCAAAAGTATTCGCTTACGGAAACAGTATCTGACGGACAATGAACGACGCGCCGCCCGCAATCAGTCCAAGAAAGCCCAATAACCAGCACAGGCTTCTGTTCAGATACAAAGCCAGATAGTGGGCATTTTCTTGAGTCTTGGAAGGGTGAGGAAGCTCTGAATGCTTGGGCAAGCCGGACCTCCCAGACGACGAACGCCGTGTCACCAGTAATCAAGTCTAAAATTAACCGCTCACCGTGCCTAGCCTTTCTGAAATTAAAGCTATTTCTCAGAGAGAACCTGGCCCTGAAACAGCCCTATTGCTGCCCGCAAAATCATGAGAGTTTTCTCTGATACCCGCCTCAGGAACAGCCCCCGAATCAGCTTCCAGTTCTTTTAGAATCAACAGAAACCCCTTTCCGGCAATTCCCCATGCAAAGTCAGTCATAAAATTACAAGCTCCTCAAGTTTAGACTTCCTTATTCCGTCTTTTTTCCTTATAATTCAATCCCTACCAGCTAACCGGTGCGGTGGTTCTCGAAGAATCCACCGAACCAATATTGATCCATTCAGGGGCAACAGGCATGAAAAACCTTTTTTTTAAAGGGCATGGTTTGGGCAACGACTACATTGCCCTCAATCCGACAACGCTCAGCTTCAAGTTGACTCCTCGAACGATCCGAAAGCTGTGTGATCGAAATTGGGGAATCGGCAGTGACGGAATCCTGGCAATGAGCCCTTCGAAAAAGGCTGACTTTGGCTTGCGGATTTATAACCCTGATGGGAGTGAAGCCGAAAAATCCGGGAATGGGTTACGCATTTTTGGTTGCTATCTCTATCACACCCGCCAGACTCGAAAAAAACATTTTACGGTCGAGACCAAGGGCGGTCTCGTCTCGATTGACTTGGAAATGAATGGCGACGGCTATGTGGGTGGCGCCACAGTCGACATGGGGAAAGCCGTCTTTCAGCCCATTGCCCTCCCCTGTACCTTGCGTGTGCCAGAATTGATTCAACAACCCGTGAAAGCAGCTGAGCAATCGCTTCGATTTACAGGAGTCAGCGTGGGAAATCCCCATTGTGTGGTGTATAAAAAACGTGACGAACGGTGGACTCGTCAAGATTTACTCGAAATTGGCCCAGAACTGGAGAACCATACGATTTTCCCGAAACGAACCAATGTTCAACTGGCTGTTCCAACTGGCCCCAAATCCATTTCTATTCTCATTTGGGAACGAGGGGCAGGCGAAACCCAGGCTTCAGGTTCTTCCGCCTGTGCCGCCGCCTGTGCAGGTGTCCGGTTAGGCCTGGTCAAAAGCCCGGTTCGCGTGAAAGCCCCAGGCGGCACCTTGGATATTACAGTCGACTCGCAATACAACATCACCATGAAAGGGCCTGTAATGGAAGTCGCCAGAGGAGAAATCAGCCACGCCTTTGTTCACTCCTTGTGATCGGCTTTTGTCTTTCCCCCCAAAATTCAGCCGCGCATCGTTTTCATGGCACCACAGCCACACGCTTTCATTCGGGTAAGGTCGGGAACTCGAACGGAATGGGCTCTCCAGTCAACGCCTTCAAGAATGCAATCAAATCAGTTTTTTCCTCCGGAGACAGCCTCAAGGGTTTCATCAACCTATCCAACTGCGGATTGGCGTTGCCCCCCTTGTCATAAAAATCCACCACTTCTTCTAATGTTTTAAACGCCCCATCATGCATGTAGGGCGCAGTCTCAATGACACTACGAAGCGTCGGTGTTTTAAAGGCTCGCCTATCCTGTTCACGACGGGTAACATAAAAACGACCTAAATCTTCTTCCATTGGGCCGACCTGCGGCACACCGGTGTTATGAAAATGATTGTCGGTAAAGTTGGACCCATTGTGGCAGGCACTACAACGCCCCTTTCCTGTGAAAACTGCCATGCCCCGCTTGGCGGATTCGTCCATCGCATGGGTATCCCCTAACACAAATTTATCAAAAGCCGAATTTGTTGAGATCACCGTGCGCTCATAGGCGGCAATCGCCTCGCCAATGCCCTGAATACTGACCCCGGTTCCAAATGTCGCCTGAAACTGCTCTTGGTACCCTTTTATGCCACTTAACTTTTTCACCACATTTTCATGGGTTTCGGCCATTTCAATCGGATTGTGAATAGGCCCGATGGCCTGCTCTTCTAAAGATCCTGCTCGTCCATCCCAAAATTGAAATTGATTAAACGCGGTATTATAGACCGTGGGCGCTTGGCGTCCTCCCCGTTTACCGACCACACCCACTGAGGTTTGATTGGGATCGGCAAACCCCGCCACAGGGTTATGACAAAACGCACAAGAGATGGCATTATTTTTAGAAAGTCGCCCATCAAAATAGAGTTGTTTGCCAAGAGAAACTTTTGCGGCATAGTTAAGATTCCCGGCAGGCTGAGGAATCGCCGTCGGTAAGGGACCAATGCCTGGGAAGGTTTGCTTATCAATAGTCAGCATATCTGGTGAAGCCGCATGGCCTAACCCATAGCCAAACCCACCAGACCCCAACAATAAAAATCCCACGATTCCATAAACCAATGCAGTTATCAGGATTAAGCGTCTTATAGGCATTCCTTCATCTCCTCTTCTGGTTGCGTCGTTCTTCTGCTTTCGTCAAGAATAGAATCCATGGACACACGGTGCGATTCCTCGAGCCATTGAACTCCAACAATTGCATAGTGTACCGCGAACATCCGGCAAATGGTATGACCCTTTCAGGAAAGATTTCAACTCGGCTCGCTTACCATGATTTCCATAATGCACCATCCCCGCTCATCATTCCTTAGACGGACACCATTCCCTTATCTTTCATGGTAAGCAATGTATGACAATCGAACATCTTCCCATACTCACCATCATTCCTCAATTAACACACACCTTACGTGAGCACTCTATCGTGCTACTAACCGCAGAGCCCGGCGCAGGCAAAACGACGCAGGTGCCTTTGGCTCTCCTGAAAGAACCATGGCTGAGAACAAAAAAAATCATCATGCTTGAGCCGAGACGCTTGGCAGCGCGTGCGGCTGCCCATCGCATGGCCTCGCTGTTGGGTGAATCCGCTGGAGAGACAGTTGGCTACCGAACACGATTGGATACCGCCATCAGCTCAGTGACGAGGATTGAAGTGGTGACGGAAGGGATCCTTACTCGCATCCTTCAACATGATCCTTCTTTACACGACTACGGCCTGGTCATCTTCGATGAATTCCATGAACGGAGTCTGCAGGCGGATTTGGGCTTGGCTTTAGCCATACAGACGCAATCGCTCTTTCGTGAAGATCTTCGTCTCTTGATCATGTCCGCCACGTTGGATACACAAGCCCTGACTCACCAGTTGCAAGAGGCTCCGATTCTGACATGTGAGGGAACCATGTTTTCCGTTGAGACACGGTATCTTGCCTCATTCGATTCCAAGGATCTCACCCACCACGTCGCGAAGACCATCCAACAGCTCGTAAAAACAGAATCTGGCAATCTTTTAGTGTTTCTCCCTGGAGCCGCCGAAATTCGGCGAGTGGCACAAAACCTGTTGTCCCATTCTCTTCCCCCACACATCCTCATTGCCCCGCTCTATGGAAATTTATCTCCCCAGGGCCAAGACCAAGCCATACTTCCACCCCCACCAGGATGGCGCAAAATTGTCCTGTCGACCAACATCGCAGAAACCAGTCTCACGATTGAGGGCATCCGCATCGTGGTGGACTCAGGACTCATGCGAATGTCACGGTTTGACGTACGAAGCGGTATGACTCGATTGGTGACGATGCCCATTTCCCAGGCCTCCGCAGAACAACGGCGCGGACGGGCCGGACGACTCGAATCCGGTTTATGTGTGCGCTGTTGGGCAGAAGCCACGCAACGTACCTTAGCCCCGCGAACGCCCCCTGAAATTCTTGACGCTGACCTCACACCACTCGCCTTAGAACTCGCCGTGTGGGGCATACAAGAGGCTTCGGACCTGTTATGGCTGGATGCCCCTCCATCTGGAGCACTCATGCAAGGACGGCAACTCCTTCAATCACTTGACGCCTTGGATCAGCAAGGACGGATTACCACGCATGGGCAGAAGATGGCCGACCTGCCACTCCATCCCCGACTCGCCCACATGATAATTAAAGGCATGGAGATACAATTAGGCGTTTTGGCCTGCGATCTTGCAGCTGTCTTGAGCGAGCGGGGTCTTTTGCAAGGACCTCCCGCTCAGGAACAGGCTGACCTTCGAACCCGAATGGAAGTCTTCTACCAGCAAAACCCTCGCGACCAGAGCTCTGGTGTGGTCCGACGGATTCGTGAAGTGTCCCATATGTGGCAACGAGCTCTGGGGATTCCTGCCCAGGCGAGGAATCAAACGCATCTACTCATTGACCACATTGGAGTCATTTTGGCCTTCGCCTATCCCGACCGCATTGCCCAACGGCAAACCGATTCGAGCCGGCGATACAAACTGGCCAATGGCCGACTGGCGCAGTTCTTTCATCCCAATCCGTTAGAACAGGAAGAATATCTGGTCATCCCCGACCTTGATGGAGCACAACCGGTCTCGCGCATCTACCTGGCCACACCAATCCATCGAGAAGATCTCTGCCATTATTTCACCCATTTGTTACGGGTAGAAGAATACGTCGAATGGAGTGAAACGGCACAAGCCGTTGTCGCCAACAAAGCACAACGTTTGGGTGAACTTATCCTGGAAGAACGCCGACTGCACAAACCTGACCCGGAGTTGATTGTCAACGAATTATTAACAGGCATTCGACGTAAGGGGCTGTCCTGTCTTCCCTGGACTCACAATCAACGCCATTGGCAAGCACGCGTTCAATTTCTTCGACGGATCATGAGACCAGAGGCCGCCTGGCCGGACATTACGGATGATGCTCTTTTTAAGTCGCTGGATATCTGGCTGGCCCCGTATCTCACTGAGATTTCAAGTTTGTCACAGTTACAACGCGTAGACCTGACTTGGCCGTTGCAAGCGCTTCTCTCTGCTGAACAACGGCGAACGCTTGATACCCTGGCCCCACCCAATCTTCTCGTCCCAACAGGATCACATATTGTCTTAGATTACGAATCAGGGGAAATTCCAATTCTAGCCGTCCGCCTCCAAGAACTCTTCGGCATGACGGAGACTCCCCGTCTGGCGAACGGCCAGGTGCCGGTCTTGATTCATTTACTCTCACCCGCCCGTCGGCCGGTTCAAGTCACCCAAGATCTCAAAAGCTTCTGGAAGACCGGATATCCGGAAGTCAAAAAAGAATTGAAAGGCCGCTACCCCAAACACTTTTGGCCAGATGATCCCCTCCAAGCCCCACCCACCCGTGGCATCAAAAAATCCTAGACCACGGTGGCATTATGGAAACTTTTGGTTATAATGATGATCTATTTCGGCATTCAAAACCTGTTGATTATGAAAACCACAACTGCAAAATCGGATTCTGTCCGGCACTTCAATTTCCCGTTCTTGGCCATTGGACTCCTACTCGGGTTTTCCATATTGGCCTGCTCTCGCTCTCCCTGGATGAAACCAGATGGGCATGAAGTCTCACCGACTGAACATGTGAAATGCGCCCAACAAGTCCAGCAGCTCAGTAACGGGGAAGCCTTAGAGCAAGTGGTGCTCACGCAACGGATCGAGCAATGCATGTTGGATCACGGTTATTATCGCCGCCCATGGTGGCTTCTGAATGATCTACGGTGGGATATTAAGGAACCCGCCTATTAATTTCTCTGATTAGCCATTCCACCAGCTTCTCCCCTTCTTGACACCACTTGTGCCCCATACACGAGACCTTTTCCTCACAGAATTTCGCCTTTCACGGACCAGGTCTGATATGGTTTAGCATCCAAACAACAATTTCTTCGCCGATACTGGCATTTTTTATTTTTCCTCGAAATGAAGGAAGTGCATTCATGAAGCGATCTTCTTTACATAGTCCTTTCCGTTCATATTGGTTCCCTCTGGCATGTCTGATGTGGGCATTCGCTGCTCCCATAAACGCGGCTGAGACGATTGACGGATTTCGCGATCTTAAATTCGGGATGACTCCAGAGGAAGTCCAAGCCCTCCCTGCCTGCCAAACTTCCCATGAATGCCTATTCGAACTTTCTAATAAAAATCGCTATGTGCACCTCACCTATGCGCCAGATCACACGGCTTCGGGTTCTGATTCCGCTGCTTCCTCTCGGCTCGCTCAAATAAACATCGACATGGGGCAATATACAGATGGCTGGCACCAGCAATTACAGATGATTTTGGGCAAGAGCTATCAACTCACCCATGACTTCACGGACGAAACGATGAACGCATTTCTGGCAAAGCAATTAGAAGAACTGCGGGCAGGCTATGAAAATGGGCAGGTTATCTTAACTGTGGCTCGTCGGCCGTTCGGCAACATGATCCTCAAAGTGATTTACCAAAATACGACACTCGCAGAAGAATTCATTCAGCAACCTCAAACTCCCCGAACAACGACACCCTAACGGCTTTAGAAAAGGTCTTTCCTCTCATCGTTGGCCACACAAAATGGAGATCAGGAAGCTTCTCTAGGCAACGAAACAGGCTTCGGGATGAGCAGGCGAGGACGTAACGTTCTTCCCCCAATAAACATGGCTAATGGCAGTATCACCACTCCTTCACGGCGCTGTTGATACATCAATCGTCGCCAACACCGACGACACAAATCATGATCTTTCATCGAAACAGCCCGCCCCAATTTACTGGAATGGGGATTACGCCGAGGCGAGACTAACACCTTCACTTCCCCGCCACATTCTGCGCATCGCCCAATTCCACCACAACTTCCCTTCGCGATTTTTGAAAGTCCTAATCTCAATCCATCAAAGTAATTTTTACGCTTAGGGTTCCGCCTAAATTCATCCTGAAGAGCGGGTTCCGGAGATTGCAATCTGAGAAGTCGTCTCATGGCATCCCTCCTTGATATGAAGTCGCGATCACATGATCACTTGACCATCAATAGGACAACCAGCAAGGGATGTGCCCAGCCACAATAAGACCACCTGAGGCTTGAGATAATGTCAGGAAAATGGGTAAATTCGCTGTAGAATCGGGAGGGGGCGACCTCTCGGGACACAAAGGCCGATTCCTCCCGGTGCAAGCATTGTAAGAGAGGCGGCTTTCAGAATTCTGACAGGATGTGGGAACTATTGACAGAGGACCATGACCTCACAACGAGGCTCATGATTTCCTCCAGGATCGCCATCCACTTCCTCGGTCCCCAGCCGTACATTCAAACCGGCACTCGTTCCGGTGCGGACTCATTCAAGATGAGCCAATATAATCCTAGATTTTGAACAGCCTGTGAAAACTCTTGAAAGTCCACTGGCTTACGTACATAGCTGTTCGCGCCTAGTTGATAGCTTTTCACAATATCCTGCTCTTCTTTCGAAGAGGTAAGCACGACAACTGGCAGGAATTTCGTCCGATCATCAGCACGCAATCGTCGTAGGACCTCCAATCCATCAATTTTGGGAAGCTTAAGGTCCAAGAGAATGATCTGCGGCATGATATTCATATCTCGTCCGGCATGCGCTCCCGTTCCAAATAAATACTCCAAGGCTTGCACACCATCGCGTGCGACCACGACTTCATTCATAATATTGTTTTTCTTTAGTGCCCGCATCGTGAGTTCTTCATCATCGGGATGATCTTCAACTAACAGAATGTGTTTGCTCGTCATCATATCCTCCTTGGTTGTGACTGTGTTGACTATAACGTAAAATGAAACGTTGCTCCCTCATTGACCGCACCCTCAGCCCAAATTTGCCCACCATGACGCTGGATAATGCGATGGACAGTGGCAAGACCAACCCCGACTCCAGGAAATTCCGTGTAGGCATGCAGGCGTTGAAACGTTCCAAACAATTTATGAGAATAAGTCATATCAAACCCTGCACCATTATCCTTCACAAAATAGGCCGCCTGCCCTTTGTATTGCTCATGACCAAATTCGATGCGAGCTTGCGCTTGTTGCCGAGTAAATTTCCAGGCATTTCCCAGAAGGTTTTCTAATACTGCCCGGAGCAACTGCGGGTCAGCGATGGCAAATAAATTATTCGCTACCACACATTCCACCTTTCGCTCCGGCTCCCCTTTCTGCAAATCATCCAAGATACTCCGCACAATTGCGCTCATGTCGAAGGTTTGCGTATGAATGTCCGCGCGCGTCAATCGAGCTAAATTCAACATGGCATCAATCAGTTGGGACATCCGTTGACTGGCCGCTCGCACACGCTGCAGGTAACTTCGTCCCGAGTCATCCAATTTGCCATCATAGTCTTCCAGAATGGCTTGGGCGAATCCATCAATACCTCGTAGCGGCGCACGAAGATCATGGGAAACGGAATAACTAAAGGCTTCTAACTCTTTATTGCTGGCTTCTAATTGGGCAGAGCGTTGTACCAGTTGCGAATTCAGTTTACGTATATCATTTTCCGCACGTTTCCGTTCGGCCACTTCTCGAATCAGCTCAGCATTCGATGCGGCTAATTTCCCGGTTCGCTCCTGCACACGTTTTTCCAAATTATCCCGCGCCTGGCGAAGAGTATCTTCCGCCAATTGCCGTTCATAAATTTCTAATTCCAATTGTCGATTCGACTCACGCAAGTCTGCCGTGCGGTGCCGCACCTGATTTTCTAATTCCCCGGATACACCTCGAATCTTCAAGATGACTAATCCGAACCCTCCCAGCCACAACAAGACCAAGACTCCCATCATCCCGTAGGAATCGATCCAGTTCATGCCAGTCATTTTCTCTACCGAATCTAGAGGATAAATGATTTCCACTATGGCCCCGACTTGTCCGACTTGCCAATCCCGTTTTGGACTATCCGCGTTCTCATTATGGCAATTCACACATTCCTGCTGCATACGTCCAGCCGTGGCAAAGCGCAGTGATTGACGACCATCAACCTGTTCAACTTGATAAAATGACTGTTCAGGATGTTGAATTAAATAATCCCAGGCCTTACGTTGAAACGTGTCCATCTGCTGACCAAGATTTCCTTCTTGAGAAAACGGATACCCACTCGACAAACGCACACGCTCCCCTGCCCTGCCAGAGAACAGTTGGCCGCCTAAATTCAAACTCAATAAGTCCGGCAGGGGAATGGCTCCTTTTGCCTCTCGATAGGGCTCGGAATCCTTGATCCCTAGGGCATGGAACCGTTCAATGACTTCGATCGCATGCCATTCCCGACTATCACTTGATTGCCTGGAATGGGTGTCTGCCCCCCTTAGAGCAATCGTTGCGATCATTTGGGTCTTCAACTGCGAAATATGCAAAAAAATAACGAGCAAACAGAGCCCAAACAATACACTGAGAACGAGAATGATATGTTTATGGAGGGCGGCTAAGCCTCCCACCACCCTTTCGACGCATTTTTTCCAAATGCCAAAAACCTGTAACGGGACTAGTTTGTTAAGCGTCAAATCGGCCACAAATTTCCATCCTTACTTTCTGCAACCCACGCATGAAACGATATCCATGAACAAACCAGTCCCCTGCCCTACATTATCGGACAATTTCTGATAGACATTTAGCATTCACTGCCTGAAACAACTGGAAATGATTGCGTGATATCTCAAGAAATATCTAAAAAATTATTGCAATGACCTGGCCATTTTGAAGAAAAATGCCTGTCAGGGTCGACCGTATACCAGCCCCAATCGACAGTCGCTTCATCACAGACCTTAACCTTGAAAACGTCATTTACCGATTTGAAACTAAAAGCTGAGGGGGAAACTCAACAAAGGAAGTTTTCAATGATTGTCAGCCTGCAAGAAAAGAACCTCCCATTCGAAACGACAGACCAAGAATTACCCAATTATTTTGATTCATGTGAAACGGTGCTTTCCGCCAAGTTCATTGCAGATCAATTTACTGGACGGGCTGGAAGTTTGGAGATTGTCGAAATTCCCAATCAAGAGGAAGCTAAGCAAACGATCAATCCCTTACTTGGGACGGATTTAAGCGACAGGATTTTGGTGATAAACGAGGTCTATCCCCTTAAAGAAGATTAACCGTTGAGGCTACATTCACTTCGCACCTATTCTGGCGGATAGCCTTCACTCAATCATTCCTCACCAAGCTCTTTTCTC
>Ga0224496_10001038_pt1 | contig 17875 bp, 16 predicted proteins | sample SF_Jul11_sed_USG_2_FD_168127 | JGI IMG/M metagenome (GOLD analysis project Ga0224496, IMG submission 168127) | Sediment microbial communities from San Francisco Bay, California, United States - SF_Jul11_sed_USGS_8_1 | ecosystem: Environmental > Aquatic > Marine > Sediment | place: USA...
ACTACCGCTCCATCTTAATCAACTACAATCCCGAGACCGTCTCAACCGACTACGACGAGGTTGACCGCCTTTATTTCGATGAAATCCGACTTGAAACCGTTATGGATATCTATGAATACGAAAATCCAGAAGGCATCATCATCTCTATGGGCGGTCAGGTGGCCAATAACCTGGCGATACCCTTAAAGAGTTACGGCGCGAAAATCCTTGGAACCACCCCGGAAAAAATCGATCAGGCCGAAGACCGCCACAAATTTTCCAGCATGCTTGACACCTTGGGAATTGACCAGCCCGAATGGCGGGAACTTACGACCCTGGAGGACGCTTTTAGCTTCGCCAACAAGGTTAACTACCCCGTGTTGGTCAGGCCATCCTATGTTTTGAGCGGGGCGGCCATGGGCGTCGCAACCAACGACCAGCAAATCGAGAGATTTTTGAAAATCGCAACTCAGCTATCCGTCGATCACCCGGTTGTCATCTCGAAATTCCTGACGAATTCCAAGGAAATCGAATTTGACGGTGTCGCTCAAAATGGCAATATCGTCCGTTTCGCCATCTCCGAGCATGTCGAAAACGCTGGAGTCCACTCGGGAGACGCAACCCTGGTTCTGCCTCCCCAGAGAACCTATCTGGAGACAACCCGAAGAATCAAGCTCATTGCGAAAAAGATCGCCCTTGCCCTAGAAATAACCGGCCCCTTTAACATCCAGTTTATAGCTAAAGACAACAGCGTCAAGGTCATCGAATGTAACCTGAGGGCCAGCCGAAGCTTCCCGTTTGTCTCAAAGGTGGTCAAAGACAATTTCATCAAGATCGCCACCCAGGCCATCCTTGGGAAAAAGATACCGCCCAGTAACAGGTCTTTTATGGAGCTGGATTATGTGGGTGTCAAAGCGCCGCATTTTTCATTTACCCGGCTTTTAGGAGCAGACCCGACTTTGGGTGTCGAAATGGCATCGACAGGCGAGGTCGGTTGTTTGGGTGACGACTTTCATGAGGCCATGCTTAAGGCTATGATCTCGGTAGGCTTTACCATACCGATAAAAACCGTTCTTTTGTCCACCGGCCCCATGGAAAATAAGGTCGATTTTATCAGCACCGCCAATATGCTGAAGAAAATGGGCGTGATCATTTACGCTACGACTGGGACCCATAAATTTCTGACCGATCATGAAATCCACTGCGAACTGGCTCCCTGGCCCGATGATCACAGCAAGACGACGGTGCATAAAATTCTCGGTAGCTATCAGTTCGACCTCGTCATCAACATTCCCAAGAGCATGCAGATCGAAGAACTCACCAATGGTTACCGCATCAGGAGAAAAGCGGTTGATCTCGCCATTCCCCTGATCACGAACCTGCAACTGGCGAAACGTTTCATTGAGTCGGTCTATTATAATATTGATCATGATATAAAAATCAAAGCCTGGAATAAGTATTGACCTAAAGATTTTATAAATTACAAAAGCATTTGCTTGTTTACCTATGATTTTGCTAATATTATATTAAAAAAATCATAAACATTACTCGTCTAAAATCGTCTTTAAATAAACTTTCATGCTCATCAAATCCATTTTTGACCCCATTGACCGGCTGATTCTTCAGGCTAAAGGCTACATTCAGGAACAGGATGTCAGAAAAAAATATATCCGTCAGATTGAAGACAAGATCAAGGATATTCAGCCCGAGCTGGAAAAAAGAAAAGAAGAACTGATCGGGTTGATCGAAAAAATCGATCCTGAAGACAATCTCAAGGCCGAACTTGAGCTCAATTTAAACAAGCTTCTAAACTACCTGGAGCATATCGAACTGATCGCGGAGAAGGAATTGGCCTTGAGTTTAATGCCTCAGGAAAACCAGGAGAGCGTCCTGGCCAGAGAAAAGATGCGGGAGAACTACGTCAACCATCAACTCGCACGCTTGCACGAGCAACTAAAGGTTACCGGGAGTTTTTTCGAGGTCGCCGATTTCGCGAATGAAATCTGGGCCGATTACGATCTTTTCGAGGAGTTCAACAAGGAAGATATGGTGGTGCAACTCCTGGTAGACCGCATGAACGAAACCAACACGAAAAATACCGAGACCCGGATCGGTAAGGATTTGAAAAAAACCCTAGAGCATATCCGGCTCAATCTGGTTAAATCAACTTCCTGGTCTGATCAGGAAATCGATTCCTATCAAAAGGAAAGAAATCTAAAGATCAACCAGCTTAAGACCATCAACATCCCCAATGACCGTCACTTCCATATCCTGATGTTTGGCGGAGTGCCGGAAATCATCGAGGAACTTAGTCGGTATTTTATTATCCCAAGCCAGTTAAAAATCGAATGGATCGATGTCGAAAGTGGAGAAAACCTGGAACCCTTGATCAAAAACGGGAAAAACGACATGGCGATTTTCTTCTCCATGTTTCCCAATCATAAAAAATTCATTGAGATCAAAGATAAACTGACCCAGGAATCGATCCCCTACTTCAACGTCATTTCCTTCAGCACCCAAAAACTGGTCCAATCTATTGAAGAGGAACTCCTGAAAATCAGTTTCCAGGAACATTTCGCCTATAAATAACCACTTTCGCTCAGAGGCGGCATTTCAAATCAATTAAGAATTTCACCTTTGAGGAAACCATTTCCGACTTCAAGAACGCGCACCGGCAGAATCTGGTTTTGAAGTGACTGAGCGCTATTTACCTCGACTTTTATATAATTTTCGCTGTAACCGTGCCAGCTTTGGTCATCCTTGGTTGATTCAAAAAGTACCTTGAGCGTACGATTTAGAAAGCCCTTTATAAAAACCTGTTTTTTCTTGTCGCTTAAAAGCCTTAATAACTCCACCCGCTCCGAGATGATCCTCTTGTCGATTTTCCCGTTTAATCTTTCACTGACGGTTCCTTTTCTTTCGGCGTAGGGGAAAACATGAAAATAATGGAGTGGTGTCTCCGACAGGCGCTTTAAAACCGACTCGAACTCCTCTTGTCCCTCTCCCGGAAAACCGGTCAACACGTCCGATCCAATCCCGATTCCAGGCACCTCATCCAATGCTTTTTCGATATACTCCAAAAATTCGGCGTAACAATATTTCCTTTTCATCCTTTCCAAAATCCCGTCATGAGGTGTCTGTAACGGTATATGGAGATAAGGCAGCAGTTTGTGGGATGTGTCTTTCATTAACGCGAAAATTTCGCTTCCGACCGTGGTTGGCTCGATGGAACTGATCCTGACTCTTTTTATCCCTTCGACCGATTGTAAAAGATCCAGAATATAATAAAAATCCTTTTCTTGATGGGTGTATGTTCCAATATTAACCCCTGTCAGAACGACCTCTTTGATCCCCTTCTCGGCTAAAAAAAGCACTTCCCGGCGGATATTTTCAGGGTCCCTTGAGCGTGACCTGCCTCTGGCGAAAGGGATGACGCAAAAAGAGCAAAGAAAGTCGCAGCCGTCCTGGACCTTTAGATTGGCTCTCGTCGTCAGAAGGGATTGTCCGATGGTTTCGATACTGAACGGGTCTTTGCTCAGTGGCTCCATCACCACTAAGGGTTCTTCCGATGCTTCGGCCTGGTCCAGATACCGGTGCAGATTCAGTTTTTCCTGGTTGCCGATAATCAGTTTCACACCCCCGATATTTATGATATCGTCTTTGGCCATCTGAGAAAAACAGCCAACAACCGCAAAGAGCGCCTGGGGATTCTTCTTCTGCAGTGAACGGATGACTTGTCTGCACTTCTGGTCACTCTGATTGGTCACCGTGCAGGTATTGATCACGCAGAGGTCCACGCCCGTGTTCTTCTGGGTTAACCGGTAGCCTCTCGATTCCAGAGCTCTGGCCATAATCGCGGTTTCAGACTGGTTGAGTCTACATCCCAGTGTATAAAATAACGCTTTTCTCATGATTTTCAACTATAAATTAAACCGAACTGCCTTGAGTGGGCTTATTCCCAGTAGGCGTAGTGGCGGGCTTTGTCCATGATTTTCCGAGCATAGTCGCCGGGTGATTGTCGATACAGGGAGCTTTTGATCTGGGGGAAAACTCTGACTTCCTGGCTGTTTGTCATGATTTGACGGTAAAGTTTTGAGGCCATCAGCTGCTGAAACCGATTGGCTTCCACCAGTTTTTTTATTAAAAAACCGGGTGGCGGCGATTTCCTGAACCGTTTTTTGTTCATTTCGATGAAACGATAAAGAGTCTTTTGTGTCTCGGATTGTCTCAAGGGGTCTCTTTTGGTAGAATAGGCTTTATAATAGATCAAATCCCCATCTAGCACAAGTGAACTATTCATTTTTAGGTTCAGCTGGTTCTGCAAAGCCGCTCGAAAGGTCGAAAATTCACCCGCCAGATTCTCGGACGCGAAATAATGAAGATCCTTATCCGAGCCTAAAAGATGGTTTTCATATCGAGGTTCGATCAATGTCCTGATCACCAACTCCAGGGTCTGCTGTCTATCCAAAACCGAATCGGCATTGCCGCTTAGCGAGGATATCAATTCCTTTCTCCTTACCTTCCACTTCCCGTTTTGTCTGTGATACAGTTTAGGAAAAAGCCTTCTGATCGGTTCGCCCTCTTGCATTTTCTCGATCAGATGGTTGACATTGACCTGAAAAAGGCCAAACGTTTGCGGCTCATAAGCAAGCTGCTCCATCTTCGATTCAAAATCGAAGGCCCACTGACCCAACTTGGTTAAATTACTGTACTCACTGGTGATTTCTTTTAAGAATTTGTAAGCCTTTTGGCACCACAGGTAAAAATCATATTCGGTCGCGCCATATTTTTTTGAATCGATCAGTTGCCTCAACCCCCCCATGAGTTCTTCGCTTCCCCGCGAAAGTTTTTTCGGGAAAAACCAGCTGGAAATAGTACCCGTCAGCCCTTCGTTGACACTAACGACCAGGGGATAATACTCGTCCCTGATTAGTTTCTTTTTGGTTTCGGTTAACCAGGGGTCCCACCGAAGGCTTGATTCTTGTTCGCTTAAAGCGAAAATAACCCTCAATCCCTCTGGCGAGGGGAAAAACTCCGTTTCAATCAACGCATTATAAAAATCAAGCGCGAGATCAAGCGGGACAACCGGATTCAGCAAAGCGTCCCGATAGAGTGCTTTCAGCTCGGGAAAGGTATACTCGCGACTTAATAGCGGATCAGAAGGATAGCTTAGCTCAAACCCGAAGCCCGAGCAGATTTCCTGGAATTCCTCTGTCGGTTCAGGCTCATTGATCACTCCACGAAAAGCCAGTTGAACAGTGATATCGGGGATGGATTTTTGATGCCGGTTGTAAAAGGGAGGGGCATTGGCGCTAAAAATCTCTGACAAAGACCCCCTTTCCTGGGATAAGGCCAGGAATTGGTATGCTGGCGTTTGATATCCGGCCAACAATTTCGGATACCAATCAGGATGATTACGGTTGAAATAGACCTTGCAATGCCTCCACATCGAAGCCATGGGTTTGGTGATCAACTGCCCATCCACAAAAACCAGTTTCGATACATCAGGGATATCTCCTCCGATAAACTTATAGGGCAGGTCATAATAAACCTTGATCCGATCGGCGTGTAACTTAAAAAACCGCAGCCATCTTTTTGCCGCCTGAACCTCATTTTCCTGATATCTTTTTTCTTTTGCATCTCGGGAGACGAAAAGCTCCAATTCTTCCCACGAAAGATTAGCACCGGATTTCATCAAGATCGCTTCAAAAAATTCCCGGCTCAAACGATAATCCGACTCCAGTTGTTTTTTTTCCTTCGCGTACGGATCAAATTGCGTGTCTTTTAAGGCAGGCTTAACCAATCGAGGCGGCTCTTCCTTCTTGAAAATCAAAGAACACCCGGAAAAAAACAAACCAAGAGCAATGATGATAACCCAGGCTTTAATAACGCTTTGATTGGAAAATCGCTTCATCTTCGGTTGGAGTCTATAACTGGTTGCTTTCCTTCATATTAAACGATACTCCATTTGCTCGCCGAATAAAAGATAAAAAGCCTTGAGCCGAACCCAATAAGCTTAGGGTATTTTCCTAAAAAGAGTTTGGGACAAACCTGTTTCGATCAATAAAAGCGCCAGTGCCATCACAATCCAAATTTGGTACTGTTCCTTATAGGTCGTGAAGCGTTCCTCGAAATCGCTTTTTTCCAGCTTGTCGATTTCCTGGTATATCTCGATGAGTTTTTCTCCCGATGTCGCCTTCGCGAAATAACCCTGCGTGATTTTAGCTGCTTCCTCGATCAACCTCGTATCGATCGGTCTTCGGTTCATAGAAAAAAACTGCCCCAAAAGCGTCTGGTTTTTAACATACGCGTCTTCACTCACCATAGCGATGATGTAGAGTTTAATATGGTTCTCCTTAGCGAAACGGGCGGCTTCGATCGGATCCATGCCACCCTGGGTCTGCTGGCCGTCTGTCAGAAGTATGATGACTTTGGATTTGATTTGGTAGCGGTCTTCCTGTTTTCCGGCGCGTTTGAGCAAGTCATCCACACTGATGAGTTTTAAGGTGGCATAGTAAATCGCGTCGCCAATCATGGTTCCATCCTCGATTTTCGTCGCCGGGGTAATGGTTTTGGCGAAATTAACCAGACTTTGGTGATCCAGGGTTAGGGGGGCATTTTCCTCCATGAACCCGGCGAAGCTGATCAGACCGATCATATCATTGATCCGGCCTTTGAGTTCCTCCCCATTACCAAGGACGAACTCCTCGAACACCCTTTTGACGACTCCCAAACGATCAAGGTCATCTCCCTTGTAGGACAAAGGTTCCGTCATGCTTGAGGAGCGGTCCAAAACCATCTGGATCGCGATTCCTTTACGCGATGTCTTGATCACCTCCAGGCCTTTTTTGGGTCTGGCAAAAGCGATCAAAAGCAAAACCACCGCCAAGACTCTGATTAAGATCAACACCCAACGGAGACGGACCCTAAAGGATGACCCCGCGCTTGTAAGCTGCGAAAGATTCGGAAAATAAATGGCGCTGGTAAGATTCTTCGAGCGATATCTCAAATAAAGCAGTCCCAAATAAATCAGCAGGAATACCCCTGAAATCAATGAAGACAACTTATCAAATTCCATAATCCCCACCAATTGATTCGACAAAACCTTTCACTGCCGCCATCGCCTCCCAGCTGGCCTCGTCCCCTGGATCATAGGTTGCAAACTTAACCAAATCCGCAAGGCTAAGAAATTGTTTTAAAAACATTTTCTGTTCAGATCCAAAAAAATCCGAACTGGCCAAACCAGCCGTAAATTCCTCGGTGGTCTGTTCCTGGGCTTTGATATGCAGTCGATTCTCAATAAATGACCTCAAGATATCAGAAAGTTCCGTATAAAGCCGTTCGAACTCTCCCGCCTCAAGCAAGCCCAGAGCCTTTAGCTCTTCCAGCTTCTTCATCGCCAATAGATAGTGATCGATCTTTGCGATAGGGGCGGTTTCGCTATCACCCGCCGATCTTATAGACCTCATGAAAAAATAAGCCAAGATAAAAATAAGGGCGACCCCCACCAGTGATAAACCAAGGTAGCCCCACTTAAAGGCTGGCAGAATAAACCCCTTGAGTCCCCGGATATCCCCGCCCAAATCCTTGGACGGGTTCACTTTAAAAATAAGGGGCTTGGTCTCGATCTGGTAGACCGGCTGATCTTCTCCTGGTTTTGGCCGTTCGTTTTTAAGGCGAAAATAAACCTTAAATGGTCGGATCTGAAACTCGCCTGATTGATAGGCCTCCATTACATACGAAATAATTAACTGCTGAAGGCTGGCTTTGATCAGCCAGGTCTCCCTTTCCCTTGGTCTTTCTACTAGCGTCAAAGGCGAAATCACCTCCTCGGACAAATAAAAGGGAACCAGTTCCACTTCCTCTGAATACTGAATTTCGATTTCCATTTTTTGGTAATCGATCAGCTCAATCTCATCTGATTGAAGCCGGACCTTGACCCATACCGGCGCGCCACCCAGCCTGAAAGTTTCCTCTACGGATTGCTTTTTCGGCGCTTGATCTTTTTCCACTCCATCACACGCACTTAGGATCGACAAAAAGATAAAAATCCAGAATATCAGAGGTGCCCTTATCATTTTCTTTTAAGATTTCTGGAATGAAAAAATAAGGAAAGTTCGTGCTCAAAGGAACGGTCACTCCTTAACCTGAGGTGGTCGACCTTATACTTTCTAAAATACCTTCTCTTTTCCTCATCGAAAAATTGCCGCAGCTTCTCATAGTCCGACCTCCACCCCTTACTGGACGTATCGATCATCTGGCGTTCTCCCGTTTCCAAATCTTCCACCTCGATCAACCCGAGAGAACTCATTTCGGACTCCGCTTTGTCGTAAACCTCGACCGCCACCACGTCGTGACGCTTATTGGCCAGACTCAAGCTCTGGAAATAATTTTCATCCAAAAAATCCGAAACCAAAAAAACAACCGACTTTTTCCGGATGATGTTGGTGATAAAATTCAACCCGACCTTAAGAGATGTTTTTTTATGCCGCGGCGAAAAGAGAAGAAGCTCACGAATGACTCTCAGGGTATGATTGCGGCCTTTTTTGGGGGGTACGTAAAGCTCGATTTTATCGGAAAATAATACCAATCCCACCCGGTCATTCTTTTTCATGGCGTTGAGAGATAAAACCGCGCAAAGCTCGGCAATAACTTCCTTTTTCTGCCTCAACCGCGTCCCGAACTGGCCTGAGGCCGAAATATCCACCAAAAAAATCACGGTGAGTTCCCTCTCCTCGATGAAACTTTTTACAAAAGGGTGTCCCATCCTCGCGGTGACATTCCAATCGATCTGACGGGGATCATCGCCATCGGCAAACTCGCGCACCGTATCGAACTCCATTCCCCTTCCCTTAAAAGCGCTCTGGTACTCGCCCGCCATGACGTCATTAACCATACGCCGGGATTGGATATGAATCTTGCGTACCTTCTTCAAGATATCAAGATCCAGCTTTTTGTCCTGGGGTTGTTTGTCCTCTTTACGAAACCACATCGTTATTTTAATCCATTGAATTCATCGGTTGACCTGCTAAAAAACTCAAGGGACGGGGATTTCGGATAAAAGGGTATCGATTAGATCATCAGCCGTTTTTTCCTCGGCCTCGGCTTCATATGAAATGAGGATTCGGTGTCTTAACACATCGTGAGCCACCATTTTGATATGTTGGGGAGAGACAAACCCCTTTCCTTGTACAAACGCATAGGCTTTCGAGGCAATCGCCAAGGTCAGCGTCGCACGCGGAGAAGCGCCGACCTCAATTAAAGGTCTTAATGATTCCAAATGATAATCCTGGGGATTTCTGGTCGCGTCCACCAGATTCACGATATAATCTTTTATCTTTTCATCCAGATAAACATCCTTGATCAACTGACCGAAAGACAGAATCTCCTTGACGCTTAAAACCGCTTTTAAATCAATCATTGTATCAAAAGCCGTCACCCGGTTAATGATCTCCCTTTCCTCTTCTTTGGAAGGATAAGAAATCTTCAACTTCATCATGAATCGATCGACCTGGGCTTCTGGAAGCGGGTAGGTTCCCTCCTGCTCGATTGGGTTTTGTGTCGCAAGAACCAAAAAAGGCGGCTCTAAAGTGAAGGACTCCCCGGCCAGCGTAACCTGCTTTTCTTGCATAACCTCCAAAAGGGCGCTCTGAACCTTAGCCGGAGCGCGGTTGATTTCATCCGCCAGGATGATATTTGAAAAAACGGGACCTTTTCTTGGCGTAAAAGTACCATCCTTTGGATTAAAGACATTGGTCCCGATCAAATCCGCTGGAAGCATGTCGGGGGTAAACTGGATTCTCTTAAATTCGGCGCTGACGGCTTTGGCCAAAGAATTGACCGTCAAGGTTTTGGCAAGTCCTGGCAGTCCTTCGATTAATATATGACCCCCGGTCAAAAGACCGATGATCAGCCTCTCGACCATATACTCCTGCCCAACGACGGCCTTTGATATCTCCTTTTTTAGCAGGTTAATCTTCTCACTCTCGTTTTGAATCCTGCTTTCCAATTCCTTTATGTGCTCGTACATATTTCCCGTTTCCTTTTAAATATCTGATAATAAGGTTCGTTGATATTCCAAATATTATCAATCGTTTCATTATTTTTCAAGCCCCCAGCATAATCATCGAACAAAAAAAAAGCGGCTTCCAAAGCCGCCTTTATCGTATAATACAATTAACCTATTTTAGAAATTCGATCTTTTTAATAAAAGCCCTGGAACCTCCGCTGACATCTCTCGTATCGATTTCAAAAGTGACCGCCGATATATCGGGCATAGCCTTTTTAAACTGCTCCTTGAATGTACTGTCGAATTCAAACTCGCTGATCACCATTTCACCAGCCTTTCCACCGCAAATCAAACAGAAATACCTTCCACCCTCCCTAAAGTATTTACCAAGATACACTTTATCCTTGATCTCCTTTTCACCGATAAACAACCCAATGAAATAGGGGACATTCGGAATAAATGAACTGCCGCTGCTGATTTTTTCCTTTCCAAATGAAACCACAATCGTAAGAGCTTCCCTTAAAACACCTTTTGTCCAGTCAGCTCCAATGGGATAGCGGTCAACGCCCCATTCCACCCTTATCCTGGTCGCACCTTTGATTTCCATTTGTTTTGAAAAAAGTCCCAATATATCATCTTCGGTTTCAAGAACCAGCTTCCCGTTTTCAAAAACTGCCTTTATTTCATCGGCATCTCTCTCCAATTCAAAGTGGTTTATTTTAAACCAGTTCTGAGCATTACCATCGGCTTCATTTGAAAAATCGATGGTATAAACAACCTGTGACATAGCGACTGGAACTGTCAAAAAGAAGAACAAAGCAAAAACAAGAATTCTTCTTGTCTGTTTTCTAAGCATTATATTTCCTTATTCGGGTTCTTGGGGATTCGATCGTCTTTATTTGATCAAATTATATTCTAATAGCCGGTTTTTTCGCAAGCAAATCCTTAAAACAAGTAATTGTAAATCCTGGTTTTTCTAATAAAATGATCCCATCTCCATGAATGAAGACTTTTTATTGATCTGGCTGGCGCATTGATCTCGTTTTTGCTTGAGTCGAAGGCAAAACCTCTTTAACCTTAAATGAACATTTTAAAAAATCAATTCTAAATTAACAATATTCCAAATGATCATTAGAAAAACCTTTAAGGCGGAAGCCGCGCACCGTATCTTACATGCCTACTCCGAAAAATGCCGAGGACTGCACGGCCATTCTTATGTCTTTGAAATACTGATAAAAGGCGAAACCCAGGATCAGGCGCAAATGTTGATGGATTTTTCTTTGATCTCAAATAAGATGAAGGACTTCCTCAACGCCTTTGATCACAGCCTTTTGATTTGGGAGGAAGACCGTGAACTGGTCGAGATCGCGCGCATTTTAAATCCCAGGTTCATGATTTTGCCTTATAACGTTACAGCCGAACAGATTTCCCGCCATATTTATTATCAAGGGAAAAAAATCGGTTTGCCGATACACAAAGTCATCGTTCATGAAACCTTAACCGGTTACGCTGAATTTTCAGGCGACGACCAGATCCAGATCCAGTTGGACAAGGTGATCGTCAGCCCCGCGATCCTTGATGATATCAATGAAAATTAGCGGTTTTTTTTATTCTATTCAAGGCGAAGGCAGTTTTACAGGCCAACCGGCCATCTTTATCCGGTTTTACGACTGTAATCTTAGTTGCGATTTCTGTGACGAAAAAGCTCACCATGAAGATTTTAGCAACTATACTACCTTAGAGATCCTACAGGAAATCTGCCATTATCCCGCCAAATTCATCGTTCTGACCGGCGGGGAACCTTCTCTTTACAATTTAATTCCCTTAATTACGACCCTAAAGGAACAGTCATATTACGTCTGCGTGGAAACCAACGGCTATCGGCCTGAAAATATCGCGCCGGCAGACTGGATAACCTATAGCCCCAAAGACCTCGACCGGTTCGATGAGAGTTTCACAGTCAATGAAGTCAAACTCGTCGTCAATCAAAACACCGATATCGACAGGATATTGAAGCTTGCTCAAGACAAGTCCATACCGTTTTTGATACAGCCGGAAGCCTTCAAAGAGAAACTCAATTGGGATAATATCCGATTTTGCGTCTCGCTGGTGAAAAAGCATCCTCACTTACGGTTGAGCCTACAAACACACAAGCTCATCAAAATCGAATAGGGATAGTCGCGATCCGGCCTTCGTGGTTCTTTTCGGTTATTTGGTTAATCTCCCTGTTGGTAGGGATTCTCGATTTTAGGGATGGAACCTATCAGGTCTACTTTCAGGTATCGGATCATCTGGGTTTCAGAGGTGAAACCCTGCTTGGAAAATTCCATCAAAAGGCTGATCGCCGCAAAGATAAACGATAATAAAATAAAAAGATAGAGGTCCCATATGCCTATAAAATCAGCCGTAAAAAGTCTTTTGGATTCGACTTCCACGGGGATGACCTGAGTTGAAGAAGAGATCCGTTTGTTAACCGAGTCCTGGTTTTTTAATCGGTGCAGCTTGACCTGAGACTCCTCTTTTCTTTGCTCGTAAAAGCGCTTCCGATTTTGGCTCAACTCGGGAATAGCCAGGTTTTTGTCCTGTCTGTTCAGACTCAGCTCAAGTCCAGAAATCTTGTTTTCAAGCAAGAAAGAGGATTGAACCGCTTTAAGTTTAATGTAATTGGCCAGTTCACTGGTGAAAAAAACCACCAAATCCCTCCCCAGTTTCTCATCTTGCCCCCGGTAGATAATCATCGGCTCAAATGGGATTTGCATCTGAAGGACTATCGCATTGCTTACCAAAGAATTGGCATCGTACCGCCCTCCCCTTCTGGCGATTGGTTTTCGATCCTGCTCGGTACGCTGCTGAGTTAAAAACCGATCGAGCAAGTTCTGCGGGATCAGGGATAATCGGTTGATAAAAAATTGATCGCTCTGGCCGATCAGATCGGTCAAAATCTGATTGACTTCAGCTCTCTGAGGCATGTACTCAAAACTGGAATCCTTAAGATCGATGCTAATCCGGGCTTTACTGATGACATCAAACTGGCTGGGAATAATAAAATACGCGACAATGATTTTTAACGCCATGATTGCTATCGGAATCAAAAACCATTTTTTTCTCAAAAAAATAATCAGAAGTAATCTTTTGACAATAAAATAATACATATCACTTATTTTTCGATGGCCGATAAAACCAGTTTGAGCGGTTATTACAAACCGCCTGAATATTTTTGTTGAAACTCTCAAGCGAAAACAAGGCTCTTTTGACAATATGTTTTTGAGTCTTCACCGCCATGATCACCATAATAACGGATTCCATCAAAGAGGATAAAAACAAAGGGTCCAGTATCTGTTTGGATTGGGTTGTAACGGCGCTGCTATCAAATAAGGTGATTTTGTATTCCTTTAAAAGCGTCTCAACCGCGCATTTAAAATTCTCATTGAGCTTAAAAGCGTCTTGAGAGTAAATAAAATCGGATTGCCTAATCGCGGCCTCGGGTGGGGCCACCAAAATATCAAGGTTGTCAATCCCAGAGGGTTGTACCAACCTAAGGGGATTTTCCAAATATTCCGTTATCGTAAATTCCTGCTTCAGGTTAAACCATTTGTGCATCTGAGGCTTGTTCCAGTTTCCATCGACCAGAAGGCATCGCTGATTCGACTTGATCGCAATGATCATGGAAAAAGCCAGGGCAACCATCGTTTTACCTTCACCCGAGACAGCACTGGTCACTAAAAGAGGAAAGAGTTCGCGTTCCTTTCCCGCTGATAACTCCAACTTCATCACGATCCTTTGGATAGACTGATAAAAAGTCTGATCCTGAAAAAATTTGGAAAATTCCATAAAAAGGCGCGGATTAAACTGTAGATTTTTTAATTAAATAATAATACAATGACAGCAACAAAAACGACTAGTGTTTTTATTAGTACCGTTTTAGCTTTAAATAACAGAAACAATACTTTAAATAAAGTAATTTCTTTTATTTAATTTAAAACAGGAATGTTATTGAAGAATCAAGCAGGTTATAAAGCGAAACTTCGGGCAAGTCATACTCAGCAAAGATCCGTACTGCTTTTATATTAATTTTTTCCATCTGATAATACAGTGCATTTGTTTTTTTTCAATAAAGATCCAAACCGTAAATATAGCAGAGTGGTCCCTGAGAAAGATCATCCGGTACGCATTGATATCAACGGGGAAAATTTTATAGATATATTGATGGCGAAAAACATCAGTATCGGCGGGGTCGGAATTCATGTGCCATACCGCTTTGAAGGATGCGAGATCAACAAGATCGTTTCTTTAATGGTTCAATTGCCTGAACCTTATAACTATTCTTTTTCCGTACCCGGTAAAATCGTTCACGTTACCGGCAACGTCTTTGGGGGGATTTTTTTGGATTTGAAGATCCCGGATAAGAAATTGCTTAAGGATTTTATCAAACACAACGCCCAGACCTAAGCCTGTTTTTATCCTTTTTCTCTTATTTATGATACGAAGGTTCCGACTTCCTGTTTATTTAAAAACCGTCGTAGATTATCCGGCTGGGTAATATCAAGGACACATAATGGAAGGTTGTTGTCGCGGCAAAGAGCAATAGCTGTTGCGTCCATAACTTTCAAGTCCTTTTTCAGCACGTCGGTGAAAGTCAGCTTTTCCAGTTTCCTCGCGTCCTTAAAAAGCTTGGGGTCTTTGTCGTAAACGCCATCGACCTTCGTCCCCTTAATCAGCACATCCGCTTCAATCTCAAGGGCTCTGAGGGCCGCGGCCGAATCGGTTGAAAAATAAGGATTGCCGGTTCCCCCTGCGAAAATCAGGATTTCGCCTTCTTTTAAACACGAAAGCGCTTTTTGTTTGTTGAATGGCTCAGCAACCTGCGGCGCCAAAAGACCGGTCATAACACGGCTTTTCTTACCAAGGCTTAGCAGTGATTCCCTCAAACACAGGCTGTTCATGATCGTAGCCAACATGCCGATATGATCGCCGGCTACCCTGTCCATAGGTATGTCAAATTCTCCCGCTCCCCTGAAAAAATTGCCGCCACCCAAAACAATACCTAATTCCACGCCTTTTTCATGCGCCTGACAGACCTGTTTTGAAAGCATCGAAATCGTCTGGGAATGAAAACCGATACCCTTTTCACCACCGAAATATTCTCCGCTTAGTTTTAAGAGAATTCTCCTGTAATTTCCACTCATGATTTTCCGCAAAAAAAAAGGGGATTCAATAATCCCCTTAACGTTGTTCTAAAAGCTCGATTTATAAAACCGCCTGACGCTGGCCGACTCGCCGATATCGCCCGCGGCATCCTTGATGATTTGGGCGATGGTCTTGTCTGGCTCCTTAACAAAGGGCTGATCCATCAGACAGATTTCCTTTTTGAATTTCTTTAGCCGCCCCTCGACCATTTTCTCGATAATGTTCATTGGCTTGCCCGAGTCCTTCGCCTGATCAATCAAGAAATCCTTCTCCTTTTGAATCACCGAAGGATCCAAATCATTCTCTGAGATGGACTCGACCTGGGTTGCCGCAATATGCATCGCGATATCCTTGGCGAGACTCTTGGCTTTTTCCGTATCCTTGGCATCCTTCGCGGCAAGCTCAACCAGCACCCCTATCTTACCATTGGAATGAGTATAAGCCCCGATTTGCGAGCCGGACTCGGCCTTCCAATAAACACCTTCTACATAAACGATGTTCTCGCCCATCTTTGAGATCGCCTCAATGAATTGCTCCTTGATGGGCCCACCGCTAGCGGTTTTTTCCATCAAATCCTCACCCTCGACTTCGATATTTTGTTTGGCGATGCTTTGAATAAAACTGGTGAAGTTTTCGTTTCTAGCCACAAAGTCAGTCTCACAGGCGATTTTAACCAGAGTAACCTTCTCCCCATCCTGTTCGATGCAGATGGCACCCTCTTTGGTTTCCCTGCTTGATTTTTTGTTGGCGATCGATTGCCCTTTTTTCCTTAAAAATTCCTTTGATTCTTCGAGATCGCCGTCGCATTCAGTTAACGCCTTCTTGCAATCCATCATAGCGGCGCCAGTTATCTCTCTGAGTTCTTTTACCATCGAGGCGGTTATCGCTGTCATTTTACTCCGATTTGATTATTGATTTACAATACTTATCTCAGCGGCCAGGGGTTCGTCCGACCTTTTTTGAAAGCCGCTGGATCGATTATGATTCCGTTTTTTCGGCGGGAGCCTTCTCATCCTCGGCAATAACTGTCTCGGCCTTTGGTGGATCGGTTTTCGCGGTTTCCACTTTTGTCGCTTCGGCTACTTGCGGTTGCGCTGGTTTGTCCTCTTTTTCCTTCAAAACATCCTTAGGCTTCTCATCGGCTTTTGGAGATTCAGTCCCTTTTGCCTCAGCTTGTTTCGTATCTTCCTTGGCTTTATTTGCTGGTTTATCGGTTTTCACCTTAGCCTTTTGATCTTTTTTCTCTTCACTCTCTAGTTTTGTGGCCGGAACTTTGTTCTTTTTAGCTTCAGCCTGCTTTGCGGTCGCGAGCAACTCATCGCTTTCGGCCTGTTGTTCCCTTACCTTGGATTCATAGATTTTTTGGCCTTCCAGTGACGCGGAAGCGATGATCTTCGAGTATAGCTGTATACAATGAACCGAATCATCGTTACCCGGAATCAGAAAATCCACATGCCTTGGGTCGCAGTTGGTATCGACCACCGCGATAACGGGAATGCCGAGTTTTTGGGCTTCCTTAATTGCGATATCTTCCCTATTGATGTCAACTACAAAGATAGCGGCGGGCTTCTTTCTCATTTCCCTGATTCCACCAAGAACCGCCTCAAGTTTTTTTCTAGACTTCTCAAGCTGAACTCCTTCTTTTTTTATGATGCCCGGATAGTTGAACTCGGGGCCAGCCTGTTCTTCCAGCTTCTTGAGTTTGGCGATGGACTGCTTGATGGTGCTGAAATTTGTCATCATACCACCCAGCCAACGGAAATTGACAAAATAATTATTACTGCGGATCGCCTCTTCGGCCATGGCGTCCTTCGCCTGAAATTTCGTTCCGACAAACAGGATCTTGCCGCCTGTTGATGAAATATCTCTGACATGATCATAGGTTTTTTTCATGCTTTCGAGAGTCTGGCGGATATCGATGATATAAATACCGGAGCGGGCACCGTATATATACGGCTTCATCTTAGGATGCCAGCGCGCGGTTTTATGTCCAAAGTGCACTCCTGCTTCGTAAAGGCTTTTCAGGGAAACTGCTGTCATTTAATATTTCTCCGTTGTTTCAATGATTTTTTTAGTTTTTTAAATACAATAGATGCGTTAATCTATACACGCTATAGTTTATTTTCAATCTTTGCAAGGAGTTTTTTAATTGTTTTATCCGGCATTTTAGCATTTAGCGTTTTGCTGGCTTAGGGGAGAGAAATCAGTTAAATTCAATAGGTGAAATTGAAGGTTACTGGACTATGATCCGGCTTACAATCAAATGGAGTGAGTTTTTAATGGGGTGATTCTAAAACATTTTGCGATGTCATTCACCTCACTAAAATAGTTTTATTTAGAGAAAATTTCACCTAATTATTGCTGCAACTCAGTTATTCTTTCATCAATAATTTTAATGTTATTCACTATATTATAAATATGTTTTTGAGAATTTATTTTTATTACAACTTTTTTAATATTATTTCTTATGTATTCTATACCAAATCTTTTCCCAGTAACAAAGGTCACTAGACCGCCTATCAAAACAAGATATGCAATGTATTCACTGTATATTTTGAGCCGATCCTATTTTAGCCCAAAAAAAAAGCCTCACTCCGATTAATAATCAAGGTGAGGCTTTTTTTGTATATTGAGATCCGGCGACGTCCTACTCTCCCGCAGGGCTTCCCCTGGAGTACCATCGGCGCTGAAGGACTTTAC
>Ga0224496_10001039_pt1 | contig 17870 bp, 21 predicted proteins | sample SF_Jul11_sed_USG_2_FD_168127 | JGI IMG/M metagenome (GOLD analysis project Ga0224496, IMG submission 168127) | Sediment microbial communities from San Francisco Bay, California, United States - SF_Jul11_sed_USGS_8_1 | ecosystem: Environmental > Aquatic > Marine > Sediment | place: USA...
CTGGCCCTCTCGGCAACTGCTCCTGCGTTGCTCTACCTCCTGCATCCCTGCAGTCGTCCCGGAGGGAGAGGGGATGCTCTTTTTTGTTACTGCAATGAAAAAAAGACTGGTACTCGACTTGCCAACCACCCCCTCAGTGGAAAGGTTGGGGAGAGCGAAGCGAAGGCATCAAATAAACACCCCCTCCCCCTCAGGGGGAGGGTTGGGGAGAGGGGATACTCATAGAGGGGATACTCATTTAGATCACTGCAAAAAAAGCCGGATGCATTTTTACTGGAAAATGCATCCGGCCCTTTTTTTACCCGCCTACTTGACGATTTTCAGCGATGGACGCTTGCCCTGCTTGCTCTTGTTGCCTGGCTCCGGCTCGTCGCCATCTTCGCTGAACACCATGCCGCGACCGTTTTCCTTCGCATAGATTGCCAGTACGGATTCCAGCGGCACATACACTTCGGTAGCGATGCCGCCAAAGCGGGCACGAAAGCTGATGGCATCATTGCGAAGATTGAGGCCTTCCACGGCCGTCGGGCTGATGTTCAGGACGATTTTTCCGTTCTGCCCCTGCTGCGCGGGAACATCGACGCCCTCTCCCTCGATATCCACCAGCAGGTGGGGCGTCATCCCGTTATCGAGAATCCACTCGTGTATTGCACGCACGAGATATGGGCGACTGGTCGTCATAGTGTTTGAAGATACCCGGAAACGGGTGCAAAACCAACTGTCGTGGATTGCGGTTTTGCGCCGCCATGGCGCATTCCGAAATCCTAGTCGCGCATTTCGCGCTCGGTCTCGGACAGGCTGTCCTGGAAAGATTCCCGTTCGAACATCCTGTTCGCATAATCGGTTACCGGCTTTGCCTGTCGCGGCAAATCGATATCGTAATGCTTCAGGCGCCACAGGATCGGCAGGACGCTGGCATCGACCAGTGAAAATTCATCACTGAGGAAAAACGGTTTGGCGGCAAACACCTCGGCGCTCGCCGTGAGGCTGTCACGTAACTGTTTACGCGCCTTGCCGGCTGTCTTCTCGCCACGCGATTCCAGTGCCTGCGTCAGGTCATACCAGTCGTGCTCGATCCGGAAGAGCGCCAGACGTGTACGAGCACGTGAAACCGGGTCAACCGGCATCAGCGGCGGATGCGGAAAACGCTCGTCAAGATATTCCATAATGGCGCGCGGGTCATACAGGACCAGTTCCCTGTCTACCAGCGTCGGGACACTGTTATAGGGATTAAGATCAATCAGGTCTTCCGGCTTCTGGTTGTTATCGACTTCCACGATTTCAACCGTGATGCCTTTTTCAGCAAGCACCACCCGCACACGGTGGCTTTGCGGGCAGCTTGCTGATGAAAAAAGGCTCATTACAGAGCGTCTATTGGCTACAAGTGCCATATTGAATTACCCCCCGGGGCGCTCACACGCTCAGTGAATGTCTTTCCAGAATTCGCGTTTCATCATGTAAGCAACAATCAGGAACACCAGCAGGAACATGATGACCTTGACGCCCAGCGACTTGCGCTCGTGTTTGTACGGCTCGCCCATGTAATCGAGGAAGTTGACCAGGTCACGTACCGCACGATCGTATTCCTTCGGCGACATGATGCCCGGCTCCGTCAGTTCGAGCGCGACCGACTTGCTTTCCTTGCCATGACTGTCCTTCACCGTGGTGATGACGGCGTCCTGCCAGCCCTGCAGTTCCCACAGTACGTGGGGCATACCAACATCCGGGAACACCAGGTTGTTCACACCGATGATCTTGGAATCGTCGCGGTAAAAGCTTTTCATGTATGTATAAAGCCAGTCGGCACCACGTGAACGCGCAATGACGGTCAGGTCCGGAGGAACGGTACCGAACCATTCCTTGGAGTCCGCGTCAGCCGTGGCCACCGTCATCAGGTCGCCCAGCTTGCCGCCGGTAAACATCAGGTGTTCCTGCACCAACTTGTCCTCAATGCCCAGGTCCTTGCCAACGCGCTCGTAACGCATCAGTTCGGCGGAGTGACAACTGAGACAGTAGTTGACGAACATCTTTGCGCCACGCTGCAGTGACTGCACGTTATCGGGATCGATGTTCGCCTTCTCGAGATGCACGCCACCACCGGCAGCGAACGCCCATGCCGGCGCGAGCAACAACAATGTCTTGATTAGGTGTTTATTCATGATGTCACCCTGTCCGGGACCGGCTTGGTCTTGTCCATCTTGGTGTAGATAGGCATCAAAATGAAGAATGCGAAGTAGATAGCGGTGCATACCTGTGCTGTCAGCGTCTTCCAGAAGCTCGGCTGCTCCATGCCCAGCCAGCCGAGAATGGCAAAACTGATAACGAACAGTGCCAGCCAGATCTTGTAGATCCGGCCACGGTAGCGGATGGATTTCACCGGACTGCGATCCAGCCACGGCAGCAGGAACAGCACAATAATGGCCATGAACATCGCCGCCACACCGGGGAATGATGAACCACCGATTGACGGGACCGCGCGCAGGATGGCGTAGAACGGCGTGAAATACCAGAGCGGTGCAATGTGCTCGGGCGTCTTCAGCGGATCTGCCGGGATGAAGTTGTTATGTTCCAGGAAATAACCGCCCATTTCGGGCATGAAGAACATCACGATGGAGAAGAAGATCAGGAACACGATCACGCCAACGATATCCTTCACCGTGTAATAGGGGTGGAATGGAATACCGTCGACCGGGTTGCCGTCGGGACCCTTGTTCTTCTTGATCTCGACCCCATCCGGGTTGTTCGAACCGACTTCGTGCAGCGCAAGGATATGCAGCACTACCAGGGCCAGCAGCACGATCGGCACCGCGATCACGTGGAAGGCGAAGAAGCGGTTCAGGGTCGCATCGGCCACCACGTAGTCACCGCGGATCCACTCGGCGATACCCTCGCCCACGAACGGGATCGCGCCGAACAGGTTAATGATCACCTGCGCGCCCCAGTAGGACATCTGGCCCCACGGCAGCAGGTAGCCCATGAAGGCCTCGGCCATCAGGGCCAGGTAGATGAAACAGCCGAATATCCAGATCAGTTCGCGCGGCTTCTGGTACGAGCCGTAGATCAGGCCACGGAACATGTGCAGGTAAACCACTACGAAGAACGCCGAGGCGCCGGTGGAATGCATGTAGCGAATCAGCCAGCCCCAGTTGACATCACGCATGATGTATTCAACGGAGTTGAAGGCCAGTTTCGCATCCGGCTTGTAGTTCATGGTCAGCCAGATACCGGTAATGATCTGCATGACCAGCACCAGCAGTGCCAGCGAGCCGAAGAAGTACCAGAAATTGAAGTTTTTCGGCGCATAATATTTAGCCAGGTGGTCGTTCCACATGGCACTGAGCGGGAAGCGCGCATCGATCCAGCCGAGCAGGCCACCCTGCCACTTGTCTGCACTGTTGCCGGCCATTATGCGACCTCCTGGTCTTCGCCGATCATGATCTCGGCATCACTGATAAAGCGGTACGGCGGCACCGGCAGATTCTTCGGTGCCGGCATGCTCCTGAATACGCGACCGGCCATGTCGAACTTGGAACCGTGACAGGGACAGAAGAAACCACCCTGCCAGTCTTCACCCAGGTCAACCGGTGCCACGTCGGGCCGATAGGTCGGCGAACATCCGAGGTGTGTGCAAATGCCGACCAGCACCAGTATTTCCGGCTTGATCGAGCGGCCCGCATTTTTTGCGTAAGCCGGCTGATCGGAAACCTCCGAGGTGATATCAGCCAGTACCGGCTCCATCTCGGTCAGTTTGTCGAGGATTTCCTGTGTGCGCTTCACAATCCACACGGGCTTGCCGCGCCACTCGACGCGAATCATCTGCCCCGGCTGCAACTTGCTGATATCAGCCCGGACCGGCGCACCGGCGGCGCGCGCCTTGGCACTGGGCGCCATGGATGAAATGAAAGGTACCAGCAGGAAGCCGGTGCCCACCGCACCGATAGCGGTGGTGGCTTGCGTCAGAAATCGACGTCTTGCGGAATTGGTTTCATCGCCACTCATGCAGGCAATCTCCAGAAATTAAATAAAAATTAGTGAATTACAGACATTCCCTTGCTGCGCAACGACTCGAAAGATGATTAATCATATCGGAATATTCTAATTTGGTTCACGAAGAATCCGGAAACCGCATAGGATGGTGCATGCGCCTGGCAAGGTCAAGAGCAACGCCGGAAAAAACAGTGGGATGCAGCAAAAAAATTCCACCAATCACAGGTGTGCGTACTACACAGCTGCTTCAAACCGGGTTATCGATGTCAATAAACCGATGCGTCAGCCCGAATTGTTTCGCGAGATGTTCGCCCAGTGCCTGTACGCCATAACGCTCGGTGGCGTGATGACCGGCAGCAAAATAATGAATACCGCACTCCCTTGCCACGTGCACGGTCTGCTCCGAGATTTCACCGCTGATGAAGGCATCCAGGCCGTGAGCGGCTGCCGCCACAAGGTATGACTGTGCTGCGCCGGTACACCAGCCGATACGCCTGATCACGGGCGCACGGCCATCAATGTGTTGCGGTGTCCGGCCCAGCGCGCGTTCAATGCGATCCTGCAATTCACCCGGAGTGACCGGCTCGGCCACCTCGCCCGCACAGGCCAGCTCCATACCACCGTCATCGCCGAATACACCGTTCTGTCGCAGCTCCAGCACACGGGCAAGCTGTGCGTTATTGCCCAGCTCCGGATGCGCATCCAGTGGCAGATGCCATGCCAGCAAACTGGTATCTGTCGTCAGCAACTGCCGGAGACGCGCGCGTTTCATGCCATGCACGCATGCATCCTCGCCCTTCCAGAAGTAACCGTGATGAACCAGCACGGCATCTGCACCGGCCGCGTGCGCCGCCTCCAGCAATGCCATGCTGGCCGTCACGCCAGTGACAATGGTGCTGACAACCGACCGCCCTTCCACCTGCAGTCCGTTCGGACAGTAATCACTGAAACGGTCCGCCTGCAGCAGATCATTCGTGTAACTTACCAGTTCGTTCAACGCTACCATGACGTGTGTCCCTGTATCTGTTCAGCAGTATTTGGGCGTACAATATTCTGACGATCCACAGGGTAACCCAGCCATGTCAATACGCAAGTCACTCGTATTCGTTCTGCAGACCGTGATGACCGGTCTTGCCGCCGCGTTCCTGTACATCCTGCTGGTGCAACCGGACCTGCTGCGCAACGATGACCGCGTGGTCGAAGTCACCGAAAGCAAGCCCGTCACCACGCCCGCGCCGGTGGCCGGCAGTGCGCCGGTGCAGGCGTTTGGCCCGGTATCCTATGCAGATGCGGTTGACCGTGCCGCACCGGCGGTTGTGAACGTCCATACCGCCAAGGTTATCACGCGGCGTATTCACCCGTTGCTGGATGACCCGGTGTTCAAGCAGTTTTTCGGTAACCGTTTTTCCAATTCGCGCAAGGAAATAAAAACCAGTCTCGGCTCCGGCGTACTGATCAGCCGGCAGGGTTATCTGCTGACCAACAACCACGTTATCGATGGCGCCGATGAAATCCAGGTCCTGCTCGCCGACGGTCGCATGCTGCAGGCAACCGTCGTCGGCACCGATGCGGACACGGACCTCGCAGTGTTGCACATCGACATCGACGACCTGCCGGCCATTGTCATCGGTGATTCAGAAAACCTGCGCGTGGGTGATGTCTGCCTCGCCATCGGCAACCCGTTCGGCGTCGGGCAAACGGTGACACTCGGCATTATCAGCGCCACCGGACGCGATCAGCTCGGCATCAATGCCTACGAGGAATTTATCCAGACCGATGCCGCGATCAACCCGGGCAACTCGGGCGGTGCCCTGATCAATGCCAACGGTGAACTGATCGGTATCAATTCGGCAATATACAGCCGCTCCGGCGGTTCTCAGGGCATCGGTTTCGCAATACCGATCAACCTCGCTAAAGGTGTCATGACCCAGATTATCGAACAGGGACACGTGGTACGCGGCTGGCTGGGAATCGAGGCGCAGGACCTGACAGCGGCACTGGCCGAATCACTGGGCATTAATATTACAGAAGGCGTCCTCATCGCCGGCGTGCTGCGCGACGGGCCGGCCGACAACGCCGGCCTGATGCCGGGTGACGTGGTCACCAGCATCAACGGCACACCGACAATGGATGCACGCGACGCCATGCGGGTAATCTCGGAACAGCGCCCCGACACCGTCATTGAGCTCGGCGGCATCCGCAAGGAAACGGCATTCACGTTAAAGGCGCGCGTCATTCAGCGGCCGCAGCAGTCTGTTACGCGCAACTAGGCCTTCACGTCTGAACGGTATAAGACGTCATTGCGAGCGCAGCGAAGCAATCTAAAAGGTTGGCGTGAGGAATCCATGGATTGCTTCGCTGCGCTCGCAATGACAACTGCAAATGTTTCCAGCCTTGCGTTACAGCAGGCGCGCCAGGGCGTCGAGGAATACCCCGTTCTCGTCCGGCTGACCCACTGTCACGCGCAGGCAATCCTGCAGGGCTTTCGAGCTGCCATTGAGGTTTTTGATCAGTACACCCGCTTCGCGAAGACCCGCATAAAGCGCATCGGCGCGGCCTTCCGGCACCCTGAACAGGATAAAGTTCGCCTCGCTGGGATAGACCGTCAACGACCCGAGTTCACGCAGCCGCGCGTCGAGTTCACCACGCGCGCTGCGGATTTTGCCCGCCTGTTCATCAAACACCGGTTTGTGCTGCATTGCGAACACACCGGTCAACTGGTTCAGCGTGCCGATATTGTATGGCAGGCGCGTCTTGTCTATCTGCTCGAGCCAGGCCGGGTCACCCGCCAGCATGCCCAGCCGGATACCGGCCAGCCCCATCTTGGATACTGTGCGCAGCACCAGCAGGTTACTGAACTCGCCGAGCGACGACATGAAACTCGCATCGGTAAATGGCGCGTAGGCTTCATCGACCACCACCAGGCCTTCGGTCATGGTGAGCAATTCGCGGATAACGTTTGCGTCGAACAGGTTCCCGGTCGGGTTGTTGGGATAGGCCAGGAATATGACGGCGGGTTGCCATGCCTCGATAGCGGCGAACAATTGCCCGCGATCCAGTGAAAAATCACTGCTCAAAGGAACGCCGGAAAACTCCAGGCCACAGACCGCCGCAATCTGGCGATACATGACAAAGGTGGGTTCGGGCGCCATGATGACGCGACCCGGCGCCGCGATCGTTTGCACGATCATCTGGATCAGTTCATCCGAACCGTTACCCAGCATCACCTGCGCCGCAGCCGGCACCGACATCGCCGCGCGCAACGTCGCCTGCAATGCACCGGCTGTCGGGTCCGGGTAACGATTCAGTGCGGCCGCCTGCACGACTTCAAGCCACGCCTGGCGCAACTCCGCCGGCCACGGCCAGGGATTCTCCATGGCATCGAGCTTGACCAGCCCGTCGGCGGGCGGCACATGATAGGCCGACAGTGCCCGGATTTCCGGGCGCACCCAGCGTTGTATGTTTTCTTTTACATCCATCTTCAAGTATCAATTAACCGGACAGTAACGATATAACCGCAAGTGCATCAATAACGCAAAACCAACCGCATAATCACGTCAACTCAATCTTCCTCACGAATACGCAACTCGGCGGAACGCGCGTGCGCCGTCAGTCCTTCGCCGTGCGCCAGTACGGCAGCGGTTCGCCCGAGCACACTGGCACCCTCGGCGGAGCACTGGATCAGGCTGGAGCGCTTCTGAAAATCATAGACGCCCAGTGGCGACGAGAAACGCGCGGTGCTTGATGTCGGCAGCACGTGATTGGGCCCGGCGCAGTAGTCACCCAGCGCCTCGGCCGTGTAACGTCCCATGAAAATTGCGCCGGCATGGCGAATTTGCGCCGCCACGGGACGCGGATCTTCCACCGACAACTCAAGGTGTTCGGGTGCAATACGGTTGGCAACAGCGACTGCCTCGTCCATGTCGCGCACCTTGATGAGCGCACCCTGCCCGCGTAATGACGCTGCAATAATTTCCGCACGCGGCATGTCCGGCAGCAGACGATCGATACTGTCGGCCACCCGGTCAAGAAAATCGCCATCCGGGCTGACCAGGATGGACTGGGCATCCTCATCGTGTTCGGCCTGCGAGAACAGGTCGACGGCAATCCAGTCGGGATCGGTCGCGCCATCGCAAATAACAAGGATCTCGGAGGGCCCGGCAATCATGTCGATACCGACCTTGCCGAACACCATGCGCTTGGCGCTGGCAACATAGGCATTACCGGGCCCGACAATCTTGTCGACTGCCGGAATTGTTTCGGTACCGTAGGCGAGCGCCGCAACGGCCTGCGCACCACCGACTGCAAACACCCGGTCAACAGCGGCGATATGAGCTGCCGCCAGCACCATGTCGTTGACCTGCCCTTCCGGCGTCGGCACCACCATGATCAGTTCTTTAACGCCCGCCACCTTGGCCGGGATCGCGTTCATCAATACCGATGAGGGATAGGCCGCCTTGCCGCCCGGCACGTACAGGCCAACCCGGTCCATCGGCGTGACCTGTTGCCCGAGCAAGGTGCCGTCGGCCTCGGTATAGGACCAGGATTCAATTTTCTGGTGTTCGGCATAGCTACGGACCCGGGCCGCCGCCGTTTCCAGCGCCGCACGCTGGTCATCCGGTATACGTCCGGCGGCATCCGCACACGCCGACAGTGATATCTCCAGTCCATCGCGCACGCTACGGCGATCGAAGCGTTCGGTGTACTCGATCAATGCCGCATCACCGCGCGTACGCACATCCGCAATAATCTCGCGCACCACCGACTCGACCGCGATGTCGGCGCTCTGCTCCCAGTCGAGCAAGTCGTGCAATGCGGCATCAAACCCGGGATCGGTTGAATCGATTCGTTTTATGTCAGGCATGGATGTTTCTCATTCCAGATTTCGCCACAGAGATCACAGAGTACACAGAGAAAAATATAAATAAAGCAATTACGATAGGCGCGGCAACACAAACAATTCAAGAAACCTTTAAGCGATCATCAAAACGTCGTCATAGCGTGGAACAAAGTGACGCGGCAATCTCCAACCAATTGATCCCATAGTCCGGAATTCCCGCACCACGCCCTTAATGACGAATTAATCCGGGGTTCTTTAACCATTGCATTTATATTCGGGAAATATTCTTTGCACGATCCGCGTTAACAGTCGTTTGCAAGCTACTGTTGCCTGCGTTCTGAATATCTTTCTCTGCGTACTCTGTGATCTCTGTGGCTAATCTTGTTAACTGCCACATGCAGCACCCAGCTTGTCGATAAAGTCGGCAATGCGCGCATGCTTCATTTTCATGGATGCCCGGTTCACGATCAGTCGGGAGCTGATGTCGGCGATATGCTCGAGCGGGACCAGTCCGTTGGCCTTGAGCGTATTGCCGGTATCGACGACGTCGACAATGCGGTCGGCCAGGCCGACGATCGGCGCCAGCTCCATCGAACCGTACAACTTGATGATCTCTACCTGCTCGCGACGGTCCGCATAGTAGCGGCGCGTACTGTTGACGTACTTGGTCGCGATGCGCATCCGGCGACGCGAGGGATTCTCGTTTTCGAAACCGGCCACCATCAGCCGACACTTCGCGATTTTCAGGTCCAGCGGCTCGTACAGCCCGTCGCCGCCGTGTTCCATCAGCACATCCTTGCCGGCCACGCCCACGTCAGCCGCGCCATAGCTCACATACGTCGGCACATCCGAGGCACGGATAATGACCAGTTTCACGTCATCGAGACTGGTATCGAGTATCAGTTTGCGGCTGGTTTCCGGGTCATCTTTCGGGGTAATACCGGCGGCCGCCAGCAACGGCAGCGTTTCCTTGAAGATACGGCCCTTCGACAGCGCAATGGTCAGTGCGATATTCATGGCGTCAAGTTTCAGGGAGTTACCGGGATATTACAAGCATGGCCGGCCCACCGGCCCGGCCGGCGGCAACCATGGGCAGGCGAAATCAGTCCGGAACGCGGCGGATATCCGCACCGAGCATGGCGAGTTTCTCCTCGATACGCTCATAGCCACGATCAATATGATAGATACGATCGATCACGGTCTCGCCCTTTGCCACCAGCCCGGCCAGCACGAGACTGGCGGAGGCACGCAGGTCCGTAGCCATGACGGGCGCACCGGCCAGCCTCTCGACACCAGTGGTGATCGCGGTATTACCTTCAAGCTGGATCTTCGCACCCATGCGCTGCATTTCCTGTACATGCATGAAGCGGTTTTCGAACACGGTTTCGGTAATGGTACCGGTCCCTTCCGCCACCACGTTCAGGGCGGTGAACTGCGCCTGCATGTCGGTCGGAAATGCCGGGTACGGCGCTGTGTGCACATTAACCGCCTGTGGACGACGACCGTGCATGTCCAGCTCTATCCAGTCCTCACCGACGGTGATGTCGGCACCTGCCTCGCGCAGGGTTTGCAACACGGCATCCATGGTATCCGGGCGGGTATCCTTGACCTTCACATGACCACCGGTAATGGCGCCGGCAACGAGATAACTGCCCGTCTCGATGCGATCGGGCAGAACTTCGTAATCGGTACCGGACAGGCGCTCGACACCCTCGATTTCAATCGTGTCCGTCCCGGCACCCCGGACCTTCGCGCCCATCTTGTTAAGGCAGTTGGCGAGATCGGTTACTTCGGGTTCGCGTGCAGCGTTCTCGATAATGGTTACACCATCAGCAAGCGTTGCCGCCATCATCAGGTTCTCGGTACCCGTCACGGTCACAACATCCATCACCAGCCGCGCACCCTTGAGCCGATCGACACGCGCCTTGATATAACCGTTTTCGACATCAATGCTGGCGCCCATGGCCTGCAACCCCTTGATATGCAGGTTAACGGGGCGCGAACCAATGGCACAGCCGCCCGGCAAGGACACATCGGCACGGCCGAAGCGTGACAGCATCGGGCCCAGCACCAGGATGGATGAGCGCATGGTACGCACCAGCTCGTAGGGCGCATACAGGGAATTGATGTGGCGCGCATCGACTTCAATATCCATCTTCTCATTCACGGTCAGCTGCACGCCCATGTGGCCGAGCAGTTCCATGGTGGTAGTGACATCATGCAGATGGGGGATATTGCGTATGACGACCGGCGTATCGGCCAGCAGGGTGGCGGCCATGATTGGCAAAACGGCATTCTTGGCACCCGAAATACGGATTTCGCCTTCAAGCCGGGCACCGCCATTGATTATCAGTTTGTCCAATGGACGAATTTCCTGTAATTGGTCGACTTACTGTATACGTCGTTTGCTGGCCCATTCTTCCGGGGTGTGGGTATGCAGGGCAAGGGCATGTATTTCACCGCCCATGCGATCGCCAAGCGTAGCGTAAACCAGCTGGTGCTGCTTGACCATGTTGCAGTTTTCAAACTGTTTGCTGATGACGGTCGCCTCAAAGTGATCGCCATCGCCATTAACGATGACTTCAGCGTCAGGCATACCGGCCTTGATAAGCGCCTCGAGTTCTGAACTTTGCATAGAGTGTATTCTTCACCGGTTAGTTAAAAACATTGTTATAAATGAATGCCGCGCCCGGATCAGCGCGCCTGGAACAGGATTTCATCCAGTCCGCATACACGTGCAATGGACAGCAACTGTTCTGGAACGTTGGTAAACGTCATATCCAGATTCTTGCGCTCGGACTCACGCAACCATTCGATCATTAAGGCAAGGCCTGCGCTGTCCACCCGGGTGACTTCCGCCAGGTCTATAGTCAGGTTTTTGCCCGCCTCCATCTGTACACCCCGGTGCTGCAGCAACGCCGGCACCGTTTCGAAATCCAGCTCGCCGGACAGCAGCCAGCCCGATTCGCCAACCCGGACTGCCGCGTCAGCCATCGGTAACAGCGTTGTTACGCTCGACCAGCTGCTTTATCAGGCTGTCCATCCCCTCGTCACGAATGATGGTACCGAAGGTCGAACGATAGTTGGTGACAAGGCTGACCCCGCTGATTGCAACATCGTACACCTTCCAGCCTTCACTGGAGTTGTACATTGAATAGGAAATGGGAATGGTAGACCCACCCTGCTCGATCTCGGTACGCACGGTGACCATGCGCGCATCGTTGCTGGCAGCAAACGGCAGGTAGATGATTTTTTCATCGGCATATTCAGACAAGGCCGTGCCGTAGGTACGCACCAGCAACTTGCGGAATTCCTCGACAAACCGTTCACGCTGGTCCGGTGTCGCGGTGCGCCAGTTCTTGCCCAGCACCCACTGGCTCATGCGCCTGAAATCGAAATACGGCAAAACGATATCAGACACCAGCTCGTAGAGGCGGCCGGGGTTGTTTTTAATGGCATCCTGCTCGTCGCGCAGCGCGCTTAGCATGCGCGAGGATGTATCACGCACCAGCTCCTGCGGCAGAATATCAGCCGGCGCCGGCGTTGCGCATACCGCCACCGACAGATGCATTAGCAGAAAGACGGGAACAAGGTGTTTCAATATTACGGTAATCATTTTAATACTCGTTTACTCTTCACTCGTTTTCTCTTCATTTTTTGCGGCCATACTGTACAGGAACTGACCGATAATCTGTTCCATAACCAGCGCCGACTGCGTCAACCGGATGCGGCTGCCCTCGCCTAGATTCTCCATGGCGCCGCCCGGATCCAGGGCAATATACTGCTCACCCAGCAGGCCGGCGGTAAAAATACTGGCCGAGGTATCGTTCGGAAACGCGTTGTAGGTGGAATCGATACTCAGCGTCACCACGGCCTCGTAGGCGGTCGTATCGTAATCAATTGCCGACACCCGGCCAACCCGCACGCCCGAAACCGTCACCGGTGAACGCACTTTCAGCCCGCCGATATTCTCGAACCCGGCCGTCACCGTGTAACTGTCGGCGTCTCCGCCGAGCGACGCCAGGTTGCTGACCTGCATGGCCAGCATGAACAGGGCCGCCAGCCCGGCCGCCACGAACAATCCCACACCGATCTCGAGAGTTCTGCTATTCACTGTCTAGTCTCCGAACATCAACGCCGTCAAAACAAAATCCAGGCCAAGTACCGCCAGCGCGGAATGCACCACCGTCTGCGTCGTCGCGCGGCTGACACCCTCCGCCGTCGGCACCGCATCGTACCCCTCGAACAGGGCAATCCAGCCAACCACGAAACCAAACACGACGCTTTTTATTACGCCATTGTATACATCACCGTGGAGATCGACCTTGTCCTGCATCTGCGACCAGAAGGCGCCGTCATCCACACCCAGCAGACTAACGCCGATAAACCAGCCGCCGTACACGCCGATGGCGCTGAAGATCGCCGCCAGCAGCGGCATGGACAGGAACGCAGACAGGAAACGCGGCGCGATCACGCGCCGCACCGGGTCAACCGCCATCATTTCCATCCCCGACAGCTGCTCGGTCGCCTTCATCAGGCCGATCTCCGCCGACAGCGCGGAACCGGCGCGACCGGCAAACAGCAATGCTGTCACGACCGGCCCCAGTTCGCGGACCAGAGACAACGCCACCAGTACACCCAGCGAATCCTCGGCACCGAAATCAACCAGCGTATTATAACCCTGCAGGCCCATGACCATGCCGACGAACAGCCCCGACACCACGATTATCAGCAGGGTCAGCACACCGACCGAGTGCATTTGTCGCAACACCAGTCGCGGTCTCAGCAGGGTTGCCGGCACACTCACCAGCACCTGCATCAGGAACAGGTGACCGCGCCCCAGTCTTTCGAAGAAATCCAGTGTCGCCCGGCCCAGCTGCTGAATGGCATCAAGCATCAGTGTCATCCACCCTGCATCAGGTCGTCATAAAACGGCGCGGCCGGATAGTGAAAGGCCACCGGACCGTCCGGTAATGCCTTGAGAAACTGCTGCGACCAGCGTGATTCCGATTCCCGCAGCGCCGCCGGTTCGCCATGATCAACCACCTTGCCGTTCGACAGCAGGTACGCATAGTCGGCAATCGCGCTGGTCTCGGCGACATCATGCGACACCACCACGCTGGTCATGTACAGCGCATCGTTCAGCTCGCGAATAAGCTTGACCAGCACGCCCATGGAAATCGGGTCCTGGCCGGTAAAGGGTTCGTCGTACAGCACCATCATCGGGTCCAGCGCAATAGCGCGCGCCAGCGCCACACGTCGCGCCATACCACCCGACAATTCGCTCGGCATCAGTCCGGCCGCACCACGCAGGCCGACGGCCTCCAGCTTCATCAACACCAGGTCACGTACCAGTGCTTCCGGTAGCCGGGTATGCTCACGAATCGGGTACGCCACGTTTTCGAAGACGTTGATATCCGTAAGCAATGCGCCACTCTGGAACAGCATGCCGAGTTGTTTACGCATCCGGTACAGGTCGTGGCGACCGAGCGACGGCACCTCTTCCCCATTTACACGGATGGAACCCGACAACGGACGCAACTGTCCGCCGATCAGTTTCAGCAAGGTGGTCTTGCCGGTGCCGCTTGGCCCCATGATGGCGGTTACGCAACCGGCATGGATATCCAGGTTGACGCCGTCAAAGATCAGCCGGTTGCCGCGCGCGAAACGCAGGTCACGTATTTGTACGACAGGCTCTGTCATTAGTTGTAGCGGCTTATTCCTGTTTACCCGACCCGGTACGACAACCGTTGCTGGCCGTAGGTTCAAATATACAAACGCCGTTTGGTCTGAACGAAGCGACGTGTATGATTATGTCCATATGAAATCTTGTTGTTCATTACTGCCTGGCCATGTCAACGCGGCAACCGCTGTGCCACCCGCGATGCAGCGCGCCGACCCGGCATGATAACTGAAATTCTCGCCATTGCCGCCGGTTTCGTGCTGCTCACCTGGAGTGCGGACCGTTTCGTCGTCGGCGCCAGCGCCGTCGCCTGGAACCTGAACATCTCTCCGCTCATCATCGGCCTGACCATCGTCAGCCTCGGCACTTCCGCGCCGGAAATCATCGTCTCTGGCATGGCCGCGTGGCAGGGCAATGCCGGGCTGGCCGTCGGTAATGTCATTGGCTCGAACATTATCAATACCGCCCTGATACTCGGCATTACGGCGCTGATTATGCCACTGAACGTACACTCGAGTATCGTGAAACGCGAATTGCCGGTACTGCTGCTGGTTATGGGCTTTGTCCTGCTGCTGATTTTCGACGGCACCCTGGGACTGAAGGACGGCATGCTGCTGCTTGCCGGCATGGTCGCGGTCCTTGCATGGATCACCTGGGTCGGCATGACTACCCGCTCGGCGGGCGACCCCATGGGCGAGGATTTTGCCGATGAAATCCCCACCCAGCTGTCTATGGGCAAGGCATTACTGCTGTTACTGCTGGGCAGCGTGCTGTTGCTGGCAAGCTCGCGCCTGCTGGTCTGGGGCGCGGTATCAGTGGCCCATACGCTGGGGGTAAGCGATCTCGTCATCGGCCTGACCATCGTGGCGCTCGGCACCAGCCTGCCGGAACTGGCCGCGTCCGTCATGAGCGCCCTGAAGAACGAGCACGACATCGCCATCGGCAACATTATCGGCTCGAACATGTATAACCTGCTCGCCGTGCTGTGCCTGCCCGGCCTGCTGGACCCCGGCCCGGTCGACCGGATGGTGCTGATCCGGGATTACCCGGTCCTGATCGGGCTGACGCTGGCCATGTTTATCATGGCGTATGGTTTCCGCGGCCCGGGACGCATCAATCGTGTCGAGGGCGGCCTGCTGGTAGCGGGATTTGCCGCCTACCAGACCCTGTTATACTTCAGTGAAGTCATGCCACGCTAACCTGTCCACGAACCTTATAAAAAATACCTGGTCCGGATCCCTTCATGAACGATATCAAATTGCAGGAACTCGCCCTCGCGGTCATTGAGACCGAGGCTGAAGCCGTCCGCAACCTGAAGACAGAGATCAAAACGCCTGCCTTCGTCGAGGCCTGCCACCTGATGCTGGCCTGCAAGGGACGCGTGGTCGTCACGGGCATGGGCAAATCCGGCCACATCGCCGGCAAGATTGCGGCAACCCTGGCCAGCACCGGCACGCCGGCGTTTTTCGTTCATCCCGGCGAGGCCAGTCACGGCGATCTCGGCATGATTACCACGACGGACGTGGTGCTGGCACTGTCGAACTCCGGCGAGACCGGCGAAATCGTCACCATCCTGCCAATCATCAAGCGACTGCACGTCCCGCTGATCGCGCTGACCGGCAACCCGGCGTCCACCCTGGCAAAGGCTGCGACCGCCCACATCAACGTCAGCGTGGCAAAGGAAGCCTGCCCGCTGGGCCTGGCTCCAACCGCCAGCACCACTGCGGCGCTCGCCATGGGTGATGCGCTGGCCGTTGCCCTGCTCGAGTCGCGCGGCTTCACGGAAGAGGACTTCGCCCGCTCCCACCCGGGCGGTACACTCGGTCGTCGCCTGCTGCTGCTGATCGATGAACTGATGCATACCGGCGAACGCACGCCACGCGTCATGACCAACACCCCGCTCAGCGATGCACTGGTCGAGATGACGCGCAAGGGCCTGGGTATGACGGCGGTCGTCGATGAGCACAACAAACTGCTCGGCGTGTTTACGGATGGCGACCTGCGCCGCGCCATCGACAACCGGCTGGATGTGCATACCGCGGTGATCAACGACGTCATGACGCCCGACTGCAAAACCATTCAACCCGGCATACTGGCTGCCGAGGCTCTGCAGATCATGGACGACATGAAAATAAATGCCCTGCCCGTCATCAACGAAGACAATGAACTGGTCGGGGCACTCAACATGCACGACCTGCTGCGCGCTGGCGTGGTATAACAATTACGGACACAGTATGAAAGATATTCTCAACAAAGCCGCACGTATCCGCCTGCTTATTTTCGATGTCGACGGGGTTCTCACGGATGGCAGCCTGTTTCTCGGCGATGACGGCCAGGAGTACAAGGCCTTCAACTCGCGTGACGGGCATGGCATCAAGATGCTGCAAAAGCATGGCGTCACAGTCGGCATCATTACCGGCAGAACATCGAAAGTCGTTGAACACCGCATGGAAAATCTCGGTGTCACGCATATCTACCAGGGCAAGCTGGACAAGCTGCCGGCATTCGAGGAACTGATTGCCGAACTCGGCGTCGCCGCGGATGAAACCGCCTATGTCGGTGACGATGTCGTCGACCTGCCGGTGATGCGCAGGGTCGGACTGGCCATCGCGGTGCAGGACGCACACCCGCTGGTCCTGAAACACAGTCACTGGCAGACACCCAGCGGCGGCGGACGCGGCGCAGCACGCGATGTATGCGAAATGCTTATGGAAGCCAGGGGCGTGCTGAAAGTGGAACTGGACAGCTACCTGTGAGTACACGACAGGCGCTTACCATCCTGCTGCTGTTGCTGCTTGCCGGCGGCGTCATCTTGCTCAACCGCCCGGAGTACATCCCCGGCCAGCAGGCAACCCGCGGTGACGGGCACGACGCCTTCATGGAAGACATGACACTGTCAGTGATGGACGAGGCAGGACAGCCGGTCTATGAAATGACGGCCGCCTCCATGACCCACCACGACGGCAGAAACATGCTCGTCATGCATAACCCGCTGGTACACATCCGGCGGCCGGACGGCAGCACCTGGACCATTACCGCCAGCCGGGGTGAGGCCGCCGACAGCGGCGACCGCGTCTGGCTGCCGGGGGCGGTCCAGCTGCACCGGGATGCCAGTGGTGCTCACGGTGTCATGCAGATCACCGCCAGTGACGTACTGGTCAAACCCCGCGACAAGCAGGCCATGACAGACCACAAGGCATTGATAATCACTGACACAATCCGCGTTGAAGCCGTTGGTTTTAAAGCCGATTTCGAAACCAACAGGCTTGAACTCAACAGCCAGGTACGGGGTACGATCAATGGCGCCGGTTAGCGCACGCCGGTCGGCCATACGCTACGCGGCCGCGCTGTTGCTGTGGC
>Ga0224496_10001040_pt1 | contig 17869 bp, 14 predicted proteins | sample SF_Jul11_sed_USG_2_FD_168127 | JGI IMG/M metagenome (GOLD analysis project Ga0224496, IMG submission 168127) | Sediment microbial communities from San Francisco Bay, California, United States - SF_Jul11_sed_USGS_8_1 | ecosystem: Environmental > Aquatic > Marine > Sediment | place: USA...
GTCTGCTCCCAGGTGCTGGAAAAGGCGGCCATGGGGATCTATGTGCATGAGCGGGTGGCGCCGTTGTCCATGGAGTTGCGCAAAAAGTATCTGATGAAGAGTAAGAGCGATGCAAACCTGGTGCGGATCGTGCCCGGCCTGCGGGCCATGGTGGATTTTCGCCGGCTGAATTTCATGGACCGGGATTTCGGGATCAAGGAGATGATGGATGTGGTCTTCTGTCGTAATGTTCTGATCTATTTTGATCGCCCGACCCAGGAAAAGGTGTTGGGACGCATCTGTCGGCATCTTGTGCCGGGTGGCTATCTGTTTCTTGGCCATTCCGAAACCATTCACGGGCTCGATGTGCCGGTCAGCCGGATATCGGCCACGGTCTATCAAAAAGATTAGCGAATTATTCCTTATGTGGTGCAAGCATGAAGTGGCGGTGGGCAGTTTGTCCGGTCGCCTAAATTTTTGCCCTTGGTGGATCGCGGGAAGGCCGGGATGTTAGCCAACCCCTTTGGCAAGGACCTGCCGGTGGTCAATCTGCGGCCGGGTGAACTTTACGTTGCCTGGGAGCCGACCATCATCTTGACGATCCTCGGGTCCTGCGTGGCGGTTTGCCTTTACAATCCAAGCAAGCGGATCGGAGCCATGTGCCACGGGGTAATGCCGACCAGGGGCGAGGCTCAAGCGGATTGTGGGCGTTTTGTCGATTGCGCCGTCCATTATATGGTGAACAAGATCGGCCGGCTGGTGGGCGGCCGGTGCATGGACCTGGAGGCCAAGCTGTTTGGTGGCGCCGATGTGATTAATTACGGGGTAACGGCAGCCGGGCGACCCAAACGGGTCGGCGAGCAGAACGTCGAGGTGGCCCGCATGGTGCTGGCGGAGTTCGGCATCCCCCTGCGCACGGCCCAGGTCGGTGGTCGACATGGGTGCAAGATGTATTTTTGTTCATCCACCGGGGAGGTGTTGATGAAATATATTGGCAAGACAAATCCGCTGAGGCGTTGAACATGGCGGATAAAATAAAGGTGCTTATCGTCGATGATTCCGCCGTGGTGCGCCAGGCCTTGGCAGGCATACTCGCCTCCGACCCGGGCATCGAGGTATACGGGACGGCGCAGGATCCCTTTATCGCCGCCGAGTATATTGAGCGGCAGGTGCCGGATGTGATCATTCTGGATGTGGAAATGCCGCGCATGGACGGCATAACCTTTCTGCACAAGATCATGAGCCAGCATCCGATTCCGGTGGTCATGTGTTCGACCCTTACCGAAAAGGGGGCGGAAACCACCCTGCGTGCCCTGGAATATGGCGCGGTGGAGATAATCCAGAAGCCCAAGATCGGCGCCCGGAAATTCATCGAGGAATCCAGGATGCGCATCTGTGACGCGGTAAAGGCCGCCGTGCTGGCTCGGCCCCGGAAAATAGTCCGGGCCGAGCGGGCGATTGCCAAAAAACTGGCCGCGGATGTGGTATTGCCGCCGCCGCCCAGTCGCTCCATGGTCAAGACCACGGAAAAGGTCATTGCCATCGGCGCCTCCACCGGCGGCACCGAGGCCTTGCGTGAACTCCTGGAGGCCCTGCCGGTCGATGCCGGCGGGATCGTCATCGTGCAGCACATGCCGGAAGGTTTTACCCAGGCCTTTTCCCGTCGGCTCGACGGGCTCTGCCGGATAAATGTAAGGGAGGCCCGGGACGGCGACTCGGTGTTGCGGGGCCAGGCCCTGATCGCGCCGGGTAATAAGCATCTTCTCTTGAAACGTAGCGGCGCCAGATACTATGTGGAGGTCAAGGACGGCCCGCTGGTCTGCCGGCACCGGCCATCGGTGGATGTGTTATTTCGCTCGACAGCGATCAATGCCGGCAAGAACGCGGTGGGGGTTATCATGACCGGCATGGGGGATGACGGGGCCAAGGGCATGCTTGAAATGAAACAGGCCGGTGCCTATACCATTGCCCAGGACGAAAAAAGTTGCGTGGTCTACGGCATGCCCAAAGAGGCGGTCAAGTTGGGGGCGGTGGAGAAAATTTTACCCCTGGACCGGATTGCCGCCGAGTTGGCGCGCTTTTAAGGCCGGCGGTCGGTTCAGCTTGCCAGGGGCAGGGTAATGGTGAAGACGGCGCCGGTTGCCTGGCCGCGGTTTTCGGCGTGGATGCTGCCGCCATGTTGTTCGAAGATCTGTTTGGCGATGGCCAGGCTGATCCCCAGTCCCTTGTGGTGGTGGTTAATGTCCGGGATGGCGAATTCATTGAAGATCGTGTCAAGCATCTCCGCCTTTATACCCGGGCCCTGATCGCTTATCCGGACCACCACCTGCTCGCCCAGCTCGGCAATATCAATGGCGATGAGGCCGGCCGGGGGCGAGAATTTTACGGCGTTATCCAGTACGCAGTTGAATCCCTTGTCCAGCAAAGGGCGGCTGGCCGCAATCCTGGCATCGGCAGCGCCGGTCAGGTTGACTACCAGATCTTTTCGCTGGAGGTTGTCGGCATTTATCTCCAGCTGCTCGTTGAGTAGTTGGCGAATATTGGTCGGCTGCCGGTTACGGGTCAGGTCCGGCGATGATTTCAGGCGGCAGATCAGGATGACATTTTCAATCAATCCATGCAGGTGCTTGCCGGAGCGCAAAACGCATTCCGCCAGCCCCCGGGTTTTGTCGTCGGTGCTGGCGTTGCGGAGCGCTTCGGCGCAGCCGATAATGCCGTTCACCGGGGTTCTGGTTTCGTGGGAGATGAGCGAGAGGAAGTCGGATTTTAATTGATTGAGTTCTTCCTCGTTTTTTAAGCGAAGCATGGTTCTGACCTTGGCCAGCAGTTCGCCTTCGTCATAAGGCTTGGTGATGTAGTCGTCGCCCCCGGCCTGATAGCCCGCCAGGCGGTCTTCCAGGGAGACATAGGCGGAGACGAAGATGATCTTGATGAAGCGGAATTCCGGATTGGCGCGGATCCGACGGCAGGTTTCCAGGCCGTCCAGTCGGGGCATCTCAACATCGAGCAGCACCATGTCCGGCCGGAAAGCGGCCAGTTTTTCCAGGGCCTCATGGCCGTCCGCCGCCTGCGCCGTAAGATAGTCATGGCTGAGCAGGGAGGCGGCCCAGGCTCTGGCGGCCCGGCCATCGTCGACAATCATGATTTTTTTTGAGGGAGGCATGGAGATATTGTAACCTGAAAATATTGCGAGCCGTGGATTGTCGGGTGACTAAGGTTCCCGGCCCTAGATTGTTTCCGGCTCGATCAGGCCGAGTTTCCGGCAGGTGGCCAGTAGTTTGTCCCGGTCCACCGGCTTGGTCAGGTAGGCCTCGCACTGCCCCTTCATGAATGACTTCATGATGCTCTTGGCGTCACCCAGGGCCGAGATCATGATTACCTTGGCCAGATCACTACCGCCGATGCCCATTTTTTCTTCAAGCTCTCTTAGGCGGCGCAGGGCTTCCTGGCCGTCCATTTCCGGCATCATGATATCCAGACAGACCAGATCGTATGGGGTCTTGTTTTTTAAGGATTGCTCAAAGGCGGTCAAGCACTCCAGGCCGTTGGAGGCGGAATGGCAGGGACCGTAAGGGGAGAGCATTTCCTGGATCAGGGTCCGGCTGATAAAGTCGTCCTCGACGATCAATGTTTTCATCGTGCTATCCTTTTCGGGTTGCTTTGCGGGCGAGCGCCTCGCGGGTAATGGCTTGATCGTTTTCCCTCGCGGCGGAAGCCTTAGTCCGCCCAGTCCGGGCGGCTAAAGAATGCCCGGATTTCAAGCAGGTCGGTGTTTAGTTCGGTCAATATCTTTTCGGCGTCGTCCAATTTGGCGGCCGCACCCATTTGTTCCAGGGCATAGGCATGGGCCACGGCCTTTTGGGCTCCGAAGTTGAGCAGGGTTCCCTTGAAGGCATGGGCCTTCTCGAGCAGGGCCTCGGCGTTCTGGTCGATAACCGCGGTTTGCAGGTCAAGCAGTTGTTGCGGATAGGTGTTCAGAAAGTGGTCCACCAGTTTGCGCAGGATTGGAATATTGCCCTGCAATGAATTTTTGATCTGGCTGAGATCAACGATGGTTGGGTTGGCGGCGGTCGGCCCGGTGTTGGTTGGTCCGTTATTCTGCATAGCAGCGGTTCTCTCTGAGTCGGCGGTCCGGGTTGGTGGTTGCCTACCCCCCCAGGTAGCCCTGGCCGAAATCGACAACAATCGATCAAAACGGCAGGGGCGGCCTGGACGCGGCATTTTAGCTTGGTTTAATTGTAGCATGAGGTTGGCCTGTTTTGGAACAATTAACCCTTGGCTAACTCTCTTTAGGAGAGCAGCTTCAACAGCTCGTCGGCAATGTTGTCCAGGGGGACGAGCCGCTCCGCTCCGCCCCGTTTGTAGGCCTCGTTCGGCATGCCGAAGACCACGCTGGACGCCTCGTCCTGGGCCAGGGTCCGGGCGCCGTTTTCCCGCATGGCCAGCATGCCGCCGGCGCCGTCCGCCCCCATGCCGGTCAGCATGACGCCGATGGCATTGGCCCCCACATGCTTGGCCACCGAATTCATCAAAACCTCCACCGAGGGTCGGTGGCCGCAGACCTTGTCACCGGGTTCGCAGCGTACCTTGTAGATGCCGCCGGAGCGGACGATGGTCATGTGAACATCGCCGGGCGCGATGAGAATCCGGCCATTCATCACCCGGTCGCCGGATTCCGCCTCCTTGACCTGCATGTCGCAGATACTGTTCAGGCGCTCGGCAAACATCTTGGTGAAACCGGGCGGCATGTGCTGCACGATGACCACCCCGGGCATGGTGGCCGGGAAGCGGCTGATCACGGCGCGGATCGCCTCGGTCCCGCCGGTGGAGGCGCCGATGGCGATGACCTTGTCGGTGGATTCGGCCAGGGCTCTGGGCGCGGACAGCGGCCGGCGCTCCGACGGCAGCAGGGGGCGTTTGCTTTTCCAGTGGGAGACATTGGCATTGGAGGCGATCTTGACCTTGGTGCGCAGCTCCATCATCATGGAGTCCAGGCCGCGGGCCAGGTCGGTGGAGGGCTTGGAGACGAAATCAACCGCCCCGGCCTCCAGGGCCTCCATGGTGATGCGTTTGCCCTTCTGGGTCAGGGCGCTGACCATGACGACCGGCATGGGGTATTGCGGCATGAGGCGGCGCAGGAAATCCACCCCGTCCATGCGCGGCATCTCGACGTCCAGGGTCAGCACGTCGGGCCGCAGTTGCACGATCTTGTCGCGGGCCACAAAGGGATCGGGAGCCATGCCCACCACCTCGATGCCGGGGTCCTTTGATAGTCCTTCGGCCAGGATGTTGCGCACCAGGGCAGAGTCGTCGACGATTAGTACCCGGATGCGTTTTGCTGTTCTGGTTGTGTCGTTATCGGCCGGTGGGGTGTCGGAATTCATGTCAATTTAGCCTTTGCTGATGGATGTAGGTTAAAACTAGCGGATCACGATTCTAAATGCGCTGATAGGTGGCCGGACTGATGTATTTATACAATTGCTGGTCACGGCCCAGGGACTCGGAGTGGCCGATGAACAGATAGCCGCCCGGTTCGATAAACTGGTGAAAGCGGCGCACCAGCTCGTCCCGGGTCTCCGTGTCGAAGTAGATCATCACATTGCGGCAGAAGATCATGTGGAATGGCCGTTTAAAGGGGAACTGCCGGTTCATCAGGTTGAAGCGCCGAAAGGTGACCTCGCGCTTGACCTCGGGGCTCACCGCGAAATCCTCATGGCCTAGCCGGGTGAAAAAGCGATTTTTCAGCGGCGGCGGCACCTGTTCGATACGGGCGGCCGGATAGATGCCCTGCTTGGCAAAGCCCAGCACCTTTTCCGAGATATCGGTGGCCAGGATGCCGGCGTCCCAGTTGCGGTAATCGGGGCCGAAATAATCCAGCAGCAACATGGCGAGCATGTACGGCTCCTCGCCGGTGGAGCAGCCGGCGGTCCAGATCCGCAGGTCGTTGGAGTTGCGCCGCCGCAAGCGTTCCACCGTTTCCGGCAGGGCGGTGCGAACCAGAAAATCGAAATGGCCCTTTTCCCGATAAAAAAAACTGTAGTTGGTGGAGATGCGGTTGATCAGGTCGGTAAGGTTTGCGTGGCTTGAGTCCTTGACCAGGAAATTATAATACTCTTGAAAGGTCTTGAACCCCAGGCTCCTGAGCAGTGGTTGCAGACGGCCGACAATCAGCGACCGTTTCTGTTCGGTCAGGTTGATGCCGAAGTTATCGTAAACCAGGGTGCGGAGCAATAAAAATTCCTTGTCCTTGAGGATTACTCCGGCGGGGGTTATCGAGGTCGGTTGGGTGGCAGAATCCTGGTTGTCGGTCCCCATGGGCTGGCTATCGTAGGCTAGAGGTTTGATAAGTATAGCTCAAGGCTGAAGACCGAAAAGCGCGTCCCCGGTCTTCAGCCCCGGGTTTATTCCGTTTCACGCTCAACGTCTTCGCCACTAACCGCGGCGATTTTTTCCAGCTCGTCATCATAGAGCAGCTGGCTGACGTTCAGGATGATCTTGACCTCGTCGTCCATCTTTCCCATGCCCTTGATAAAGCGGCTGCTGGTTTTTTTGCCGGTCTTGGGCGGCGGTTCCACCTGGCTTTCCGGGATGTCGGCCACCTCCCGCACCTCATCGACCACCAGGCCCACGGCATTGTCGTCGATGTCGACCACGATGATGCAGGTCCGGTCGTCATAGTCCCGGGGTTTAAGCTTGAAACGGGTCCGCACGTCCATGACCGGGATCACCTTGCCGCGCAGGTTGATTACCCCCTTGACAAAGTCGGGCATATCCGGCACCTCGGCGATTTTCTGGATGCCGATGATCTCGGTGACATAGGCGATCTCGATGCCGTAATCCTCGCCGGCCAGGTGAAAGGTGAGATATTTATCCTTCTGGGTATCCTCGTCGTCGTAGAGCTCGTCGTCCATGTCGACTAATTCTTGTTCATTGGCCATTGGCATGCTCCATGGTTTTACCTTTAAGCGCCGACGGGGCAAAAGCCCCCGTCGGCGCTGGAGAGATTAGTATTTACCGAACTCGCTGTCATCCAGGGCGATAACCTCACTCGGGTTGGGGCCTTTGGACTTGGGCTTGGCGGCTGGGGTGGAGCCCCAGGATTGCTTGGCCGTGGGCTGATGATGGGGCAGGGCGGCCTGGCGGGAGCTGCCGCCGATGCTGCCTTGCCTTACCGTGAAGCGGCTCATCATCTCCTTCATGTGCAGGGCCTGGCTGGAGAGCTCTTCCGCCGCAGCGGCGGATTCCTCGGCGCTGGCCGTGTTCTGCTGGGTCACCTGGTCGATCTGGCCCAGGGCCTGATTGGCCTGGGAGATCCCCTGGGCCTGCTCGTTGGAGGCGGCGGCGATTTCGCCGACCAGATCGGTCACCTTGGTCACCGAGGTGACGATCTCGGCCAGGGCCTCGCTGGTTTGCTCGGCGATCTTGGTGCCGTTGGCGGTCTTGGCCACCGAGCCCTCGATCAGCTCGGCGGTCTCCTTGGCCGCCTTGGCGCTGCGGGCCGCCAGGTTGCGAACCTCTTCGGCTACCACGGCAAAGCCCTTGCCGTGGCGGCCGGCCCGGGCCGCCTCAACCGCCGCGTTTAAGGCCAGCAGGTTGGTCTGGAAGGCGATCTCGTCGATTACCTTGATGATCTTGGAGATATTCTGCCCCGCCTCGTTGATTTCGCCCATGGCCTTGACCATTTGCTGCATCTGGCCGTTGCCCTTTTCCGCCGCGTCGCGGGTCTGGGTGGCCAGCTGGTTGGCCTGGGTGGCATTCTCGGCATTGGTGGTGGTCTGCGAGCCCATCTCGGTCATCGAGCTGGTGATCTGCTCCAGGGAGGCGGCCTGCTCGGTGGCGCCCTGGCTCAAAGACTGGCTGGCATCGGAGACCTGGCCCGAGCCGGCGGCCACCTGTTCCGTGGCCACCAGGATATCGCTGATCATCTGGTTCAGGTCGTCGCCGGTCTTCTTGAGGGCGTTGCGGATGGCATCCTGTTCATCCTTGGGCACTGCGTCAAAGGTCAGGTCGCCATTGGATAGTTTCTCCAGGGCCGCCACCATCTCGTTTTGCAGGTTATCGGCAAAGTTGTCCATGGTCTGGGCCATGATGCCGATCTCGTCGTTGCGGTCCATGTGCAAGCGGTTATTCAGATGGCCTTTTTCCATCTCCTGCAGCATGTGTACGGATTTTTCCACCGGCTTGGTGATGGAGCGGGTAATAATCAGGGCCACCGCGATGATCGCGCCCAGGCCGATGACAAAGATGACCCCCATGATCCATTTCAGGGTCTTGACCGCGGCAAAGGCCTCGGATTCGTCGATCTCGGCGATCACGGCCCAGGTATGATTGCCCACCTGTACCGGCATGTAAGCCGAAAGTACCGAGCTACCATTATAGTCAGTGATGATTTTTGCGCCGGAGCGACCAGTTAGAGCCTCGCGGGTTGCCTCGGTATCAACACTACCCAGCGCCGGATTGGCAAAGGAGGCCTTTACCGAGTGGTTGGTCGGGTCGAGGAAGGAGTCGGAACGCATCAACTTGTCCGGTCCCACCAGGTATGTTTCGCCGGTTTCGCCCATGCCTTCGCGTTGTTGCATGATGGCGTTGATCGTCTCAAGCGACAACTGCATGGCAACGACCAGAACTACCTTGCCGTCGTCCATGACCGGAGCGGCGATAAAGGCGGCCGGTTCGCCGTTGCTGGGGGCGTACGGCGCGTAATCGGCCACCCCGTATTGCTTGGTTTGAAGAACTTGGCGGGTCAATTGACCAAGATTGGAACTGGAAAATTTACCGTTTACCAAGTTGGTCTGATAATCGGATTCCTTGGTCACGGTATAGAACGCCTGACCGTTTGGCTCGATAAGGAAAAGATCGTAATAACCATACTGTTCTATATAATGAGAAAAATAATCTTCGGCTGCGCCCTCCTCTTTTTTGGCAACCGCTTCTTCTAAGCTTATGGATGTAATTATGCCCCATTCGAGGCCGGCAATTTCCACCGGGGCATAGGTGACCAATTCCATCTCCCCGGTGCTGCCCCTTTTGAAAAAGAAGCCGGTTTCACCGGCCATTACCTTATCAATATCCTCTCCCTTTTTAATATCGCCGATTTCACCTTTTTTTACTGTTCGGTTCGACCGTAAGCCGGTTTGACCATCGGCTTTGCCAACCAGGTAAGCTTCACCGCTATGACCGAGTCCTGTTCGATCCGCCATAATTGCTTGAATTTCGTCGATGGGAATCTGTAAAGCGACTACACCGATTATTTCCCCGGATTTATTTTTGATCGGGGTAGAGACAAATGCGGCCTGTTCACCATTCGAAGGAGCGTAGGGGCTAAAGTCATCAATATAAGTTTTGCCTTGCAGGGCGTTTCGGGTGGCATGCCCCATGCCGGAATCCTTGTATAGGCCGGTCAGAAAGTTGGTTTTGTAATCCGACTCCTTGGCAGTGCTGTAAACGCACAGGCCGTCTTTATCGATAACAAAAAAGTCGTAGTAGCCTGCCTTTTTGGTAAAGGCGTCAATTTCTTTGGAAAAATCGAGATACTGTGCTGTTTTTTCTCCGGTTTTCACAAACTTTTTAAAGTGATCCAGGCCATCCATAGCATAATCAGCTCCGGCCACTTCCTCTACATCTTGGGCCCAGCTTTCACCAATTTCTTCGAGGGCTTCGCCTTTGTTTTTTTGGATGGCGAGCATTTTGTCGATTTGTTCGTCAAAAAATGTCTCAACCGTATTGAGCAAAACCGTCATATCTCCTTGACGTTCAGCAAAATAACTTTGAACCTGTTCCATTTTAATAGCCTCAACCGCTTTTAGCTGATTAAAGGCTGCCTTATTTAGTGCACTGCTCGATTTGGTCAGTGATGAAAGGCCGATCACCGCGAAGGGGATGATCCCCACCGCCAGAAAGGCCAGCAGTAGTTTGGCTCCGAGTTTCATGTTCTTAAACATTGTTTTCCCCCAGTTTCATGCGGTTTGATTCGGTCGCCGGTAAAGGCATGAGCTTTATTCCGGAAGAATTGGTCAACAACCGTCTTGCCCCCTGTCTCATCTCGTGTCGCATCGTGCTTACCCCCTGTCAAATTTTTTTTGGGAAGGAAAACCACCCCCTGATGGTTCATGCCCTTCCGGCCGATAATTGGTTTTTCATTTGCTGTGCTTATAGTTGTTTGGTCGGCGAGTACTCCGACCATGTCTCATTCGGTCAGGCAGATTTCCCCCATGCTCTGCACATCAAGGATCAGACAGACCTCGCCGTCGCCCATGATGGTGCAGCCCGACACCCCGCCGACATTGCCCAGCTTGCTGATATAGCCCGACAGACCCTTGATCACCGTCTGCTGCTGGCCCATGATCTCGTCGACAAACAGGCATAGGTTGCCGGATTTCGACTCCAGGACAATCAGAATGCCCTGGTGCAGCTCATGATAGTCGGGGGTGATTTTGTGCAGGCTGTGCAGTCGGATCACCGGCAGCAGGTGGTCGCGGACCTTGACCAGTTCCTGGCCGTCCGGCGAAACCGTGATCTGTTGCGGGCTGGGCTGGAATGATTCCTGGATGGAGAGCAGCGGGATGATGTAACGCGACCTGCCGGTGCGGATCAGCATGCCCTCGATGATTGCCAGGGTGAGCGGAATGCGCAGGACGATTTTCGTGCCCTGGCCGGCCTTGCTGTGGATGTCGATCTTGCCCTTGATCTGTTCAAGGTTCTGGCGCACCACGTCCATGCCCACCCCGCGTCCCGAGACATCGGTGATCCGGTCGGCGGTGGAAAAGCCGGGCAGGAAGATGAGATTGAACACCTCACTGTCCCGCATCTGGCTGCCGTCGTCATCGATAATCCCCTTTTCCCGGGCCTTGGCCAGGATCTTTTCCCGGTTCAGGCCGCGGCCGTCATCGCTGATGGTGATCTGGACGTTGCCTTCCTCATGGCTGGCGGCCAGCTTGAGGGTGCCGGTGGCCTTCTTGCCGGCGGCCACCCGCTCTTCCGGGCCTTCCAGGCCATGGTCCATGGAGTTGCGGATCAGGTGGACCAAGGGGTCGGAGATCAGTTCGATAACCGTCTTGTCCACCTCGGTGGTCTCGCCGATCAGTTGCAGGTCCACTTTCTTGGCGGATTTCCGGGACAGATCGTGGACCAGGCGGGTCATGCGCTTGAAGAGCCCGGCCACCGGGATCATCCGGATGACCATGGCCATCTCCTGGAGCTCACGGACGATCTTGCTCATGTGCTGGCCGGCCTTGTGGAAATTGTCGAGCTCCAAGCCCTTGAGGTCCGGGTTGTGAATTAGCATGTTCTCGGCAATCACCATCTCGCCGATCATGTTGATCAGGGAGTCCAGCTTTTCCAGATCGACCCGGATGTCCTGCCGCGCCCGGGTCACCGGTGCCTTGCCGGCCTCCGGGGTTTCCCGCTTGACGGTCTTGGTCCGCGCCTGTTCCTGGAGGGCCAGTTCCACCTGCTGTTCGGTTACGGTGCCCGAGTCGACCAGGATTTTGCCGATGGGTTTCAGTTGGGCGTCCAGGGCCTCTTCCAGCTGCTCTTCGCTGATCGCCCCCTGATTGACCAGGATTTCCCCGACCTTGGGAGGCGCGGCGTCTTCCGCTTGCTGATCGGTGGGCAGGAGATCGGTTAAGATGTCTTGGTAAAGCGACAGCCCCTCAATGGCGCCATTGTCGCCCCGGCTGATGCCGCTCATGGTCTCCTTCACGACATCCAGCAGGGCCAGCAGGCTCTCGGCGATTTTCGGCCGATCAAGCGCAGCGCCGGATTTTACCATGTCGAGCACGGTTTCCATGCCATGGCTGAGGCTTTCCAGGTCGCCGAATCCCAGAAAACCGCAATTGCCCTTAAAGCTGTGGATGTTGCGGAACAGCTTGGCGATCAGCTCCTGGTCCGTCGGGAATTTTCCCCATTGCATGAGGTCGGTCTCAATTTCCTGGAGCAGCTCGTCGGCCTCCTGCATGAAATGTTGCAGGGTGTCCGGCGGCAGGAGTTGCTCGGGTGAGAGATCAAGATTAATGCTGAGGGGCGGTGTTTCCGGCGCGGGGCTTTCGGTCGGCTCGGTGGGCTGGCCGCTCACGGCCTGGTCGAACTTGCTTTTCATGGCGGTGGATTTTTCCGCCATGCCCTGGTCGTTCAGGTGCTGCTCCACGTAATCGATGGCCTCGCGAGTGAAATCACAGGCCTTGCAGAGCAGGTCGATATGGCTCGGGATAATCCGGATCTCGCCGGTGCGCAGTTTGTCCAGCAGGTTCTCGGCGCTGTGGGCGCATCGGACGATGTTGTTGAAGTCCAGAAAGCCGGCCCCCCCCTTCATCGAGTGGAAGAGGCGGAAGATGGCGTGCAGGGTCTGGACATTCTCCTCCGTGGTCTGACATACGCCATCGGCACAGAGATTGTTCAGGTCGATAATCTGCGGTTCCAGGTCATCCAGGAGATCGCGGAGTTCGCTGGTGAATTCCTGGATGATTTCCGTTTGCTGCTCGGATACTGAGATGGTCATGTCGATGTTTGTTGTTCCTGTTAACTATTGGCGGCCGAGGGTAAGCGGCGCGGCGCCATGATTTGCCCTTTCCGTCTGTTAATCGGTGTGGTTGAAAAAGGTGTCGATCAGATCGGCAAGTTCTTCAAGGTGCAGGGGTTTGGTGAGGTAGGCGTCACACAGCTTGGCCGCCAGCATCTCTTCCTTGACCTTGGGGTCGATTACCGCGGTGGACATCACGATCTTGCAGGGCCTGGCGGGGCGCAGCTCTTTTTCGAGGCGCCGGAATTCCTTGGCGACCTCGCGCCCGTCCAGGCCGGGCATCATGATGTCCAGACAGACCAGATCGTAGGGTTTTTTTTCGATCAGCGCGGTCTTGAAGGCCAGCACCGCCTCGAAACCATCCACCGCCGAATGGTTGCCGCCGTATACGGCCAAGAATTCCTCCAACAGGAAACGGCTGATGAATTCATCCTCGACGATCAGGATCTTCAGGCGGGCGGCCTTGGCGGGCGGTGGGGTCGGTTTGGAGACCGTCGCCTTCTCTGGTGGGGATGCCTTGGGGCTGTTGACCACCCAGTCCTGCAGCTTGCCGATCAGGGCCGCCGATTTTACCTTGATTCTTACCCCGGACGGATCAGCGCTTTGCAGAATGGCCCGCATCTGGTTCAGGGCGTCGGTGAATAGTGGCAGGGAGGTGGCGTCCAGTTTCACCGCCCCTTGTTTCACGGCATTGGCCGCCGTCTCCACCTGATAACTGAAGTCGGCCAGAGGTTTGTATTCATACATGGCGGCCGACCCCTGGACCGTGTGCAGCGCGCGGCACAGTTTGTTCAGCAGGCGGTCGTCTTCCGGGGCGTCGTGCAGTTCATTGATGGTTGTGGATACCGACTCCAGCAGTTCGCTGATCTCGGCAACGAAATCCGCGGCCATGGGCTGGGGGGCGGGCGTCTTGGCCGCCGCAGTGGGCTGGGGCGCGGCTGGTGGTGCGGGCTGGCCGCCATCCGCGACCAAGGCAGCCAGTTGCGCCATGATCGCCGAGGACTCCGGGCCGGCGAATTCCACTGCCGGGTCGGCCGTGTCGATGAGCCGTAAGATCTGGTCGCGGGAGTGGAGGATGATTTCCACCAGGTCCTCGGAAAAGGCGAGCCGTCCCTGGCGAACCGCGTCGATGGCGGTTTCCACCCGATGGGTGAACTCGGACACCTGCTTGAAGCCGAACATGGCGCCCGAGCCCTTTATGGTATGAAAAGCGCGAAACAGGCGGTTGACCAGGTCGATGTCGGCGGGGTTTTTGCCCAGGTCCAGCAGGGTTTCTTCGATATCGTCCAGTAGGTCGTAGGCTTCTTCCTTAAAGATGTCGGTTTCCATATTTCAGGGCGATCCCCCAAGATCCCGTGTGGGTTGGGCACAAAAAGTTTTTTTGGCGATTAGGTTCGTAGATGCGGAGGCATCATCCGTTTGTCGCGATCCGCAACATCGTCTGGCTTATCATTTGTGGGAGGCGATTCTTGGTAACTATTAAGAATTTTACGCAGAACGCGGCGTGATTTTCCAGGAAATTTTTTAAGACAAAGAGATTGTTGGCGGCGGCTTGTGGACGGGACTCCGGGTCATTGCAGGGTGTTGCCTATTTTTCGGACATCCAGGATCAGTACCACGTCTTCGTTGCCCAGAATTGTGTATCCGCTGATTCCTTTGATATCTTTGAATTTTTTGTAGCCGCCGGTGAAGTTCTTCACCACGATCTTCTGATGGTTAAGCACCCGGTCCACCAGCAGGGCGAGTTTCTGTTCGCGGCAGACGATGGCCACCTGGCGTCGGTCTTCCCGTTTTTGGGAGCAGGCCCCGGCCGGATAGAAGAACGAGGCGAGGTTCAGCACCGGCAGCACGGCGTCGCCGTAAGTTATGCAGTTGTCGTCGGTGAACAGGTGGACCCCGGTATTCTCGCTGATTTCGATCGAGGCGGTAACATCCTCGGACGGCAGGGCAAAGGTCTGGCCGCATATGTTAAGGATCATCGCATCCTTGGCCACCAGGGTTTTGGTGAGCGGGATGGCGATGCGGATGGTGGTGCCGGCGTTGACCACGGAGTCGACGTTGATACTGCCCTTGCACTCCTTAAGGCCGGAGAGGACCACGTCCATGCCGACCCCGCGACCGGAGACGTCGCTGATTTTTTCCGCCGAGCTGAAACCCGGGCGGAAAATCAGATTGATCAGTTCCTTGTCTGACAGAGCGGCGGCCTCGGCCTCGCTCAGAAAGCCTTTTTTGACGGCGACCTGCTTGATCTTTAGCGGGTCGATGCCGGCGCCGTCATCCTTGATGATCAGATAGACGAAGTTTTCATCCACCGAGGCGTGCAGCTCAAGGGTGCCTTTGGCCGGTTTGTTCCCGGCGGTCCGGATCGCCGGGATTTCGATGCCGTGATCCACCGAGTTGCGCAGCAGGTGGACCAGGGGGTTTTCGATTTTTTCCAGCAGGTCCTTGTCGATTACCGTCTCGTCACCCCGGATTCGGAAGTCGATATCCTTGCCGAGAGAGCCGGCCAGCTGGCGGATAACCCGGGGGAAGCGCTGGAACAGGGTGTTGACCTGGACCTTGCGGATGCCCATGACGCTGTCCTGCAGCTTGTCGGCCAACCGGTCGAGGGAGAGGGTGGTGTTGGTGAATTTGGCGATGATGCCGGGATCGACCTCTTCGTCGTCCATGTGTTTTTTTAGAAAATTGAACGAGTCCAGGGCGATGAACAGCTCCCCCACGTAGTTGGCGAAATTGTCCAGCTGGGCCTGGTCGATGCGGATGGTTTTTAAAATCTCCCGGTCCTTGGCGGCCTCCTGTTTATTGCTCTCAAGGCTTCGTTTGTTCTGGACTTCCAGGGCTCGTTCCAGGTCGGTGGGTTTGATCTTGCCGTCGGCCAGCAGAATCTCGCCGACCTTTTTTTGTTGATTCAGGGCTGCGGTCAGGTCGGCGGGCGACACCAGCTGCTGTTCCAGCAGGATCTCCCCCAGCCGCTCGCCCTTGCCGGCGCCCAGGCCGCGGGCCTCGAAGTGGCCGAGCAGAGATTTGACCGACCCAGCCACCCCCAGACGGAATTCGTCGTTTCCCGCCATCAGCTCGTCGTCGAGGAAGTTGGCCATCGAGCCAAGTTCGTCGAGAATATCGGTTAACTCCTTGCTGGCGGCGGCAATTCCCTTCAGTTCCTTGAGGCCGGCGGTGAATTCCTTGAGCCGGTCGCCGGAGATCGGCTCCTTGCGGCCCAGACTATTGAGCGCCTCGTCCAGCGGCCGCAGGAGTACGGTGAGATCCCGGTCACCGAAAAAATAGGCGGTGTCGGCCCTGAAGATGGATTCGGTGGCTGCCGCCTTGCTTTTCTGGATGAACCTGGCCAGTTCCTGGTTGGCGTTTTCCATCTGGCCGAATAGGTTCTCCAGGAGGGAATTGCCCCGGATTTTCAGGCCGAACTCCATGGCCTCCTCCAGCAGCTTGCGGAGCTGGATCAGACTCTGGACCGAGCCGGTCTTGGGGGCCGGCTGGCAGCTCTCCACCTTGGCGAGAAAGTCCTCCTCGCTGGGCCGCAGTTCAACGTCATCCGGGTTCTTGGCGGCGCGGTCCAGCATCTTGGCGAGATGATCGGCGCCGTGCAACAGGATATCGACGATCTCCACGGTAACCAGCAGGTCGCCCTTGCGGATGGTGTCGAGCAGGTTTTCCAGGCGATGGGCGAACTTGTTGATATTGGTCAGGCCGAAAAAACCGGAGTTGCCCTTCAGGCTGTGGATCGGCCGGAAGATCCGGTTGATGATTTCGAGATTGGCCGGATCTTTCTCCAGTTCGATAAAGTCGGCCTCGATTGCCTGGAGGGAATCATTGGATTCATCCAGGAAGCCTTGTAAGGCCTTGATGTCGATTTCACTGCGCATTTGTCTTTTCCTCGTTGGCCAATTGGTTCAGGATGGTGTTTACCCGGTTCAGCCGCAGGGCGATGGTATCGGTCGCCTGGATCAGCTCCTCGATTTTTTTAAAGGGCTTGAAAAATATATCCACCGCGCCGTAACGGAAGGCATTCAGGGTGTTGTTGATGGTCATGTGGGCGGTGATCACGATTACCTGGATCATGCCGTTGAAGTTTTTGATTTTCTTGAGCAGGGTCAGGCCGTCCATCCCCGGCATCTGGATGTCGGTGATTACGATGTCGAAGTGCTCGTTTTCAATGCGTTGGTAGGCCAGGAGCGGGTCGGTCATGGTCTGGATTTCGTAGGGCGTGGCGGCAAAGGCCAGTTCCAGCATGCTCAAGATATCCGGGTCGTCATCGATTATCAGGATTTTGTAATCGCCGCGGGTCATGGCTGTCTCCAGGTTTTGTTTGTTCGGCGGCCCGGGTGGGGGCGGTCGCCAGGGTTGGGGAGTCGGCAAGGGGAATGGTGACCACGAAGGTCGTCCCCTGTCCCTCGGTGCTGGTGACCGTGATGTCACCGTTGATGGCCCTGATGGAACGCAGGCACATGTAAAGGCCAAGGCCGGTGCCGGTCAGGCCGTGATTTTTTTCGGGCTCGTCCCGGCGCCGATGCTTGGTGGTGAAGAAGGGCTCGAAGATGCGGTCCAGGTGTTCCGGGGCAATGCCGCGACCGTTGTCCGCTATGGTGAGCCGTACCTGGTTGTTGATGATTTTGGTGTTGAGGCTGATTTTCGCCAAGGCCTGGTTGGCCATGGCATCCTTGGCGTTGCCCAGCAGGTTGTTGAGAACCTGGGCGATTTCCGAGGGGTTGGCCAGGATGGTTGTTTTTTCAAGGCAGAGGTCGATATTTTTTTCTATCCGGTGTTTGAAGTGGAGGTCGGCGGCCAGGAATTCCAGTTCGGCGCGGATAATATCGTTCAGGTCGCATGGTCTGAGTTCTTGTTCCTGGTCGGCGCGACTCTTGGTCATCAGGGAGTTGATCATCTCCTGCAGGCGGGTGGTGGACGAGGCGGTCAGCTCCAGGGCCTTGGCTGCCCCCTGTCCCCATTTCTGTAGTTGCGCGCGGTTGGGCGGCGGTTCATTGTCGATGCCCTGGTTAAGGGCGGTCAGCAGGCTCCGGCCGATTTCGATGCTGCCCTGCATGGTGGTGAGCGGGCCTTTGAGGTTATGGACAATGCCCTGGATCAGTTGGCCGAAGGCGGCCTGGCGTTCCGCCCTGATCAGTTCGCGGCTGCTCTCGGCCACCACCCGTTCCAGTTCCTCGTTGTAACGTTTGATTGCCGTGGTCGCGGCCCGGAGTTTGAGCTGTGTGCGTACCCGGGCCTTGACCTCTTCGGCATTGATCGGTTTGGATAGGTAATCCTCGGCCCCGGCGTCGAAGCCTCTTACCAGGTCAGCCGGATCGTGCAGGGCGGTGATAAAGATGATCGGGATGTCGCAGGTCTCCGGGGCGGCCT
>Ga0224496_10001041_pt1 | contig 17867 bp, 18 predicted proteins | sample SF_Jul11_sed_USG_2_FD_168127 | JGI IMG/M metagenome (GOLD analysis project Ga0224496, IMG submission 168127) | Sediment microbial communities from San Francisco Bay, California, United States - SF_Jul11_sed_USGS_8_1 | ecosystem: Environmental > Aquatic > Marine > Sediment | place: USA...
CTACGAGTTCGGGACCGGCAAGGGAGACCCGGTTGTGTATGCACGCAATTTCAAGCCGCGCCCCTGGACCATCACGGTTGAAGGCGAAGCAGAGAAGACGGGCACGTTCGATTTCGATGACTTCATGAAGCCCTTCGAACTCGAGGAACGCATCTATCGCCTGCGCTGCGTCGAGGCCTGGTCGATGGTCATTCCCTGGGTTGGCATCTCGCTGGCGGACGTCGTCAAGCATCTGCAGCCAACGTCCAGGGCAAAATACATTGCATTCGAAACCCTCAATGACCCCGAGCGCATGCCGGGCGTTCGCCGCCGCGTACTGGACTGGCCCTACCGCGAGGGACTGACGATCGAGGAAGCCACGAATCCGCTCCCCATCCTGGCTGTCGGTCTGTACGGCGAAGTGCTGCCGAATCAGAACGGCGCACCGATCCGGCTCGTCGTTCCATGGAAGTATGGCTTCAAGAGTATCAAGAGCATCGTCAACATCCGTTTCACTGAACGCCAGCCGAAGACGAGCTGGAACCTGTCGCAGCCACGCGAGTATGGTTTCTACGCCAACGTGAACCCCGAGGTCGACCACCCTCGCTGGAGCCAGGCACGCGAGCGACGCATAGGTGCCAGTGTGTTCGCGAGCAAGCAAGCCACGCAGATGTTCAACGGTTACGGAGACGAGGTCGCGCACCTCTACAAGGGCCTCGACCTGCGACGTAACTTCTAGGCGTCACTTGGACACGCTCAGGCAGATTCGGCTTATCTGGAAGCCGGCGGTATTCGCCGCCTGCCTGTTGCCGTTCGCGCTGGCCGTTGGCGATGCCTTCGAGATCACCGGTCGTCTCGGCGCGAACCCGATCGAAGAAATCATGGACCGTTTCGGCAACTGGTCGCTGCGCTTCATTCTGCTAACACTCGCGGTCACACCCTTGCGCCGGCTTTCGGGATGGAATTGGCTGGCACGCTTCCGGCGCATGCTCGGCCTGTTCACTTTCTTCTATGTGCTGATGCACTTCCTGACCTGGCTCGTGCTCGACCAGGGCCTGTTGATGTCGGCGATCATCGAGGACCTGGTCAAACGGCCCTTCATAACGATCGGTTTTGCAGCCCTGCTGCTGCTTACGGCCCTGGCCGCGACCTCGACGGCCGCGGTGCGCCGCCGCATGGGGCGACGTTGGCAGTTACTGCACAACCTTGTCTACGTGATCGCCATCCTGGGCGTGTGGCATTACTGGTGGCAGGTAAAAAAGGACATCTCGGAGCCGCTCATTTACGCGGCGATACTCGCCGTCCTGCTCGGCGCGCGGCTCTGGTGGGCATTGCGGCGGCCCAAATAAAAACCGGGGCGGCCGCAGCCGTCCCGGTAATCACAACACAGTTACTTCGTCAGGCAACTTTCACTGTGTGTCGTTCCGCCACACGGATCTTCGGAAGCGTGACCGTCAGGATTCCTTCCTTAAGCTCGGCGTGGATGTTTTCATGATCCACTTCAACCGGCAGGCTCACCGTTCTCACAAGTTTGCCGTAGCCGAGTTCGTGCCGATAGAAGTCTTCCTTCTCGTCTTCTTCCTCGAACTCCCTCTCAGCCTCAATCATCAGGCGGTCGCCCAAGATCGTGACTTCAACGTCGTCTTTCTCGACACCGGGTAGTTCTGCACGGACCAAGAGCTCTTTGTCGCGGTCGACGACGTCCAAACGGAATGCCCGTTCATAGTCGACGCCCATCGGCCACCTTGTTCCAAAGGGCTCAAACGTCTCCATCCAGCGGCGTGGTGGGAAGTCCTCGAAGAACTCCTCCATGCTGTGGGTGAGAGGCGTAGTCCGTCTTACGTCAATTGCCCTTTTGCGGGGCTCGAGTTTGCGCAGGATTGACATAGACTCACCTCCTTCCCTTACAACACTGGCGATCTTCTGCCAGCACATCACTTATATACGGTCTACGAAAAGTGACAATTCGGGATTCTGCTCATTGACAGGTATTGGCCGGTTCCGCCGTTTCCTCGATCGGCTTGACGGATACCAGGTCGGCGCCGCGCCGACTCGCCGACAATACCGTCAGGCGATGTGCCTGCCAGTCAATCGTGTCCCCCTGCCGGGGAATGCGACCGAGCGACTCAGACAGGAGCCCGCCCACCGTCGACACGTCGAAGTCACCCTTTACATGGATGTCGAGCATGCGACAGATCCGGTGCAGCTCGGCGGTGCCGAATGCACTGACAGAGCCATCCGGATGCCGCCAGATATCTTCACTTGGCAGGTCGGACTCGTCGAAGATGTCGCCCACGACTTCCTCCAGGACATCTTCGAGCGTGACGATGCCCTGGATGTCTCCGTACTCGTCAACGACTACTGCCATGTGGCGGCGCCTCTCGCGAAACGTGCGCAGCAGTGAGTCCAGGGCCACTGATTCCGGTACCACGATCGCGTCGTGCACGAGCGTTTCCCATGCGATCGTCTCTCCGGCCGAAGCGACGAGTTGCGAAAGAACCTCTTTCGCGAACACAACGCCGACGATCTCATCGAGATCACCGCTCGATGAGTACGGAAAGCGACTGAAGCCCGATTCCCGGATCGTCCTTTGAACCTCCGCCGGCGAGTCATTGTGCGACAGGAATACGATGTTTTGCCGCGGGACCATCACGTTGCTCGCTGACAGCCTGCGCAGCTCGGAGACCCCGACGATCATATCCGCGGTTTGCTTGCCGACGACGCCTTCGCTGTGACCGATGGTGGCGAGCAAGCGGATTTCATCGAGCGATGTAATTGGCCCCGATTTATCGCTGCGCAGGGACCGCGACAGAGCTTCGCTTGCAAGCACGAGTGGCCGCAGGAGGACGGTGAGCGCGCGGATTCCGTAGGCGACTGGTTTGGCGAGCTGGCGCGCATGCGCGACGCCAAGCGTCTTCGGCACGATTTCCGTGAACAGCAGAACGACGACCGTGAAGACGATGGTGAATACCCAGAGCGAGTCGGGATTGAATGCGTCTGCGTAGCTCGCACCGGCAATCGCCGTACCGACGGTATGCGCGGCCGTATTCGTGATCAGGATGGCCGAAATCGGGATGTCGATGCGATCCTTGAATGCTTTGAGAATTCGCCCTGAGGTCCGACCTTGCCGCGCCAGCATTTCAACCTGGGCGTGATTCAGCGACAAGAGCACTGATTCGAATATCGAGCACATGAACGAGACGATGAGTGCGACGGCTACCGCGATGACAAAGACCTGCATGAAATCACCTCCTGCGCTTATTCTAGCGTGACCTGGGGCCGTGAAACGCATGCATGGAAATGCTGGGGTTCGGTCATGCGCAAGATCGGCTCGCGGCTGCAGAACGCGAAGAAGAGGCACAGCGCAAGCAGCGGAGGGAAGCCGCCAAGTACGAGGCCGAAGCCAGCGAGGTCGATCGAGCACTCGAAACCGCCGAAGAGCACGACAGCGACCTACGATTGACCCGGATTTCCGGCGAATAAAAAAGGCCCGGCTTTTGCCGGGCCTTCTTGGTCTTCCTGGGGGAAGGGCTGTCTCCGCCCCTCCTGGACGTCACATCATGCCGCCCATGCCACCCATGCCGCCCATGTCCGGCATTCCCGCACCACCTGCGTTGTCCTGCGGTGCGTCCGCGACCATGGCTTCGGTCGTCAGCAGCAGGCCGGAAACGCTGGCGGCGTTCTGCAGCGCGTAACGCGTCACCTTGGTCGGGTCCAGGATGCCGGCTTCGATCATGTCGCCATACTCGCCCGTGGCCGCGTTGTAACCGAAGTTGCCCTTGCCTTCTGCAACGGCGTTCAATACAACACTTGCGTCGCCGCCCGCATTGCGAACGATCTGGCGCAGGGGCTCTTCGACGGCGCGCTTCAGGATGCCGATACCGACGTTCTGGTCGTCGTTGTCACCCTTGAGCTTGCCGATGCTGGCTACGGCACGGATAAACGCCACACCACCGCCAGGAACAACGCCTTCCTCAACAGCGGCGCGCGTGGCGTGCAGCGCGTCTTCAACGCGTGCTTTCTTTTCTTTCATCTCTACTTCGGTTGCGGCGCCAACCTTGATGACGGCAACACCGCCAGACAGCTTGGCAACACGCTCCTGCAGCTTCTCTTTGTCGTAGTCCGACGAAGAGTCCGCAATTTCAGCATTGATCTGATCTACGCGACCCTTGATGTCAGCTGCTTTGCCTGCACCATCGATGATCGTCGTGGCTTCCTTCGTGATCTGGATCTTCTTGGCCTCGCCAAGATCGTCGATGGTCGCCTTCTCGAGTGAGAGTCCGACTTCTTCCGAAATCACCTGGCCGCCCGTCAGGATAGCGATGTCCTGCAGCATGGCCTTGCGGCGATCGCCGAAGCCCGGAGCCTTGACAGCAGCAACCTTGACGATACCGCGGATGTTGTTAACAACCAGCGTAGCAAGTGCTTCGCCTTCAACGTCTTCCGAGATGATCAACAATGGGCGGCCGGCTTTGGCGACGCTTTCGAGGACCGGCAGCAGGTCGCGGATGTTCGAGATCTTCTTGTCGTACAACAGGATCAAGGGATTCTCGTGTTCAACCTGCTGGCTGTTGGCGTCGTTGATGAAGTAAGGCGACAGGTAGCCGCGATCGAACTGCATGCCTTCGACAACGTCCAGTTCGTTGGCCAGACCCGACCCTTCTTCAACCGTGATTACGCCTTCCTTGCCAACCTTTTGCATGGCATCGGAGATGATTTCGCCGATTTCCGTGTCCGAGTTGGCGGAAATGCTGCCAACCTGTGCAATGGCATTGTGGTCTTCACAAGGCTTCGACAGCTTCTCCAGCTCGGCGACGATGGCAGCAGATGCCTTGTCGATGCCGCGCTTGAGGTCCATCGGGTTCATACCGGCAGCAACCGACTTCAGGCCTTCGCGCAGGATTGCCTGGGCGAGAACCGTCGCTGTAGTCGTACCGTCACCAGCAACATCGGACGTCTGGGAAGCGACTTCCTTGACCATCTGTGCGCCCATGTTTTCAAACTTGTCTTCGAGCTCGATTTCCTTGGCAACCGATACACCGTCTTTTGTGACGGTCGGTGCGCCAAAGCTCTTGTCGAGCACGACGTTGCGGCCTTTGGGACCCAGGGTCACCTTAACCGCGTTGGCGAGGACGTTGACACCAGCAAACATTTTCTGGCGAGCGTCATCGCTAAAACGTACTTCTTTAGCAGCCATGTTTCTATTTCCTCTTTAACCTTCGATGACTGCCATGATGTCGTCTTCCTTCATCACGAGCAGTTCTTCGCCTTCAACCTTGACTTCGGTGCCGGCGTACTTGCCGAACAGAACCTTGTCTCCAACCTTTACATCCAGAGCGCGGACTTCGCCGTTCTCAAGGATCTTGCCGTTACCGGCAGCAATGACCTCGCCCTTGATGGGCTTTTCAGCCGCGGCGTCAGGAATAACGATTCCGCCGGGTGACCTGCGCTCTTCTTCCATGCGCTTAACGATGACCCGGTCATGAAGCGGACGCATCTTCATGGTGCTTTTCTCCTATAAACTATTGATTTAAAACCGTATTTTGTCGGCTTTCGGACCGCGCGCAATTAGCACTCGGCCACAGCGAGTGCTAATAATAGGCATCCGCCGGCGTTTTTCAAGCACAATCCCCAACGAAACTTTAATCTCGAGCCGAAATCGAAGAATTCCTATGAACAAGCTCGCCACAACCCTTGCCACCCTGGCAGCGCTACTTACTGGCTCGGCGGGCTGCGCCGAGACCGAGACACCCTCGCCCGCCGTCCTGCCGGAAACCTCGAGCCCGGCCAGCGTTTTTGCGCCCACGGGCAGCGACGAGCCCCTGCCCGTGGACCAGGTATTCATCCCGGACGCCCACAGCGAGGACGGCAAGCTCCTGTTCAGAATCCAGATGCTTCCTGGTTATTACCTCTACAAAGACAAGATCCAGGTGCGTTCACTGGACGATGCGATCAGCCTCGAAGGGCCGTTTTTTATCGAGGAGTGGAGTCGCAGTGAGATCGTGGTGGACGAGTGGTTCGGAGAACAGGAGGTCTACTTCGATGAAGCGCACGGCGGCGCGCGCATGCAACAGCACTCGCCCGGCACGCGCACACTCGAGATCGAGCTGTCCTACCAGGGCTGCAAGAAAGACGGCATCTGCTACCTGCCCAAGACAAAAGTGCTAAGCGTTGATGTCCCGGCTCAGCTAGAATCCCCGGCTGAAACTTCGGAGTAGACACGTGTCCCGCATTTTCCTGATCTTTTGCGCCGCCCTGGTGGCCCTGATGGCCGGCGCGCTCTTTTATGCGGCGCGTATTCCTGCCGAGATTGCCCTGGAGCAGGCGGCACCGCAGCCGACAATGCCTGGCGCAATGACCCACCCGGCATTCACCCTGCCTGACCTCGAAGGCAAAGACCGGGCATTCACAGAGTGGGGCGGCAAGCATCGGCTGATCAACTTCTGGGCCACGTGGTGTGCCCCTTGCCGCCGCGAAATCCCTTTACTCAAGGCGTTCCAGGAAGAACACGGTGAGGCCGGCTTCCAGATTCTCGGTATCGCGGTCGACTATCCGGATATGGTGCTGCCCTTCGCCGAAGAGGCCGAGTTTAACTACCCGATTCTCACGGGGCAGCAGGATGCCATGGCGGTTGCCGAGTCGTCCGGCATCGAGTTCATCGGCATGCCGTTCACGATGATCGTGGCAAGAGACGGCGAACTCGTAGGTGCGTACCTCGGCGAACTGCATCAAAGCCACCTCGACGATATCGTCACGATTCTGACGCGCCTCGACAACGGCGAACTCAGCAAGCAGGAAGCCAGCGGCGCGCTCGACCTCCTCTAGCATCTAACAGGTGTCAGTCACCCTATTTCCGGAAATAGGGTGACTGACACCTAATTAGTGCGCAAAAATCGAAAAAAGGGGTTAGAATTGCGGCCATCTTCGGCTAAATCGCAATTATAAAAATAATGTCCGATTTCCTGCTCTTGAACGGCCCTAACTTGAACCTGCTGGGCTCTCGCGAACCCGAGATTTATGGTGCCGATCGGCTCGAGGACATCGAGAAGCGCTGCGTCAGCGTTGCCGAATCGCACGGACATTCGCTGGTTGCATTCCAGAGCAATGCCGAGCACGAACTCATCGACCGCGTCCAGCAGGCTGCGCGCGACGGGGTCGCTTTCATCATCCTGAATCCGGGCGCGTTTACGCACACGAGTATCGCGTTACGTGATGCGCTGCTCGCGGTTCAGATTCCGTTTATCGAGATTCACCTTAGCAATACGTTTGCACGGGAGGAGTTTCGGCATAACAGCTACTTCAGCGATATCGCGAGTAGCTGCCTGTTTGGGTTTGGGGCATACGGCTACGAACTCGCGGTGCAGGCCGCGAGCCAGTACGTCGCGACAGCCGGGGGCTAAAGATGGATATCAGAAAAGTAAAAAAGCTAATCGAGTTGCTGGATGAGTCCGGTATCGCCGAAATCGAGATTACCGAAGGAGAGGAATCGGTAAGAATCAGTCGCTACTCGGCGCACGCGCCGGCCGCAGCGCCTGCGGTTGCCGCCGCAGCGGCCCCGGTTGCCGCGCCGGTTGCCGCGCCGGCACCGGCAGCTGCAGAGGTTATTGACGAGGATGGCTACGAAGTCACCGCGCCGATGGTCGGCACCTACTACGCCGCCTCATCACCCGGCGCTGCGCCCTACGTCCAGGTTGGCGACCGCGTGAGCGAGGGCGACACGCTTTGCATTATCGAAGCGATGAAGATGATGAACCAGATCGAGGCCGACGTCGCTGGTGTCGTCAAGTCGATTCGAATCCAGAATGGCGAGCCCGTCGAATTCGGACAAGTACTGTTCGTAATCGACCAACGCCACGGTGACTAAGCGAGTCCGCTAACATGTTGGAAAAAATTGTAATTGCCAATCGCGGCGAAATTGCGCTTCGTGTGTTGCGTGCCTGCCGCGAGATGGGCATCAAGACCGTCGCCGTTCACTCGACCGCGGACAATAATCTGAAGCATGTCTTGCTCGCCGATGAGACGGTTTGCATCGGGCCGCCGCAGTCGACCGCGAGCTACCTCAACATGCCCGCGATCATCAGCGCGGCGGAGGTGACCGACGCCACCGGGATTCATCCTGGCTACGGCTTTCTCTCCGAGAACGCGGACTTCGCGGAACGCTGCGAATCGAGTGGCTTCACGTTCATCGGGCCCAAGGCGGACTCGATTCGCCTCATGGGTGACAAGGTATCCGCCATCCGGGCCATGAAGAAGGCCGGCGTCCCCTGCGTACCCGGGTCGGACGGCCCACTGGGTGATAACCCCGATGAGAACATGCGCCTTGCCCGCGACATCGGCTACCCGATCATTATCAAAGCATCGGGCGGTGGCGGCGGCCGCGGCATGCGCGTTGTGCATGCGGAGGCATCGCTGATTGCCGCGATCACCGTGACCAAGGCCGAAGCGCGTGCCGCGTTCGGCAACGATGTCGTGTACATGGAGAAGTACCTCGAAAAACCGCGTCACATCGAGTTCCAGGTCCTCGCGGACACGCATGGCAACGCCATCCACCTCGGTGAACGCGACTGTTCCATGCAGCGTCGCCACCAGAAAGTCATCGAGGAAGCGCCCGCGCCGGGGATCACCGCAGAACAGCGCAAGCGGATCGGCGAGCGCTGCGTCAACGCATGCCTCGAGATTGGCTATCGCAGCGCCGGTACTTTCGAATTCCTGTACGAGAACGACGAGTTCTACTTCATCGAAATGAATACGCGGCTGCAGGTCGAACACCCGGTCACCGAGATGATTACGGGCGTCGACATTGTTCGCGAACAGCTCCGCATTGCGAGCGGCGAAGAACTCAGGATCCGGCAGGACGACGTCAAGATCCTGGGCCACGCAATCGAGTGCCGAATCAATGCCGAGGACCCGAAGACCTTTATGCCCTCGCCCGGGCTCGTCACGCTGTGGCATTCGCCGGGTGGCCCCGGAATTCGCATGGAGAGCCACGTGTACAGCGGCTACAAGGTACCGCCTTACTACGACTCGATGATCGGCAAGCTGATCGCCCATGGCGAAAACCGAGACGCCGCCTTCGCGCGCATGAGAAACGCGCTGTCGGAAATCGTCATAGAAGGCATCAAGACCAACGTGCCGCTGCACCAGGAGATCTTCCAGCATGCGGCTTTCCAGGCCGGCGGAACCGATATCCACTATCTCGAGAAACGTCTCGGGCTGAAGTAACGGAGCACGACAACGGTGCAATGGCGACAGTTCGTCATGGAATTGGACGCACTGGACCCGGCCATCGTTGAGGAGATCTTCTCGCGGCTCGGCGCGTGTTCGGTCACCTTGTCCGATGCGGGCGACGACCCGGTACTCGAACCGGGTCCCGGTGAAACCCCCCTGTGGTCGAACACCCGGATCACCGGTCTTTTCTCCGGCGAGACGGACATGGACGTGTTCCGCGCAGCGCTCGTCACAGCGCTCGGTATCGAGCAACTCCCCGGGCATCACGTCGAAGAGCTGGCTGATCGCGATTGGGAACGAGAGTGGCTCAAGGACTTCGGCGCGATGCGGTTTGGCGAACGCCTCTGGATCTGCCCGACGGGCCAGCGCGTCGACGTGCCCGATGCCGTCGTCGTAAAACTCGATCCAGGACTCGCATTCGGCACCGGCACCCACCCGACCACGGCGATGTGCCTCGAGTGGCTCGACAGCATCGATCTCGCGGGAAAAACCGTGCTCGACTATGGCTGCGGCTCGGGCATTCTCGCCATCGCCGCCCTCAAGCTGGGCTGCACCAGGGCCACCGGCATGGATATCGATCCACAGGCCGTCACGGCCACTCGCCAGAACGCCGCGGACAACGGGATTGGCGAGGCCTTGTCCGTAACGGGCAGCCCGGCCGGCATACAGGGCGAATTCGATGTCGTCGTGGCGAACATTCTCGCCGGACCGCTTGTCCAGTTTGCCGATTGCATCACATCTCTGCTTGCCGGGGGCGGTATGCTTGCGTTGTCGGGCGTATTATGTGAACAAGCCGACGAAGTAATGCAGGCTTACGGGCCCTGGATCGAGTTCGATGAGCCCGAATTCAGGGAGCAGGACGGCCAGACGTGGTCACGATTGACAGGTAGGAAACAGTAGAAAAATCCGATGTATACGCAATGCCCAGATTGCAGCACCGCTTTTCGAGTGACTGCGGAAGTACTGAAGCAGGCCGCCGGCAAGGTCCGATGCGGCGGCTGTGGCAATGCGTTCAATGCCCTTTTGTACCTTTCCGAATCGCTGCCCGAGCAGGCCCCGGCCAAGGAAGCCGACGCGGCGTTACCAGAACTCAAACCCGAGGCCACGCCGGGCGGCGGGCTGCCCAGGTCGATTTCAGCGGAACAGAGCGCTGCACTCTTGAAGACGCTCGACGAACTCGCCGGATCCGATATTCGCATCGAGGACACGGGCGTCGAATGGCGTGTGCTGGACGATGACGAGATCGGCATGGCGGCTGGTGAGGAGTTGGTCATCGACGAAATTCTCGACGAGTCGCCAACACCTGTCGATCAGTTCCTGACCGAGACGCCGGCCATCGTCGACTCGCCGGAGATCTTTGAGGAGCAACCGCCCGAGTTCTCACGCACCTCTGTCGACGAATTGCGTTTCGACGACAACACGCCGCTGCCGGAGGATTTCGACGTCTCCGATGACGGCTTCGTGGAAGGCGACTTTACAGCCGAGACGCTGACCCGGGAGGCGGTCGGCGAGGACGTCGACGTCGTCGCCCCCGAGGATCCACAGGTGAATCTGGAGCTCAGTGAGCCTGGCGAATGGACGGACATTCTCGGAGAGTTCGAGGATCTGGCAGAAGTCGTCGCCGCGACCGTTGGGGAAGAACCGACCGATGCGCCGCAGCCGGAGCCCGGTGCTAAGCCGGCGCCCGAGCCCGAGCTTGAAGCCGACGCCGAAGCTGAACTCGACACGCTCGAAGTTCGGACCGACGACGACATCGACGTACCGCTCGACATGGACTCGCAGTTTGCCCTGCAGGCCGAGGCCATGGGCATCGATCTGAGCGGGATGCACGAGACGCTGGACATGGAAGAGGACGCTCCGCTCGAGGAGGAGGTGGATCTTGACGCACTGCTTCGCGGCAGCAAAGCCGCGAATCTCGAGCTTGAAGACCTGCTCGACGAAGAACTCGTCGACGAATTTGAAGACGAGGAGCTTGTGGTCTCGTCGGACGAGGCCACGCAACTCGACCTGATAGATGACGAGCACGATTACGAACTCGACGAGCCGGATGAAGAGACAGACAACGGGCCCGCCTCGGAAGGGCACTACATTCCCCCCATGACCGAGGAAGAGCAGACGATCAACCTGCAAATTGATCAGGACCTGCTGGCGCTCGCCGTCGAAGACGAAGACGGATTCGCATCCACCATTATCATCCCCGGGGACGCGGCCGAAGCGCAACTCACCCATGGGCTGGATGACGAGAACATGCCGGAGAGCTTCAGGAACACCGGCGCCGGTTTCGAGACGATTATCATGGAAGGCGATGCATTCCGCTCATTCGAGGATTTCGACGAGCACGAAGCCGACCAGGACGAGAGCGACAAGGCCGCCGCCGCGATTCTCGCAGGTGTCGATGCCGCAGAGAAAGAAGCGCAGCCGGCGAGCCCGTCCAGGCGGTTCCACTACGGCGTGATCGGCGGAATTGTCGCACTCATCTTGCTGCTTGCCGTGCAATACGTACACCAGTCGCGTGAGACGCTCGCAACGATACCCGCCTTCAACAATGCTGTCGGCCCCTTGTATCGGGCCATCGGCCAACCGCTTTCCCCAGCCTGGGATATCACTGGCTGGAGCTTCGAGGTAGCCAAGGGTACCGAGGAAGAGGACGCCAGCCTGACGATCTACTCGCGGCTCGGCAACCAGTCGGACAAGCCGCTGCCCTACCCGCTGATCGGCATCTCCCTGACCGATCGCTTTGAAGAGACGATTGGCAGTCGTGTTCTCGACCCTGCTGACTACCTGTCCAATGACCTCGATCCTCGCAAGCTCGTGAAACCGGGCAATACCTTTGAGGCCGTGATCACAATCCCGACGCCGGCCGAAACCACTGCCGGCTTCCGGCTGCGGGCCTGCTACCGCACGACGGACGGCCTGCTGCGCTGCAAGGATGATGGCTTCAAGTAGGATGGCCGCGACGCTCCAGCCCCTTCGAATAGGCCCTTTCACCCTCCCCAGCCCGTTTGTCCTCGCACCGATGGCGGGCGTGACCGATGCGCCATTTCGCCGCATTTGCCGCCGGTTCGGGGCCGGTATGACGACGTCGGAAATGACCACGGCCGACACGAGTCTCTGGCAGACACCAAAATCCCGTTTCCGTCTCGACCTCGACCTCGATGCAGAACCTGTCGCGGTGCAGATCGCAGGGTCGGAGCCGGACCAGCTCGCCAGTGCCGCACAGGCCTGCGTTGCGCGCGGCGCGCAGATCATCGACATCAACATGGGTTGCCCGGCGAAGAAGGTCTGCAACAAGGCAGCAGGTTCAGCCCTGTTGCGTGACGAGGCGCTCGTCGCGAACATTCTTCGCACCGTGGTCGCCGCCGTCGACGTGCCCGTTACCTTGAAGTTTCGTACCGGCTGGGACCGTGAACACCGCAACGCTGTCCGGATTGGAAAGATCGCGGAGGACGCCGGAGTGCGGTCGCTCGCCGTTCATGGCCGAACGCGGGCCGATCGCTACAAGGGTGAGGCCGAATACGAAACGATCGCGCGCGTCAAGGAGGCCGTCGACATCCCCGTGATTGCCAATGGCGATATCACCACAGTGAAGAAGTCGCTTGAAGTTTTGCGCCTAACTAACGCAGATGGCTTGATGATCGGCAGAGGCGCGCAGGGGCGTCCGTGGATCTTTCGCGAGCTGGCCGCGGCATTCGATCCCGCTGCGGAAAATACGCAGCTAGAAAAAAATGAATTGCGTGATATTATGCTCGGCCACCTGGACGAACTGCACCGGTTTTATGGGGAAACCACCGGGGTCCGGGTGGCCCGCAAACATCTGACCTGGTACTGCGAAAACCTGGAAAACGCCGGAGAATATCGGCATCAGGTGGTGCGTGTTGACAGCGCTTCGGAACAAATACGTTTAACGAAGCTGTACTTCTTGGGGATCGACCAAAGTGGCACAGAACAAAATCAAGAAACTGAATTCCAACAAGAAACCACTCTGTAAACATACCGAAGATGCACTCGATCAGTATTTCGCGACGCTCAATGGCGATCGTCCCGGCGAGTTGTACGACCTTGTCATTGGCGAAGTAGAACGGCCACTGTTCAAGGCCGTCATGGATTTCACGCACGGCAATCAAAGCCAGGCTGCCGGCATTCTCGGCATCAACCGCGGCACCCTGCGCAAGAAACTCAGAACGTATTCGATCATTCAGTAACCCCTCCCCCAGGAATCATCATGTTCAATGTAAGACGCGCGCTGGTCAGTGTTTCTGACAAGCGTGGACTGGTCCCTTTTGTACAAGGCCTTGCCGAACTCGGCGTCGAAGTCCTGTCCACGGGCGGTACCTGCCGCGAGCTGCGCGAAGCGGGCCTCGAAGTCATCGAGGTTGCCGAGAAGACCGGTTTCCCCGAGATCATGGACGGCCGCGTCAAGACGCTGCATCCGGTTATTCACGGCGGCCTGCTGGGCCGGCGCGGTACCGACGAGGCGGTCATGGATGAGCACGGCATAGAGCCTATCGACCTGTTGGTCGTAAACCTCTACCCCTTCGAACAAACCATCGCCCGCGAGGACGCGACGGTCGCAGAGGCTATTGAGAACATCGACATCGGTGGACCGGCGATGATTCGGGCAGCCAGCAAGAATCACGACGGCGTTGCAGTCTGCGTCAGCCCGGACGACTACGACGCGGTACTCGACAAACTCAGGGGCGGCGGACTGGCGATAGAAGACCGGCGGCGCCTGGCTGCGAAAGCGTATGCACACACGGCCAGTTACGACACCGCGATTACGAAATACCTGTCGGCATCGCTGGGTGACAGCGTGCTGGGTGAGCGCTTCCTGTATGCGGGCGGCCTCTCCGAGAAACTTCGCTACGGCGAGAACCCGCACCAGGCGGCGGCGTTTTACGTCGACCAGCAGGCCGCACCCGGGTCGCTTGCGGCTGCCAGGCAGCTCCAGGGCAAGGCATTGTCATACAACAACATTGCGGACAGCGACGCAGCGCTCGAATGCGTCAAGCAATTCGGGAAACCGGCCTGTGTCATCGTCAAGCATGCCAATCCCTGCGGCGTTGCCGTCGCCGCGGACATCGGCCAGGCCTATGAAAAGGCCTTCAAGACCGACCCGACATCGGCATTTGGCGGCATCATCGCTTTCAATCGCCCCTTGGATGGAGCCACAGCCAGGGCCATTATCGACCGGCAGTTTGTCGAAGTGATTATTGCCCCGGAGATCACGGCGGACGCGGCAGAGGTCTGCTCTGCCAAGAAGAACGTGCGCGTCCTCGAGACCGGCGCCTTCGCAGCCGCTGCGGCAGGTTTTGACTTCAAGAAAGTGTCCGGCGGGCTGCTGGTACAGACCAGCGATACAGGCGTCATCACGGCCGACGACCTGAAGGTCGTTACCGAGAAGGCACCGACCCCGGAGCAGATTCAGGACATGCTGTTTGCCTGGACGGTGGTCAAGTACGTCAAATCCAACGCGATTATTTTCTGCCGGGACAACATGACGATCGGCGTTGGCGCCGGGCAGATGAGCCGCGTCTACTCAACGAAAATTGCCGCCATCAAGGCGGCGGACGAGGGCCTCGAGGTCAGCGGTTCGGTGATGGCGTCGGACGCGTTTTTCCCGTTCCGCGACGGCATCGATGCCGCGGCCGAGACCGGCATCGCCGCGATCATCCAGCCGGGCGGCTCAATGCGCGATGAAGAAGTTATCCAGGCGGCCAACGAGCACGGTCTGGCGATGGTCTTTACCGGCATGCGACACTTCCGTCACTGATGAACGTTCTGATTATTGGATCCGGCGGTCGCGAGCATGCGCTTGCATGGAAATGCGCGCAGTCACCGCGTGTCGAAGAAGTCCTGGTCGCGCCGGGCAACGCGGGCACCGCGCGTGAAGACAAGGTCCGCAACGTGGACGTGCCGGCCGATGACATCGATGCGCTGCTAAGGCTCGCGCGGGCCGAAAACGTCGGGCTCACAATCGTCGGCCCCGAGGCGCCGCTCGTCGCCGGTATCGCCGACCGCTTCAATGAGCTGGGGCTGCCCTGTTTCGGGCCGACCGCAGCCGCCGCCCAACTCGAAGGCTCGAAAGCCTTTACCAAGGACTTCCTGGCGCGTCACAACATCCCGACGGCCGACTACCGGAATTTCACGGAGCTCGCCCCGGCGCTCACCTACATCCGCGAACAGGGCGCACCTATCGTCATCAAGGCTGACGGCCTCGCCGCCGGCAAGGGCGTTATTGTTGCGATGACGCTGGCAGAAGCCGAGCAGGCGGCAACCGACATGCTCGCGGGCGGGAGCTTTGGCGACGCCGGGGCCCGCATGGTCGTCGAGGAGTTCCTGGCGGGCGAGGAAGCGAGCTTCATCGTCATCACGGACGGCGACACGATCCTGCCGATGGCCACATCCCAGGACCACAAGGCACGCGACGAAGGCGACACGGGACCGAACACCGGTGGTATGGGCGCCTACTCTCCGGCACCCGTCGTAACGCCGCAAATCGAGACACGCATCATGGACGAGGTCATCCGCCCGACCCTGCAGGGTATGAAAGCCGACGGCAATCCCTACCTCGGTTTCCTGTACGCCGGTCTCATGATCATGGCGGATGGAACGCCCAAGGTCATCGAGTTCAATTGCCGTATGGGCGACCCGGAGACGCAGCCGATCATGGCCCGCCTGAAATCGGACCTGGTCGACATCTGCCTCTCGACGCTCGACGGCGAGCTGGCCGAACGCGAAGCGGTCTGGGACACACGAGCGGCGCTCGGTGTCGTGATGGCGGCAGGCGGCTATCCCGCGAGCTACGCCAAGGGCAAAGTTATCAGCGGTCTCGATACAGCCGACAGCAATACCCAGAAAGTATTTCACGCCGGCACCACAAGCGACGGCGACGCCGTGAAGACCAACGGCGGGCGCGTCCTCTGCGTCGTCGGCCTGGGCGATACGGTGGCCGAGGCGGCACAGGATGCCTACGCCGCGGTGGACAAGATCGCCTGGGAAGACGCTTACCTGCGACGTGATATCGGTCACCGCGCTATCGCGCGCGAGAACGCTTAGACCGTGCTGACCACAACCGAGGCGCTCGACAGGGTCCTGGCGGCGATGCCGGAACTGCCGGTCGAGTCAGTGGCGCTGCGGGACGCACATGGCCGCGTGCTTCGCCAGGTCGTCGCAGCGGAGCGAGACCAGCCCCCTTTTGATCGTGTCATGATGGATGGCATTGCGATCGCCCACCGCGACTTTACGAACGGTACCCGGCGGTTTCCGGTGCAGTGCACACAGATGGCCGGGGACCCGGCCGTTGAGCTGGCCCCCGGCAAGGCGATAGAAATCATGACAGGCGCGTCGCTGCCTGTGAACGCCGATTGCATCGTTCCGGTCGAGCGCATCACTGTAGACCAGGGCGTCGCGACCCTGGATGAGGGCTACGAGGCCGAGGCAGCCCGGTTCATTCACCCGCGAGCGTCCGACCACGCGGCGGGCAGCCGGCTGCTGGCTCCCGGCAGGCGCATATCGCCGCTCGATATTGCAGTTATCGCGTCCGCCGGCATGACCAGCGTCGATGCAAGCCGGTCACCTGTCGTTCGCGTCATCTCAACGGGTAACGAACTCGTCGCAGCCGGTGAGGACATTGAACCGCACCAGGTACGCCTCTCCAATGGTCCGGCGATCCAGGCGCTACTCGCCCGACATGGCTATCCCGACTGCGAGCACGACCACCTTGTCGATGAACGTGCGCTCCTCAGGGAACGCATCTCCGCGCATCTCGACGAGGCGGACGTTGTGATACTGAGCGGCGGTGTGTCGATGGGCAAAGCCGACTACGTGCCCGACGTGTTGGCCGAGATTGGCGTCGAGGTCAGTTTCCACAGGATCAGCCAGCGGCCCGGAAAGCCCATGTGGTTTGGCACCGGTCCCGGCGGCCAGGCCGTCTTCGCCCTGCCCGGCAACCCCGTGTCGGCACTCGTCTGCTGCCGGCAGTATGTCATCCCGGCACTGGCGAAAGCCTCGGGCGCCCCGGCCGCTCCACCCGAGTTTGCGTCCCTCGCGAGCGACGTCGCGTTCCAGCCGGACCTGACCTGTTTCCAGCCCGTACGCCTCGTCTCCAGTGCCGCCGGCCAGGTGCTCGCGATCCCCGTAAAGACCAATACATCGGGCGATTTCACGGCCCTGTCGGCGACGGATGGCTACGTGGAACTGCCTCGCGAGCAAAGCCTGTTCCCGGCCGGTACTTCTGTTTTTCTGTATCGGTGGTAATGTTCGGAACATGATCTCATCAGCTGAAGCGCTGCAGCGCCTTCGCGACGGCAATCGCCGCTTTGTCGCCGGTGCGAGCAGCATTAACGATGCGCTGAGTGCTGCGCGCCGTGCAGAACTCGTCGACGGCCAGAACCCGTTCGCCGTCATCCTCGCATGCTCGGATTCGCGCGTGCCTGTCGAACTCGTCTTCGACCAGGGCCTCGGCGACCTGTTCGTCATTCGCGTGGCGGGCAATATCGTTGCCCCGTCCCAGGTCGGCAGCGTCGAGTTTGCCGCTGCGAACCTGGGCGCCAAACTCGTGGTTGTACTTGGCCACAGCAATTGCGGCGCGGTCGACGCAACCCTGAAGGAGCTTGCGCAGGAGGAGGCGACGCGCTCGCCCAATCTGCGTTCCATCGTGG
>Ga0224496_10001044_pt1 | contig 17863 bp, 15 predicted proteins | sample SF_Jul11_sed_USG_2_FD_168127 | JGI IMG/M metagenome (GOLD analysis project Ga0224496, IMG submission 168127) | Sediment microbial communities from San Francisco Bay, California, United States - SF_Jul11_sed_USGS_8_1 | ecosystem: Environmental > Aquatic > Marine > Sediment | place: USA...
ACCGATAAGATGACCACCGCCGCCAATCAGGTAACCTTGGGCGCCATGGTCAGCATGGCCGGAATGGCCGGAGTCTGGGGCGTCGCTTGCATGGTCAGTGCCATCGCCCAGTCCGGCGGCATCATCGAGATGGCCCGCAGCTACATGACCGCCATCGGCATGTAACCAACGAACGTAACGTAACGCGACCTACAGAAACCAAGGCAGGAGGAACCAGCCATGACGACCGCTACCAAGACCAACACCGCCATCGAAATCACCACCACCGATAAGATGACCACCGCCGCCAATCAGGTAACCTTGGGCGCCATGGTCAGCATGGCCGGAATGGCCGGAGTCTGGGGCGTCGCTTGCATGGTCAGTGCCATCGCACAATCCGGCGGCATCATCGAAATGGCGCGCAGCTACATGGTGGCCATCGGCATGTAAAGTTGCCCGCGATCAATCTCTCACGAAACACAAAAAAGAAGCCCGGAGGCCATGTGCCTCCGGGCTTCTTTTTTGTGTTTGGGGTGGATCAGCCCTGATTTTTATGCTGTTTGGGCCGTCCGCACGACTTCTTCCGGGTGTTCTTGTCGGGGAGGTGCTCTGGGGTGCCATGCAGCACCGCAATCTCCTCGTTGGACACCCCCTGGTCGGTTGCCGCAGGAGAAGTTGGGTCGTCGGCGAGGCGGAGTCGACTTATTTTGCCCATGGCAGGCCCATTTTTGTTGCCGTTTCTGCAAGAAGCACCGGCTTCAGGGTCGATTCCGAAGCGGCCAGCGCGGCCAGCAGGGCGTTATAGAGGAGCCGGTTGAGTTCCCGGGGGATGCCGTTGCTCAAGGCATGGGCGGCTTGGTATGCCGCCGGCGAAAGCAGTTCGCGGGAGCCGCTGCATTTGAGGAGGCGGTATTTTATGTACTGCTCTGATTCCTCCTGGCCCATGGGGGCAAGGTCAATCATGAAGGTGATTCGCCCCCGGAGGGCGGCGTAGCTTGGAGCGGCCAGCCGTTTGCGCAGGCCCGGTTCCGCGATGAGCAGGATGGTGACCAGTTTTTCCCGGCCGGTTTCCAGGTTGGCCAGGGTGCGGAGCAGGTGCAGGGCGTCGGCCTTGAGGAAGTGGGCCTCGTCAATGATCACCACCAGCCGGCGGCCTGCTTCGTGGAGCGCCAGGGCCTTTTCCTGGAGCTGGGCGAGGCGTTGTTGGGTGAAGCGGCCTGGGGATGGTTCTCCCAGATCGCTCAGGATGGCGTCCAGCAGTGGACCCTTGCCCATGCCGGGGTAGACATAGACCAGAGCGGTTTCATGGCCTTGTCCCAAGTCGCGGAGCACCATCTGGGAGATCATGGTTTTGCCGGTGCCGGACAGGCCGCTCAAAAGGATCAGGGCGTGGCCGTCCTCAATGCCGATGCGGACTTTGAGCAGTGCTTCCTCGTGCTGCCGGGTGGGGAAAAAAAAGGCAGGATCCAGTGCGTCGCGGAAGGGGTTGGCCCGGAGGCCGAAAGCCTGTGTCCAGTTGAAGCCGTTTGGCACAGCAGGAGCCGACTGGTTCATGGTGGGGCCTCCCTCTGGAGCATTTTGAGGTAGCGGCCGAAGGCGGAGCTTATGGCAAGTTCGGGCAACTCCTGGCGGAGGAGTGTGACCGCCAGATTGTGAGTGTGTTTGCTGACCCGGGCCTGAGGCCGAAAGACCGTATAGGGGGTACGTCGAGCGGTGGCACCGCCCACCGTGGCATCCCGGAGAATGTAGCCGATGTTTTCCACCTTCAGGCCGAGAAAACGACTGGCGCAGTCGCTGAACCGAAGTGCTACGCTTGCTGCCTGTTGCAGGGTGTCGGCCATGTTGACGACCGAGTAAATCGGCCGGCGGGTCGTCTCTTCCGATTCCAGGTGGAGCCCCTTGAGAAGGCCATAGGCGTCGGCCAGGGAGGTGAGGTCCGGGGTAAGCACGAAGAGCAGTTCGTCGGCGGCGCGAAGCAGATCGCGGACGCCCCGGCCCATGCCGGCGGCAGTGTCGAGAAGCACGATGTCGGCGTGGCGCTCCACTTCGGCAAGCGCCTGCACCAGGCGGAGACGTTGGCCGCGGTTGCTGTCGGCCAGGGAGAGGATGCCGCTGCCGCCGCTGATGATGCCGATCCCTTCCGGACCCGGGGCAATGATCGCGGCCACTGGCCGGCCCTGGTCGAGCAGATCCATGATTCCCGGCCGATTGTCAAGCCCGGCCAGGAGATGGATGTTGGCCATTCCCAGATCGCCGTCCACCACTACGCACATTTTTCCTAGCCGCTGAAGGGCGATGCCGAGGTTGAGGGCGATGTTGCTTTTCCCTACCCCGCCCTTGCCGGAGGTAACGGCAATAACCCTGGCGAACCGGGGGGTGACGGGCCGGATTCCGGCACCGGCTTTGGTGTTTTCGAGGCGGTGGATTTCCTGGAAGGCGTCGACGGCGTTTTCAGAAAAGAGCAGGGCGCCGCCATGCAGCACCTTGTCCGGCAGCCGGTCGGGGTGTTCGGATTCGTAGTAGCGAAGGAGGCTTTCCTCAAGGCCGGTTCGGGCGGCGATGTCGGTAATGGTCAGCAGCGGCGGGACGCTCTGCGCATTCATTTCTTCCTCTTTGGGGCCGCTTTCAGTCCCTTGCGTACCGTGTCGAGTACGGTGTCGAGTCGGAAGGGCTTTTTGAGGCAGGCGTAGGCGCCGAGTTTGACGGTGTTTTTAACCTCTTCTTTGGTGGCCAGGGCAGTGATGATCAGCACCTGGATGTCTGGATACTGCTCCTTGATGAAGTGCAAGACCTCCAGACCGTCCTTGCGGGGCATGCGGATGTCGAGGATAACCAGCTGATAGGTTTTTTCCTTGAGCCGCTTGATGGCCTCCTCGCCATCAAAGGCTCCCTCCGCCTCGTAGCCTTCGTGCTGCAGGCTTTCGATGAGCATCTCGTTGATAACCTGCTCGTCGTCAACCACCAGGATGCGGATTTTATCCAGGCCGTTGGCGGCCTCGACGACGGTTTGGTCGAGCTCTTTCTCCATGGCCCGGAGTCGGCTTGCCTTGTCTTGCGGCAGGACAACGGTGAAGGTGGTGCCGACGCCTTCCCGGCTCTCCACCCGCATGCTGCCGCCGTTATGTTCGACAATGGAGTTGCAGACCGCCAGGCCGAGGCCGGTTCCTTCTCCTTCTTTTTTGGTGGTGAAAAAGGGGTCGAAGATTTTGTTCAGGTTTTTCTGACTGATGCCATGGCCGGTGTCGGTGATGTTGATCCACACCATGCCGTCGGCGGCATGGTCGTCAATGCGAATCTCGCCGCCATTGGGCATGGCGTGGTTGGCGTTGATCAACAGGTTCATGAACACCTGTTCGATTTGCAGGGGATCCACCATCACCGGCGGCAGCTGGGGGGAGAGCTGGTTCTTGACCTTGATTTTGGTCATGGAGACCCGGTCGCCGATCACCGCCAAAACCCGTTTCATGATGTCGGAAACTGTGGCCGCGGCGAATTTAGGCTGGGTGGGCCGGGCAAAGTTCATCAAATCCTGAACGATTTTGTTGATCCGTTCTTCCTGGCTGGAGATGACCTTGAGCCGTTCCGCGATGGCTGGATCGGCTTGTAAGCCGAGGAGCCGCTCAAGGATTTGAATATTGAGCGAGATGATGGTGAGGGGATTGTTGATTTCGTGGGCGGCACCGGCGGCCAGGCGGCCGACGGTGGCCAGGCGGTGGGAATGGAAGAGGAGGCGCTGGCTTTCTTCCATGCGCCGTGAAGCCTTTGCCAGTTCGTCGGCCTGCAGGATGAGGTCGGCCTCAAGCAGTAGCCGTTCAATGGCGTTGCCGGCGGTGAGCGTGATGATTTCGAAATTTTTGCGCAGTCCCTCGATCCCCCCTGCGCCCACCAGCGGGGTGTCGCTGAAGTCCACCACCAGTTGGCCGAAAATTGGGTAGCGCCGGAGATGGGATTGCTGGCTGGGGGCAAAGAACGAGGCCAGGAAGCCCGGCTCGGCGACGAGGTCGATAAGCATCGTTTCCAGGCCGTTGCCTCCGCTGGCCGGATCCAGAATGCGCCGCGTCAAGCCCTTGAGGGCTTCTGTTTCAAAGTCGCCGTTTTCCGTCTTGTTGTTGCGGTGGTATTTTTTCAACTCCGTCGGCTCGGACGGAATGCGGAGGGGATGAAATGAGGCGCCGTCAAAGAGCTGACCGGAGAAAAACTCGGCGGCAGGATCCCGGATCACGCAGAGGGCGCGTCGTTCGCCGAAGGCCTGATGAACGGCGCTGATTACGGTCTCGGCCGCATCGCTAACGGGCAGGCCGGGTTTGAGCTTGCGGCATATGGTGCCGGACGACTTGAGGACCCGATTGGTTTCATTGAGCGATTGGTTTTCGTGGTGCAGGTGGATGCTCATGTCGCCCAGGCTTCGGTTGGCCGAACCGATGAGTTTGCGGTATTCATTTTCATCCCAGAAGCCGAGGATTGTGCCTACTTCCTGTGCCTTGACGAATACTTGATCCATAAGGGCGTCGGTATCCTCGGGCGTAAAGTGATGCTGGAGCATCATTGCCTCCAGGGCGAACTGGAAATGCTGATGGCAGTAGGTGCCGGCCGGCAGAAAATAGCTGGACCCCACGTTATGCGTGATACAGAGGAGATCGGCAAAACGGACCAGTTTGGCAAGGTTGGCCGGATCAGGCAGAATGGTTTCAAAAACCGGCTGGTGGTGTTGCCACAACACTTGGGAGAGGGGTTCCGGAAATCCCCAGGCGGTGGCGAGCAGTCTGCCCACCTCGATGTGGTCGGTGTTAAGGATGTTGCGTTCGATATCCAGGGGCAGAAAGCCCCGGGTGCTGTATGAGCCTTGCCGTTCAAGCTCGTGCCAGATCTGTTCGAATTTTTCTGGTGCCTGCAGGTAACAGACCAGCTTGCCCATGTCATGGAGAAGCCCGGCGATGTAAGCTTCCTCCGGGGTTGCAAAGCCCAGCCGTTCCGCGAGCCGTTCGGCGGTGATGGCCACACCGATGGAGTGCAGCCAGAAGTTGAGCAGGCTTTGTCGGTGCTGGACGAATTGATTCGTGAAGCAGTCGAAGATGGAGGAGGAGAGAACGATGCTGCGAACGCCGTTCAGGCCGAGGATGGAAACGGCTTGACCGATGGAGGCGACCGGCCGGCGGGAGCCGACATAGGGGGAGTTGGCGTAGTGGAGCAGGCGGCCGGTGAGAACCTGATCGTTTTTGAGCAGGTCGGCGATGGATTCGAAGTTCGCCCCCTCGCCCTCCATCAGTCGGATGGCTTCCATGGCCACGGACGGAAGGGTGGGAAGTTTGTTGACATCAATAAGCGGATTCGGGCTGTCGTCGAGCATTCCGCCCTCGTTTGAAGGTGTTTCTGTATGGGGAAACGCGTCCGGCATGATGTTTTTTGGGTTAATTACTGTCGGCACGGCCGGCGGAAGGAGCGATGGAGAGCCGAGTCCTGCGGCTATGACATCATGGATGATGACAACGGTTACTGGTTTATAGCCGTTGTCGACTATTTAACCTGAGTCCATAGAAGGCATAAATGGTTCAATTTGATTTGTCAATGGGAAAAAAGTGAAATGAAAATATAGGGTTCAGGGAATAAAAGGAGAAAGGCATCAGTTAAACTCTGTTGACAAGCTGCCTTGGAGAATGAGAACATCAGTCGGGATTGCTGGTTCTGCGGCGGCGGCGGTGTTTCTTTATTGTTGGTGTTTTGGTGTTTTTTGTGAATGATAAGTAATAGTTGTATTGTGTCCGGGCAGTCAGTGGGTTGCCGCTGGCGTTTCAAATCTGCCGTCCGGGTGATCATTGCAACCTGCCGGGGAGGGCATCATGCTCTTGGGCGATAAAAAAAAATGTGGCTGTGCTGGAATGTCAGGAAGTGGAAAGAGTTGGTGGCAGGGGCTGGTTTTGCAATATAATCATTACCTGTAATAGATGCGTCGTGGGGGCGCCCTCTGGAGGCGAAAAACGATTGGTGGTCCCTTCTGTTCGGTCCGTGCATTGTGCATCGTGCGGCCAGAGGGGGCTTGCGGGATAATATGTGAAGTGAGGCTGCAGTCGAGTGGGAATGAGTTTTGTTTTGTGCGTATCATGCTGGCGGACGCCCTTTTCCCCGGCCTGGCAGGTGGGGGAGGGCGGTTGTCGGCCTTGTGATTTGGAATGCATTATTGATTGAGGGAGAGCAACGGGTATGCAGAAGCAGGTGGCGAGTGTCAAGCGGTTGCTGGTTCAGGGGTTCGGCGTGGCAATGGTGCTGTTGGTTGCCCAAGGGCTGGTGTCGCTTTGGGAGTTTGGGCGTAACGAGGCCAACGTCAATATGATGGTGGAGTCCGACGTGCCCATTGTGCGGGGGCTTGAGGTGCTGTTGTCCGAGATGCTCGAGGCGCGACGGTATGAAAAGGACTTTTTGCTCAATATCGGTGACCCGGCCAAGCAGCGGGGGTACCTGGAAAAGTTCGATGAGGTTTCCGAGCGTGTTGCCGGGCATCTTGAGCAAGTTTCCAAAAAATTGGCGGCCGATGCCGATCTTGCCGCCGCCAGCGGCGAGAAATGCAAGAATTTGGTGGGGGACTTTCAACGTTATCGGGCGGGGTTTCTGGCCGTTGCCGAGCAGATAAAAAACAATCCGTCTATAACCCCGCAACAGGGCAACAAGATGCTCGGCTCTCTCAAGGAAGACGTCCATGCTTATGAGGAAGGTGTTGGGGAGCTGCTGGCGCTCGGCAACCAGATGCTTGCCGACACCTCCCGGGAAACCCTCAAAGACATCGATTTTATCCGCTTCGTGCTCTGGATCGCTCTGGCGGTGAGCATTGTCCTGCTGGCAGGAGTTGCCGTGCTGGTGGGACGCCGGATTACCGTGCCGCTGCTTGGTGCCGTGACGGCGATCCGGGACAGTGCCGGTCAGCTTACCCATGCCTCTGCCGAGTTGAATTCCGGCAGCCAGCGTCTTGCCGATGGGGCCTCCGAGCAGGCCGCCTCGGTTGAGGAAACCTCCGCCTCCATGGCTGAGATCGCCGCTCAGGTCAAGCAGAACTCCGGCAACTCCTCCCATGCCGACCGGATCATGAAGGAAACGTCGGCCGTGGTCGAGGAGGCCCAGCAGTCCATGGCGCAGCTTTCCGATTCCATGGATGCCATTGCCAGGGCGAGCGAGGAAACTTTTAAAATTGTCAAGACCATCGACGATATTTCCTTCCAGACCAACCTGCTTGCCCTGAATGCGGCGGTGGAGGCGGCGCGGGCTGGTGAAGCCGGGGCCGGTTTCGCCGTGGTGGCCGACGAGGTGCGGAATCTGGCCATGCGGGCCGCCGACGCCTCCCGGAATACCGCCACCCTCATCGAGGAGACGGTTGGTAAGATCAAGGGCGGCGTGCAGTTGGTTGCTGGCAGCAAGGAAAAATTCGCCGGGGTCGCGGAGAGCACCGGCAAGGTGGCGGCCCTGATGACTGAAATTGATCTCGCCTCCTCCGAGCAGGCCGATGGGATCGAGCAGGTCAATAGCACCATGCAGGAGATGAGTTCGGTGACCCAGGCCATTGCCGCCAATGCCGAGGAGGCGGCCAGTGTTTCCGAGGAGATGAATAGTCAGATCAGGGTGCTGTTGGAGGCGGTGGGTGCTCTTTCCGGCCTGGCCGGAGTGGCGGGGATTGGTGCGGCTGCGGCCAGCAACGCCCGGGAAGCCGGCCCCCAAGAGTCCGGCAAGCCTACCCGCAAGGGTAAGCCGGCGCTGCAGCTGCCGCCCGGTTATGCGAAGTCAAAGTCCGGCAGCGCATCAAAAACCGCCTCGGCTGCAAAGCCTGACGGCGCCAAGGCCGGGGCTGGGAAACCAGCCAAAACCAAAACGGCCGCCGAAACGATCCCCTTTGATGAGGATGGTGGTGATTTTGAGGATTTTTAGGGCTTTGGGGTGGCGCTGGGGGACGTGACCTTCACGCTTTTTTCCCCTCCCTTGCCGATCGGCCATTGTCGCCAGTGGTGTTTTTCTGCAAACGAAAGAGCTCTCCTTGCCGGAGGGCTTTTTTCGTCTGCGCTGACTAAGTCCGGAACTCGGCGTTGAGCAAGCGGCACCTTGCGGAGCATTCCAGGCAGCGGCTGCACTGGCTGTGGGCGGGATCGCGCACCGGGTCGATTCCCTGCGGGCAGGCATCGCGGCAGCGGTTGCAGGCCACGCATTTTTCGTGGTTTCGGGTGAGGTGGAGGCCGGAAATTTTGTTACACAGGCCGACAAAGCCGCCGATGGGGCAGAAAAGCGTGCAGAAGGGGCGGTGGATAAAGATTGCCCCCAGAAGAATGCTGGCGAGGAACATCAGCGAAGCCAGGGCCAGGAATCCTTCCGGTGCCCGGAAAAAGAGGGGAATGCCGGCGGCCTCCTGCCAGAGTCGGTTGATGGCCCCGGATGGGCAGAGGTCGCAGAAGATGAGCTGGCGGGAGAGGTAGGGGATGATTACCACCAGGCCGGCAAAAAGCGGCAGGCGCAGAAGGCCGGCCCAGCCTGGCAGGGTGATTTTCTTCAGCGGGATTTTCCCCAGCAGATCCTGGAGGAAGCCGAATGGGCAGAGCCAGCCGCAGCCGAAGCTGCCGAACAGAGCCCCGAAAAAGACCAGCATGGCCACCGCAGCGGTGGCGGAGGCGGTGAATTTGCTGTCCAGACCACCCAGCATGCCCATGGAGGCCATCACCGCGCCCCGTTGGAGCAGAATCAGTGGACAGGAAAAGGTGGAGATGGCGCAGTTCGAACACTGCAGGTAGCCGCAGGGGATAAAACGGAGAAAGGTGAGAAACGAGGCGTTTGAAAAGAACAGGGCCGCCGTCTGCACCGTACGGCGGTTGCTGAGCAGCCGTTGCCAGAGCGGTTTTTTATCCTTGCTGGTCATGCTCGATTACCGGTAGCGGAAGTGGAGCGGTGGCGCCATGCGGCCCGGTGACGTGGTGAAGCGGTCGGTCATGAAGGGCGGCATCATCCGCGGCCCGTGGGTGGGTTTGAGGGTGTAGCCAAGGGTAAAAGAACTGAGTACCAGCAGGAAGATCCACAGGAGTTTAAGGACTTTGCTTTTCACCTGATGCTCCTGTTTGGTTTGCGGGAGGGGCGTGGGAGTCTGCCGGCCGTTGTCGTGGGTGGAGAGGGCGGAGGGGCTGCGTTAGTAGTAAGTTGCTTGCTGAAGTTGTTTTGTTCCGGATTTTTTCTTTTTGGGCGCGCTTTGGCGATCGGCGGCAGGGAAACGCATCTGGCGGGGGGGTAAAAAAAAGAGGCGGCAATCTGTAACGATTGCCGCCTCTTTTCGTATGTATGGTGCCGAAGGCGAGAATCGAACTCGCACGGGCGTTGCCCACTACCCCCTCAAGATAGCGTGTCTACCAGTTCCACCACTTCGGCATTTTTTCTTATTGCGTGTTTGGCTTGGGATCCTCTTCCGGCATGGTTGCATGGCTTTTTTCGGTCGTAACGGGCAGCGGTGTTTCTGCTGGTGCCGTGGGGACCACCTTCTGTTCCACTGCCGCCGGTTTCACCGCCTGCATCAAGGTACCCCTGGTGGAGTGGGCCGAATAGTAGGCGAGAATTACCGAAGTGACCATGAAGATGATCGCCGCGCCGGTGGTAACTTTGTTGAGCAGCGGCACCGGACCGTCGGAGCCGAACACCGTCTGGCTGGAACCCCCGAAGGTGGCTCCCATGTCAGCGCCTTTGCCGTGCTGAAGAAGCACCAGGGCGACCATGAACAGACAGACGATGATGTGTATAACAGTTATAATAGAGGTCATAAACTCGATTTTTCCTGGAAAACAGCGCTGGACGCCGGAATTTACTGAAAGCGGATAATCCTGGTAAAGGATTCCGCTTTGAGCGCCGCGCCGCCGACCAGTGCTCCGTCCACGTCAGACTGAGCCATCAAGGCATCGACGTTGTCGGAATTGACGGAGCCACCATACAATATTCTTATTTGGCTAGCAACGTTTTTCTCATACAGTTCGGCAAGCACACCACGGACAAAGGCATGGACCTCCTGGGCCTGTTCAGTGGTGGCGGTTTTGCCGGTGCCGATGGCCCATACCGGTTCGTAGGCGACGACCACCCTGGTCGGTTCGGCAATGGCAATGCCGGCCAGCCCCTCGCGGGTCTGGCGTTCCAGAACGGCAAAGGTCTGGTTTGCTTCGCGTTGGGCCAGGGTTTCGCCGATGCAGAGAATGGGAGTCAAGCCGGCCTTCATGGCCCCCTCCGTCCGCTTGTTGACCATGGTGTCGGTTTCGCCGAAGATGTGCCGTCGCTCCGAGTGGCCGATGATGGCCATGGTGCAGCCGGCGTCGAGGAGCATGGCCGGAGCGATTTCACCAGTGAAGGCGCCCTTTTCTTCCCAGCAGACGTTCTGGCCGGCCAGCAGCACCGGCGAGCCCTTCACTGTCTCGGCCACCGCCGCGATGGCGGTGAAGGGGGGGGCGATCATCACCTGGCGGTCGGTGAGGCCCTGGGCCGCCGCTGCCACCGCTTTGGCCAGCTCCTTGGCTTCGGCGATGGTGGTGTGCATCTTCCAGTTGCCGGCGATCAGTGGGGTGCGTTGCATTGGTTGTCCTCCGCGATTGCGTTTCCAGTCGGCGGGCGGTATGGGTGCCGGTTGGAAAACCGAATTAAACTTCTTTGAGGGCGGCTACCCCGGGCAGGGTTTTGCCTTCCATGAGCATCAGGAATGCGCCGCCGCCGGTGGACATGTAGGAGATATTGTCGGCCTCGCCGGCACGATGCACGGCCACGTCGGTATCGCCGCCGCCGATGATGGTGAGTGCGTGGGAGGCGGCTACCCGATGCACCATATGCATGGTGCCGCGTGAAAAAGCGTCCATCTCAAAGGCGCCCATGGGGCCGTTCCAGATGATGGTGCGGGCGTTTTCAATGGCCTCGGAGAAGAGGGTGGTGGTGGCCGGGCCGATGTCGAGGATCATCCAGTTCTTGGGCACCTCCTGGACGGTGGTGCGCAGGCTTTCGGCCCGGGCGTCAAAGGAGTCGGCAACGATGCAGTCCACCGGCAGGTAGAGTTTGACGCCCTGGTCCTTGGCCTTCTGCATCAGTTCCCTGGCGGTGTCGAGCAGGTCGTCTTCCACCCTGGATTGCCCCACTTCGTAGCCCATGGCCTTCAGAAAGGTGTTGGCCATGGCGCCGCCGATGAGCATCTTGTCCACCCGGTCCATGAGGTTGCGGAGCGCGCCGAGCTTGCTCGAGACCTTGGCGCCGCCGATGATGGCCACCAGCGGTCGGCTGGGGTTGCCTACCGAGCGGTCAAAGTAGTCCATTTCCTTCTGAAGCAGAAAGCCGGCGGCGCACTGGGTAAAGAATTTGGTCACCCCCACCACCGAGGCGTGGGCGCGATGGGCTACGGCAAAGGCGTCGTTGATGTAGATCTCGCCCATTGCCGCCAGCTGCCGGCTGAACTCCTCATCGTTTTCCTGCTCTTCCTTGTGGAAGCGGAGGTTCTCCAGCAGGAGCACGTCGCCGGGCTGCATGGCGTCCACCATGGCCTTGACTTGCGGGCCGATGCAGTCCGGGGCGAGTTTGACCTCCTTGTCGATCAGCCGGGAGAGTCGCTTGGCGGCCGGCGCCATGCTGAATTTTTCCTGCCGCTGTCCCTTGGGGCGCCCCAGGTGGGAGCAGATGACAATCTTGGCGTTTTCGTCCAGGGCGTGGTTGATGGTGGGCAGGACGCCACGGATGCGGGTGTCTTCGGTGATGTTGCCGTGTTCATCCAGGGGGACGTTGAAGTCCACCCGGATCAGCAGTGTTTTGCCCTTGATGTCAAGATCTTTGATGTTCTTCAAGTCGATACTCCTTCAGGTTGTCGCAAGAGTTTGGTCATGACCACGGCGTCTTCCATCGGGGCGGTATAGTAGTTTTTTCTGGTTCCGGCGATGGTGAAGCCGTTTTTTGTGTACAGGTGGAGGGCGGTGCTGTTGGCGGCGCGGACTTCCAGGAAGCAGGCGGTGGTGCCGCGGGTGCAAAGTTGTGCCAGGGCATGGGCAAGCAGCGCCTGGGCCACTCCCCGACAGCGCTGTGCCGCAGCCGTGGCCAGACGGAGGATTTCCGCTTCGCCGGCCATGGACCGGCCGATGATGTAGCCAATCACGGCTCCTGTTTCGGGCTGGCGGGCCAGCCATTGCCAGCCGGTTTCCTGGGCAAGCTCACTGGTAAGTTGTTGCTCCCCCCAGGGGCTGGGGTTTTCAAGTTCCAGCGCCATGACCGCAGCCAGATCCGCTGCGGTCATGGGCGTGATTCGCAAAAAACCGGTTTCGCTCACACCATCTGTTCGGCGATGGAGACGGTGCGGTCGCCGAGCATGTTGGTGTAGCTGCCCAGCTCGTTGTCATACCAGCCGTAGATAACGGTTTGCGTCACCGGGACCTGCACGGTGGCGGGGCCGCCGTTGCAGTTGAGTTTCTCCAGGTTGACGTTGATGGCGGCGGTGCGGGTGTGGGTTTCGGTGCCCTCGATGATGGCGGCCGCGGCCGGGGTGCCGATGATGTCGCAGGAGACGTTCTGGTCCTCGGTGTACTCCAGGTATGGTGAGCTGGTCGCGTAGTCGCGGAAGATGGAATTGATCAGATTGCGTTTGATGGGGTTTTCGAGATTGTCCTGCAGGTTCAGCACCAGGATGATCAGCGAGCCGGTGGAGGTTGGGATCCGCACCGATTCGGCCATGAAGCCGATATTGGCCATCTCCGGAATCACCAGCCGCAGGGCGCGGGCGGCACCGGTGGTGGTGAGGATGATGTTGTTCAGGATGGACCGATTTTTGCGCAGATCCTTGGCGCCGGCGTTGGGGAGCCGATCAAGTACCTGCTGGCTGCCGGTGGCGGCATGGACCGTGACCATGGAGGCGCTCAGGATTTTGTCGGCGCCGAAGTGGTCGATCAGCGGTTTGATCATATAGGAAAGACAGGTGGTGGTGCAGGAGGCGGCCGAAATCAGCGTGTGTTTGGCCGGGTTGAAATCGGTGTCGTTGATGCCCATCACGGTGGTGACCGCGTCCTCAGGCATGCTCAAGCCCTTCTCCTTGATCTTGAAGGGGGCGGAGAGGATTGCTTTCTCGGCCCCGGCCTGGAGATGGCCGCGCATGGCGCCGCGCGGCGCGTCGGCGTCGGCGGTGGGGTCGTTAAAAACACCGGTGGTATCCACCACCAGGCGGACGTCGTTTTCCTTCCACTTGATGTCCTTGGGGTTGCGGGACTCGCGGAGGATGGTCACCGGCATGCCGGCCACGGTCATGGTGCCAGCGGCCTCGTCAAGGTTTTCGATGACTCTGCCGCCCTTGTGGCCGAACAGATAGTTGCCCAAGCGGCCGTAGGAGCTGTCACGCTCGATGGAGGAGGCAATGTCTTCGAGGCCGTTGCCGACCTGGCGGCCAAGGTTGACGACGAGGCCGGAGAAATGTTTCCGGGATACGTGATGCCAGAGAGACAGTTTGCCGATGCGTCCGAGGCCGTTGAGTCCTAATTTCATTGCTGAAAATCTCCTTTTCCTGCTTCTTTTGGGGGTGAAGGAAATGTAAAGGTGAGAGTCCAGCGGCAAGAATTGCCGAAAACTCCTCTATTATTGATATGTGATCCGGGATTGCTCACGAATATATGTGAATGCGTCCCGACAGGCAAGAAAAAGTTGCGGTTTTGCCGAAAAGTCGTCGGCAGGAAAAGAAAGGCAGGCCATTGGGGTGAATGCCTGCCGTGGTTGTCGGTGTGCGGGGCTGTCGGGGAGCGGGCTGGTTATGGCTCCTCGGCAAGGGCGGTGCTCAAATAGCGCTCACCGGTGTCGGGCAGGATCACCACCAGCAGCTTGTCGCGATGCTCTTCCCGGCGGGCGATGCGGAGGGCGGCGGCCAGAGCGGCGCCGGAGGAGATCCCGGCCAGGATGCCCTCTTCGCGTGCCAGGCGGCGGGCGGTGGCGACGGCCTCGTCGTTGGTTACCGTCAGCACCTGGTCGATGATCGTCCGGTTGAGCACCTCGGGGACAAAACCGGCCCCGATTCCCTGGATCTTGTGGGGGCCGGGGGCGCCGCCGGAGAGCACCGGAGAATCGGCTGGCTCCACCGCCACTGCCAGGAGCCCGGATTTTTTGGCCTTCAGGGTTTCCGCCACCCCGGTGATGGTGCCGCCGGTGCCCACTCCGGCCACCAGGATATCCACCGTGCCGTCGGTGTCGCGCCAGATTTCCTCGGCGGTGGTGGCCCGATGCGCCGCCGGGTTGGCCGGGTTGCCGAACTGCTGGAGAAGGACGCTTCCGGGGGTGGTGGCGGCCAGCTCCTCAGCCCGGTTGATTGCCCCCTGCATTCCCTTGCCGGCCGGGGTCAGGACCAGTTCGGCGCCAAGCAGCTTGAGAAGTTTGCGGCGTTCGATGCTCATGCTCTCCGGCATGGTCAGTATCAGCCGGTAACCGCGGGCGGCGGCGACAAAGGCCAGGCCGATGCCGGTGTTGCCGCTGGTGGGCTCGATGATCGTCGCTCCGGGGGTGAGCTGGCCGTCTTGCTCCGCGGCGTTGATCATGTTGAGGGCGATGCGGTCCTTGACGCTGCTCAAGGGGTTGAAGGACTCCACCTTGGCCACTACCTGCGCCTGGCAGCCGGCGGTGATGCGGCCAAGACGTACCAGGGGGGTGTTGCCGACGGTGGCCGTGATGTCGGGGAAAATTCTCGCCATGGCTCTTGTCTCTCGGTTTGGAGGGGAAGGTTGTATGTGTGTATTTATAGGTTCTGTCCGTCTGTTGTAGCCGAAGTGGTCGATTCGGTCAAGGAGTCGAGAGCGGAGGGGCGGGTGGCGCGGTCGATGGGGGTGACGGCCGGGATCTCTTTTTGTGGCGACAGATCCAGCTCCTGGAATTTGCGGGCCGTCACGAACACCCGGCTTTCCATGGAGCCGGCGGTACGGTTGTAGGCGTCCACGGCCCGGTCCAACCCGCGGCGCAGCTCCTGGAAATGGCCGGCCATGGTGAGCAGCCGTTCGTAGAGGGTTTTGCCCAGGTCGCCGATGGCCTGGGCGTGCTCGGCGATCTGTTCCTGGCGCCAGCCAAAGGAGACTGCCCGTAACAGGGCGATGAGGGTGGTGGGGGTGGCGAGGATTACCCGTTGGTTGACCCCGAACTCGATGAGTCGCGGATCCTGCTCCAGGGCGGCGCTGAAGAAGTTCTCGCCGGGCAGGAACAGCACCACGAATTCCGGGCTGGGCTGGAATTGTTCCCAGTAGCTCTTGCCGGCGAGCTGGGTAAGGTGCGTGCGGATCTGGGCGGCGTGATTCGTGAGCAGCCGCTTGCGCTCCTGTTCGTCATCGGTTTCCAGTGCTTCCAGGTAGGCGTGCAGAGCCGCCTTGGCGTCCACGACGATGTTCTTGCCGTTGGGCAGTTTGACGAGCAGGTCGGGCCGGAGCCGACCCTGTTCGGTGGTGGCGGATTTCTGTTCGATGAAATCGCAGTGTTCCACCATCCCGGCCAGTTCCACCACGCGCCGCAGTTGGATTTCGCCCCAGCGGCCCCGCACCGACGGGGTGCGCAGCGCCCGGACCAGGTTGGCGGTTTCGCCGTGGAGCCGGGCCTGGGTGGTGGCCAGGGATTTGACCTGTTCGGTGAGGCCGGAATAGGCCTCGATGCGGTCTTTTTCGACCAGGCGGAGTTGCTCGTCCACCTTTTTCAGAGACTGGGAGAGCGGCCCCACCAGTTCGCGGATTGATTGCTGGCGCCGTTCCAGATCTCCGGTGGCTTTTTCCTGGAAGCCGCTCATGGTTTCCTTGGCGAGTTCCAGAAAGGAGTGGCTGTTGCTCTTGAAGATGTCGGCGGAGAGCGCTTTGAAGCTGTCCGACAGTTCCTGGCGTGCTTGGCTGAGCAGTTGGCGTTCCTCGGTGAAACGTTTTTCCGCCTCGGCAAGCCGGGTTTGGAGGGCCATGTTGTCGCCGTGGAGGCGGGTGATTTTTTCGGCATCGGCGGCCAGGCGGGGCTCCAGTTGTTCGCGGATGGTGTGTTGGAGTTCGACGAGTCGTGCTTCGCGGTCGGCCAGACGCTGGCCGGCAAGGGCGTGCTCGGTCTCAAGCGCGGCCCGGAGAGCGGCCACCGTTCCCCGGTGCCGGGTGGCGGCGAGCAGCCAGGCACTGCCGCCGCCCAAGGCAAGGCCGAGCAACAGAAAGATGACGGAGTGGAGGGTTTGAGGGGTCATTGGCTCGCAGGGGGGGGCTGGTTGGTCGTAACTCGGGATGTCGCACCGGTGCCGACGTTGGGATGCCATTATTTTCAACACGCCCATAAACGTGGCGTCGCCGGCACCGCATCGCGCACGGCTTCAAAACATGCAATTTATTTTATGCTGTGAGAGCTTACCCATAAACCAGTACCAGGTCCATCGCTTTTTCGGGCCGTCGGTGTTGACATTTTTTAGAGAGTTTATACCCTGTTCGGGTATGATATTCGCTAGGCTTTGGTGGCCGCGTTTTGGGTTGGGCTGTTTCTTGACCCAGGTCAATGCAGCGGCGTCGTTGTTTGGTTAGTATGGGCATGAATGCAGCTTGATTTGTCGGGGGTGGCAATGCCCCCGGCTAAGGTTATTATTGTTATCTTTAAAAGGAGAGAGCCATGTTGAAAGACGGAGAAAAGGGCGCGGTCCTGCAGCGTGATAAGGAAACCTATGCCGTGGTGCCCCATACCCCCCTCGGGTTGATCACCCCCGACCAGTTGCGCAAGATTGCCGATGTGGCGGAGAAATACCAGGCCAAGGCGCTGAAGCTTACCAGTGTCGGCCGGCTGGCCATGGTCGGTTTCAAGGAGGAGGATATCGACGCGGTCTGGAGTGAGCTGGGGATTCCTCCCGGTGCGGCGGTGGGTCTCTGTGTGCGGAGTGTCAAGGCCTGTCCCGGCACCACCTTCTGTCGCTTGGGTCAGCAGGACGCGGTTGCCTTGGGGCTTGAGCTTGACAAGCGCTATCACGGCAGGGAGTTGCCCGGCAAGTTCAAGATTGGTGTTGCCGGTTGCCCCAACCAGTGCGCCGAAACCTCGGTCAAGGATCTGGGCTTTTTCGGTAAGGCCAAGGGGTGGACTATGCTGGTGGGCGGGAATGCCGCTTCCCGTCCGCGCCTCGCCGAGGCCGTGGCCGAGGGGTTGTCCACCGATCAGGCGCTGGCGCTGGCGGACAAGGTTCTGGCATTTTTTGCTGAAAACGGCAAGAAGGGTGAGCGGATTGGCCGAACCATCGACCGGCTCGGTGTCGAGGCTTTTCAGGCGGCGGTTGGGCTTTAGGAGGTCGGCGGCGGAATGCATTTTCGCCGTAACTGCCTCCCGGGGAGCTATGCCCGCACCCGGCGGAGAGACTCCGGAGGCCTGGGTCTCTCCGCCGGCCTGTCCTGCGCGTGAAAAAATTGTTTGCTTTTGCTGCCAACGCTTTGGCAGGCAGATGGCCTGGGGAAGACGTGGTGGGAGTCCTTTTTGTGGTTGACAAGGATTTGTCGCCTGGTATCATAATAAGATTTTCTTGATCGATATGGGCCCATAGCTCAGTTGGCTAGAGCCACCGGCTCATAACCGGTCGGTCCCTGGTTCGAGTCCAGGTGGGCCCACCACAGATGACCAAGCGAGGGGGCATGGATGTCTCCAGAAGATGATTTGAAAATTGGCGCGGCCCGGTCAGTAAAGGCCGGCGGCCGTTTGAAACCCGTCCTTATAGACGACAGGGCTTTGTTCCGAGATTGAACCAGCAGCATCGGCAAACAAACAGACTGGTCAAGCGAATTATACCCGAAAAGGGGCAAGGAAAAGGTGCAACCGGCAACGGTTTGTGCCTTTTTTTGTTGCCCATCGCCTGCCGGCGTGGTGAGGGCTAATGGCTTCGCAATCATTTGTCGTCCGTGACTTGCTCGGCGTGCTGAAC
>Ga0224496_10001045_pt1 | contig 17840 bp, 14 predicted proteins | sample SF_Jul11_sed_USG_2_FD_168127 | JGI IMG/M metagenome (GOLD analysis project Ga0224496, IMG submission 168127) | Sediment microbial communities from San Francisco Bay, California, United States - SF_Jul11_sed_USGS_8_1 | ecosystem: Environmental > Aquatic > Marine > Sediment | place: USA...
GCAGCAGATATTTCCCGGCATGGTGTTACCTTTGAAAAACCAATCATCACCATCGACAAACTGCGCACCTGGAAAGAATCCGTCATCAAGAAACTGACCAACGGATTGAAAGCATTGGCAAAGCAACGCAAAGTTAAAGTCATCCAGGGTACCGGTAAATTTACTGCCCCCAATATAATCCAGGTGGAAACAACGGAGGGTTCAACAACCGTCTCATTCGATAACTGCATCATCGCCGCAGGTTCAAGTGTGGCACGTATCCCTGGTTTTCCCTACGAAGACCGGCGTATTATCGACTCCACCGGCGCACTGAAACTGGAAACTATTCCAAAACGCATGCTCATTATTGGCGGCGGAATTATTGGCCTGGAAATGGCAACGGTCTATGCTGCGCTTGGCAGCAGAATCAGTGTAGTGGAATTAATGGATCAGTTAATTCCTGGTGCCGATGTTGATCTCATTAAACCACTGCATCGACGCATCCAAAAACGCTACGAAGCAATTTACTTGAAGACAAAAGTAACTAACATTGAAGCGAAGAAAACGGGGTTAATAGTAACTTTTGAGGGTGAAAACGCACCTGAGCCTCAAATTTATGATCGCATCCTGATGGCAACGGGACGTTGTCCAAATGGGCGCGATATAGGCGCGGAAAATGCGGGCGTCACGATTGATGAACGTGGCTTTATTTCGGTAGACCACCAACTGCGTACCAATATTCCTCATATTTTTGGAATTGGCGATATTGTTGGAGAACCTATGTTGGCGCACAAGGCTTCTCATGAAGGCAAACTGGCAGCAGAGATTATTGCCGGACATAAAACCGCATTTGATGCACGCACAATCCCTTCAGTCGCTTATACCGATCCGGAGATTGCCTGGATGGGCCTGACAGAAACTGAGGCTAAAAAGCAAAGCATCGATTATGAAACAGCGACTTTCCCCTGGGCAGCCAGTGGCCGTGCCATTTCAATGGCACGTGAAGAAGGTATGACAAAAATATTATTGGATAAAAAGTCTCGCCGTATCCTCGGTGCGGGGATCGTAGGTATTAATGCCGGAGAGCTGATTGCTGAAACCGTACTGGCACTGGAAATGGGCTCGGATATGGAAGATATTGGTCTCACCATCCATCCTCATCCAACATTATCGGAATCAGTATTTTTTGCCGCTGAGATCGCACAAGGATCAATCACGGATCTTTATATGCCAAAAAAATAACAGCCATTGTGACCAGGAACAATTTTCACAGCCCAATGTCCATAATCTAGCCTAAAAAAAGAATAATAACAATCCGTACACAATAGTGATAATCTCCTAATGAATTTAGGAGATGCTACTCTCTACGATAATAAATAGCATTTGCAAACTACACTAATGCACGCTCTAATTAATGAAGCAAACTAGAAAAAATGGCTGTTATTAGAAATAAAGGGAAAATAGCATTGATGCTGTTTGTTTTTGCAGCACTTGGGATTACTCTCCTAATTATTCCCGATAAAACCAATCATAGTTTCACTTCAATGGACAAAATTAAACCGTCCCATAGCGATATTGCTCAGGCTATCAAAACCAAATATGACCGAGAACTGGACAATTTAGCTGATTACAAAGCTAGCCATTACGCGGCCAGAATCTACCGCATCAGTGGGGTTACAGCCTATCTACACTATAATTTGCAAGATTTAAGGAATATGAAAGATAAAGCTGAACAGCTTTTACATGTCGCCCAAAATAACAATGAAGTAAAGTATTCCAGAACAAAAGCAAGCAAGTGGTCCGCAAAAGCAACCGACCAGTCCGCTAGAATCAGAGCAGAATTGCGACTTAAATCCCTGGACATAGCCCCTTCCCTCCCTTACTATCTAAGTAGTTTATCATTACTCAGACGTTCATTAGAATATCGCATTTGTTACCACCCGTTTGATCAACTAAAAAAACAGGTGCTGGCACATGATTATACGCATAGCTTAAGCGATCCTTTCTTAATCAAAGCCTGGGCGGCGCAACTTGCCAATGTTGTATTATGGATTAAACAACTTGGTGGAAAAGATTACAGCGATGTCTTCCTCGGCGCATTACAAGCAGTCTATCCGGACGATCAAGATAGTCTACTAAACATACAACAATATGAAAATAAAATATATGGCCTTACTCATATGATTTTAGCTGCCAGTCAATATTATCAATATCATATTAACCGCGATGATTTTGCTGAAATCTTTGAATACTTTGACAACAACATTGACACCATTATTTCTCGCGCCAAAGCCGATGTGGTTGCAGAAGTCGGCATTGCTTATTTATTAGCCAGTGAACACGATAACCCTGCCCTCGAAAAAACCAAGCAGAATATTGCCCAACAATATGACGAGACGTATCACATGATCCCGAGTATCGACGGCACGTTCGACATTTCTACGGGCGCACACCGCAATATTCTGGCTATTATGTTGCTATCGTCCCCCCAACAGCTTTATCCTGGACCGTGGTTGGGAGATATTGTGGATGACACACAGTTGCCCCAGGGCATGAACAACTGCAAGTTATCGTAGCTATTAATGTATACTTTTTAAAGTTATCATGCGCCATACCTCGTTAATATATTTCTTTTTACTATTTACTGATATCAAAACTATCATTCAATCTCATTACATGGGGTTATATATCCCAAATCTTACACGATTTTATTTCAGCATCCCTTTATTGATAATAATTCTTATTACATTATCAGGTTGCAAAACGATTGACACCGAGTCAACTGTTTATCCAACGCCGCAACAACAAAACCACATCCTTGAAGAAAGATTAGCTGCATATACGGCACTTGAAGAAGCACTAGCAATTCGAGAAGCTGAAATCAGCGCCAGAGAAAAAGAACTCGTCGATTTATATGCAGAACTAGTAAAAGAAAAAAAAGTGCTAGCAGCGAGCAGAGCGAATCAAATTGCAAGCAAGAAAAATGATGCTGCGAACCAGAAATTTCAACAAACCGCCCCCAATAGAAAAGATTACCAAGATCCAAATAATAACCGCACTATTGTAGGTGAAATAGAAAATGTTTTTCTCGATCCACCCGGCATGGAATTCAGTGCGCGAATTGATACTGGCGCACAAACTTCATCAGTCAATGCAGTAGACATAGTTGAATTCGAACGTGATGGAAAACCTTATGTCAAATTTCATTTGATTCATCCAGAAACTGATGAAAAGATAAAGTTGACTCGGCGAGTACGAGGCACTGCGCGCATCAAGGATCATAAAAATAAGTCGCGTAAACGCCCGATCGTCAGTTTGCGTGTCAAGCTAGCCAATATTGACGAAAGTATCAGTTTTACCTTGGTAGATCGCAGTAAATTTAGTCAACAGGTCTTACTTGGCCGGAATTTTTTGCGGGATTTGGCCATTGTGGATGTGAGCAAAAAGTATTCAATCCCGAGTATTGACCCGAAAGAAAGTGAGCCCAAGTAATGCAGGCGACATTCAGGCTATATACGTTGGTTTTGCTGATTATGAGTGCGGGAATTGGGCTAACACTATATAAACATTTGGCGCTGGGATTTCCACTCCTTCCTGACGAAAAAAAATTAGTGTGGATTGTTGAAGCAAAAATTGATTTTATTGCCCATGGCAACCCAATAAATGTTTCCTTTACACTACCGCCCAAAAATCAAGATATGGTTTTTTTGAATGAGGACTTTGCCTCTCCGGATTATGGTTTCAGCAAACTGGAGCTCAAGACGGGACGTCGTGCACAATGGAGCAAAAGAATAGCGGATGGCCCACAGACGGCTTTTTATCGTCTCAGCATCTATAAGAGTGATCCGATAGCCGCAGCCCATGCCACTGATGTCCAACATAAATTAGTAAAACCTGAATTTGATGAGGTACTTAAAACCGCCGCAACCGCTTTACTTGACCAGGCGCGCGACAAATCAGCCGACACCGAAACGTTTACACGCGAATTGATCAAGTCATTAAACTCCGAATCTCCCACTCAGAATCAAAGCCTCCTTATCAATAACCAAAGTAGCGCTGATGACAAAACAAATTTGCTAGTTAGTTTGCTAGCAATGGAAAGTATCAGCGCAAGAATTGTACGCGGTCTTTATTTGGAGGGTGGCCGGCGTAGACAATCTCTGGCTAATTTTATCGAAGTCCATGATGGCACCCAATGGCTATTATTTAATCAAGACACCGGCAATAGCGGGTTACCTGACAATTTTCTGATATGGCAACGTGGCGGCCAATCCCTGCTCGATGTTGTAGGTGGCACAAATTCTCGCGTATCTTTTTCAATCATTGAGAATGTACAGTCTTCCAGAGATCTTGTCTTGAGTGACAGCCAAGACGAACAAGCTGCTATCATCGACTTTTCTATATACAGTCTACCCATCGAACAACAAAATGCATTTAAAATGATTTTGTTGTTACCCATTGGCGCGTTAGTTGTTGTTGTTATGCGTCTTTTAATAGGCATCAGAACTTCCGGCACTTTCATGCCCGTTTTGATCTCCCTGGCGTTAATAGAAACCACGCTGGTAGCCGGTATCCTTATGTTTTTAATCGTAGTCAGCGCAGGACTATTGATACGATCCTATTTATCGCATCTTAATTTGCTTCTTGTTGCGCGTATCTCGGCGGTTATTATCGTCGTTATAACAATTATGGCAAGCATCAGCATAATCAGCCATAAACTTGGCCTCAGCCAGGCGCTTACCGTTACATTTTTTCCACTAATAATTCTTGCGTGGACCATAGAGCGCATGTCCGTTTTATGGGAAGAGGATGGACCAAAGGAAGTATTCATTCAAGGTGCCGGCAGCCTTATTACGGCCATTGTTGCATACCTATTCATGACCAATCATATTATTGAGTATCTAAGTTTCAATTTTCCAGAATTAATGCTGGTAAACCTAGCGTTCATTCTGATTCTTGGTCAGTACACGGGCTATCGATTCACCGAACTATACCGCTTCAAATCACTAGAACAACAAAATGTTTCTGATAAGTCCTAAAAAACTTCGCAAGTTTGGCATTATTGGTATGAATCAGCGGAATTTTGGCTTGGTGGCAAGGTATAACCCACGTCGACTATACCCACTAGTAGATGACAAATTAAAAACAAAATTACTGGCACAGAAGGCTGGGATCACTGTGCCAAAATTATTGGGTACCTTGCTTTATCAACATGATGTCAGAAAACTGGAAAAACTACTGACAGCTTATGACGAGTTTGTTATTAAGCCCGTTAAGGGTAGTGGTGGCAAAGGAATCCTGGTTATTTCCAGACGTGAACACAACCTCTATTTCAAACCCGGCGGTGATATGCTGTCGCTGATGGAGATCAAACGCCACGTTTCAGATATTATAAGTGGATTACATAGCTTAGGTGGAAAGCCTGACACAGTTATGATTGAATCCCTGATTAAGATTGATCCGGCTTTCTCTGATTATAGCTATGAAGGTGTGCCTGATTTGCGCGTGATCGTCCTACAAGGCTACCCTCTAATGGCGATGCTCCGGCTTGCTACCCATGCATCGGATGGCAAAGCAAATCTGCACCAAGGCGCGGTTGGCGTTGGCATCGATATTGGTACTGGTAATGCACTTCATGCGGTTCAATTTGGAAAACCCGTACAACATCACCCAGATACACGTAAGACATTCTCCGAACTAGCAATTCCTCATTGGGACAAGTTATTATCACTGGCCGCAGCATGTTATGAAATGACAGGCTTGGGTTATCTAGGCGTAGATATTGTTTTGGATCGAGATCAGGGACCCATGATTATTGAACTTAACGCACGCCCCGGACTGTCCATTCAAATTGCCAATAATGCCGGACTTATTCCTCGTGTCAATATGATAGAGTCGCTAAAACATATCGACCCAGACCCAGAATCACGGGCTACTTTCAGTAAACAATATTTCTCGGCAAACCCTAGTTTGCAATCCGCGCCGCACACCAAGCATACAGGGTCAAACAGCCTTGCTTTACAATAAGGTAAGGTATTGTAGAACTTGTCTAGCGCCTGGCACTCCCTCAACTTGATATTTACTGACACAGTTAGCTTGTCAGTGTTATTGGCAAAACAGATCTCGCAGGCAATGGTTACATATCCATTGCTAAGAGACCTAACACCGCCAATGGTACTGAAAAGCTAACCCACAGGGCAATCACAAGATGTCCCATCACTACGTTGCAGCGCTTGGCCAATGGAATAACCATAGTACACATGCTACATCTTGTGAACGCTGCAGCCGCAAATATTAAGTTGGTGAAGTACTAGGTTTCACATTTTTTCTGTTTAAGAGCAACTTCATTTATTGACCAAAATGTCGCCATATAGACTTCTAGTCCAAATCCTGTCTATTACAGCAGCAATTTTCATTAGTATTTTTGCTATTGGCCAATTATTAACCGGACCTGCATCGACGGCGGTTGGAACGCTATCGACTGATTTTCCAGCTGAACCGGTTCAATTTCCTGTTAATTCCGAATCCCCTGTCCATGGTTGGCTTGTATATGGCAATCCCGGCCATGGCGTCGTTCTGCTTGCCCATTCAATACGAAGTAATCGACTTGAGATGCTCAGCCGCGCCAGGTTTCTGAATGAACAAGGCTACAGCGTCCTACTTATTGATTTGCAAGCGCATGGCGAATCGCCTGGCAAGCGAATCACCTTTGGCGCACGTGAATCTGAAAGCATTGAAGCTGCTGTCGCTTTTCTCCGAGAAAATTTTCCCGCTGAACGTATTGGCGCCATTGGCGTTTCACTGGGTGCGGCAGCCATCGTTCTGGCGAAAAACACCTTAAAACTGGACGCCATTGTACTTGAATCCCTCCATCCAACAATAGAAGAAGCTGTGGAGAACCGGCTCAAACTCCATTTTGGCGAGTATGGATCTGTATTGCTGCCGCTGATACTGCTCCAATTTTCTTTTTATCTGGATATTCCTACCGATGAATTAAGTCCGATTGCAAAAATTGATAATCTCAATAGCCCGTTACTACTGATTTCCGGTACCAACGATGCGCACACGACATTACCTGAAACTGAACGTCTGTTTGCAGCTGCCCGCGACCCCAAGGAAATCTGGATCATTCCTGGCGCCGGGCATTTTAATATGCACAGTTACGCCGGAAGAACCTATGAAAATCGCATATTGGCTTTCTTGCATAAAAATTTACGTTAACATAATTTCGAACCCAGTTGCTTATTTATAGAAATTTTGTAATTATTCCATTGGCGACACGCTGAAGATAATTTACACGCTTTCTTCATCATAACAATAGGACAGACATATACGTTGCCATAAAGTTGATTACAAAATCATTGGTCATGATATTCAAATGGTCGAAATAGCGCTTGACCCGGATGAAGCGGTTATTGCCGAAGCTGGTGCTATGACATATCTGGAACAGGATATTTGCTTTGAAACCAAATTCGGCGACGGCTCAAGCAGTGGCGTGATGGGTAAATTATTCGGACTGGGTAAACGTGTGTTAACCGGCGAATCTGTGTTTCTGACCCACTTTACTAATGAAAGCAAGCAAAAACGTCATGTTGCCTTTGCGGCACCTTTTCCAGGTTCCGTAATTTCCCTTGATCTAGCACAATTGGGGGAAGAGGTTATTTGTCAAAAAGATTCATTCTTGGCCGCTGCTTTAGGCACCCGGGTTGATATCGCCTTCCATAAAAAACTGGGCGCTGGCTTTTTTGGTGGAGAAGGCTTCATACTTCAGCGTTTACAAGGTGACGGCATGGCATTTATACATGCTGGCGGCACAGTCATCAAGAAAACACTAAATAATGAAACATTACGCATGGATACAGGGTGACTGGTTGGATTTTGTGGCAATATTGACTACAGCATTGAAATGAGCGGTGGATTAAAAAGTATGTTTTTGGCGGAGAGGGGCTTTTCTTAGCAATGCTTTCCGGATCAGGCTCAGTATGGATACAAAGCATGCCATTCTCAAGACTTGCGGAGAGAGTATTGAGTCATTCTATCAGCAGCACACAAGGAGAAGAATAAATTCGTGCTAACCACAGGAAAAAATATGAATGAATATAGGAATATTTTACTGGCCGTTGATTTCTCAGAAGATGATCATTATGTGGCACAAAAAGCAAAGTATTTGACAGAAAAATTTAAAGCAGAATTAAGTATTATCCATGTGCTGGATAATATTCCGATGCCGGATACTGCTTATGGAACAATTATTCCACTGGACCAATTAACATCCTATGAATCATTGGAAATTGAAAAAAATAATTTAACAAAAATAGCTGACCAGCTTAATGTTAGCTCATGCCACCGATGGTTGGTCTGGGGAGAACCGAAACAGGAAATTGCCCGGTTTGCCGAGGAATATCATATTGACTTGATTGTTGTTGGATCACATGGTCGACACGGCCTCGCATTATTGCTGGGTTCGACAGCGAACGGTGTGTTACATTATGCTAAATGCGACGTACTCGCCATTCGTTTGCAAGAAGAAGGGGAAATGTTTTAGCTTTGACAGATTACCAGAGTCTTTTCCACCAGGGCACATCTTCAATTGGGTTGTAACCCACAAGATGCGGACTATCAGGAAAATTCCGCTGCAAAACACGCTCGGCATCATCCCTCAAATCATCCAAGCCCAACATGTCGTAGGACTTTACCATAATGAACAGCGCTTCTTCCGTTGCTGGTGTCGTCGGGTATTCAAGCAGCGCAAACTGCGCCCGATTAGCGGCGGCAATGTAGGCTTTCCGATTCAAATAGTAACGCGCCACATGAATCTCACTCATGGCTACCACATTAATCAAATGGGCCATACGCTGCCTAGAATCCGGGGCATATTTACTGTCAGGAAAACGCGTCACCAATGTCCTGAAATGTTCAAATGATTCGCGGGAAGCCTTTGAGTCACGCTCACTCATGTCCTGCTTAAGGATACCCTGCATAAAATAACTCATAATACCCCAATTATCATTGAAATTAGCCAGTCCTTTGAGATAATAGGCATAATCAACGTTTGCATGATTTGGGTGTAACTTGATAAACCGATCAGCTGCAGCAATGGCGGACGCCTGCTCCTGATCCTTATAATAGGCATAAGCCGTTTCAAGCTGCGCTTGCTGCGCAAAACGGCCATAAGGAAAACGCGCTTCCAAAGATTCAAATAATGTTATGGCGGCAGAATAATTGCCATTATTCAGTTTTTCCTTGGCTTCCGTGTAGAATTTTTGGGCCGACCAATCCCTGGTTTCTTCTTTCTGTTCTGGCAACAAACCACAAGCGGATAATGCCAACACCAGCAACAAAATTGAAAAACGCAACATGATAAAACCCACAAAAGACGAAAAGGAATTGACAAATTATAACGCAAACACGGCACTGCAAGAATCGGATGAATTGCACGAAGTCATGCTCAATGTAACTATCCCGAATAACTATGCCGGTCTACGTCTTGATCAAGCTTTGGCGCAATTGTTCCCCAACTGGTCGCGCAGCCGTCTGCAGCTATGGATTTCACAAAAACGGATAACGTTAGATGGCAAAGCAGTTAATTCAAAACAAAAAGTATGGGGCAACGAACAAATTTGCATTAATCCAAAGAGTTTTTCCACTGGTCCCCAATTCAAGGCCGAAGCCATTCGACTTAACATCATTTACGAAGATGATTTCCTGTTAATCATTAACAAACCCGTCGGCATGGTCGTTCATCCTGGTAACGGTAATTGGCAAGGAACAATGTTGAACGCTCTGCTGCATCATGCAGCGCAACTGAGCAATGTGCCTCGCGCAGGTATTGTGCATCGGCTGGATAAAGACACCAGTGGACTACTGGTCGTTGCAAAAACCATCGATACACAAATAAATCTGATACGGCAATTGCAACAACATCAAGTAAAACGAAACTATTTGGCACTGGTGTTGGGCCAAGTTACACAAAACGGCCACGTTGACGAACCGATAGGGCGGCATCCGGTACAACGTACAAAAATGGCCGTTATCAAAAAAGGAAAGCCGGCACGCACCCATTATCAGATTCTAGAACAATTTGAAGGCTGCACCTTACTTCAATGCAGCTTGGAAACAGGCCGAACCCATCAGATTCGTGTCCATATGCATAAAATTGGCCATCCACTCGCAGGTGATCCTGTATACGGCGGCAAACCAAAAAAAACAAATCAAGAAATTGGACAGTTGCTAACAATTTTTCCCAGGCAAGCACTACATGCGCAACAATTGGAACTTGCTCACCCAAAAAACGACAAGATCATGCGTTGGGAAGCAACATTACCTGATGACATGAACACATTACTGCAAACATTGCGACAATATTGCTGAGAGATTCCAATATCCCCTTCCCGCTCGTTTATTGGTAAAATCGTTACAGTGCAAATATCATTAAAGGATAAATTGCCTCAACGCAAGTGTGTTTTACAAGTGGCTATGATATAGTTCTAGTTATGAAAGCTTTGTTCGTAGTGGATCTGGATTTGTGTCTAAATCAATTCTGCAACGTTCAGTTTTCCTTGCATAATTGTGTTGCATATAACTAAATGTGATGCTCTTCACAAACTCACTTTTTATCGCATCTTTAACTAATTTTCCTGATCACAAGTGCCACAGACTACGCTCAAAAGCTCATCAAAACCTCCAACAATGCAAATAATAATATAAGCTTCAAAAATACTTATATTCAAGCTTAACCGGAATAAAATTAGACTTAATATGAATTAATAATTGGCGCTTGCATACCTGTGTCGGTTGGAATTTTACTATTAGTGTAGGCGTTTCCAATTGATCCTAAAAAAACAAGCTTACCAGCTTCAAGCAATCTTTATCCAAGGCTTTTTATCAGGAATCTGCGCTAAAGCACGTATTAGGCTGATCGGCGCTCCTGAATCATAAATACACTAATGCTATCAATATGACCGGCCCTTCGATTAACAAACAAAGCGATTGGAACGTATCGTTTCTCATCGTTCTTGCAGGCGTGTTAACGGCAATTTTGTTTGGTTTGGTTTCGGTTACGGCTCATCCGATACTCATTATTTTTTCAGTGGCTATCCTTTTAGGCGCCGGTTTGATGGCACGGCCTGCGTGGATCATGTGGCTAGTTTTATCACTTGGTTTGTTAGTGCAGGGCAATCTCCCACTCTATATCTCTGATGCGTTAGCTCAAAAAGCAGCGTGGGGAGTTTCAATGCTCGGCTTCTTCCTGATGCTCCTCGCAATTATAAAGGCCGTAACAACCCCGGGCACGCAACAATATACCCCTGCTTTTATTTGGGTCGCTCTTGCGTTTTTTGCTTATGCACTATTGAATTCGCTCATTCAATGGAATTCGGCTGTTGAGTACTTTGGCGGATTTAAGCGCTACTTCCAGATGTGGGGTCTAATTTTCGCTTTGTGTTGGCTTGCTCTTGATGAGCAGAACATGCATCGTTGGCGAGTATTTATTACAATCACCGCTTTGATTCAATTGCCGTTTGTCATTCAGCAAATTCTCATTTTTGTTCCTATTCGGGAAGGAATGGTCCATTATGTTCCCGGCCTAATACCAATCGACGTTGTTGCTGGAACCTTTGAGGCAAACCTTTTTGAAGGGGGCAGCAATGGAGAGATGGCTGCTTTCCTTATTATCATGGCGGTGTTCCTGTTAACGCGGCTTCAGGAGAAGCTAATCACCTTGCCACGTTTTCTGCTGCTCCTGCCAGTTATTTTAGCGCCACTGTTCCTCGGAGAAACTAAGGCGGTTATTATAATGATTCCGCTGGCACTTATCGTGCTTTATCGTCGGGAACTTATCACCCGGCCACATTTCGGACTGGTTATTCTGCTCGTTGGCACGATTTTCATTATTGCATTGGCCTACGCTTATCTCAGCATGACAGAACACGCAAGCATCGAAGACCTAATCGACGAAACACTTGGCTACAATGTTGAAGGTAGTGGATATGCTGATTTCCACCTCAACCGCACCACAGTGATAACTTTTTGGGCTGAACGCCAGGGTATCCATGACCCAGTTTCTTTTGTGTTCGGAAGTGGCTTGGGAAGTGGACACACCGAAACCGGCGGCCATGTGGCTATGCGTTATCCTATGCACGGCATCGGGTTAACAGCCGCTGCGGTCATGCTCTGGGAAATGGGCGTATTTGGCTCTGGCCTTTTTGTCGCCATCCTTGTCTTGGCTTGGCGTTGCGCAGGTCGGTTGCGAAGAGAATCTGCCATACCTATCATACGAGCTGACGCCAAAGCGCTGCAGGTAGCTTTGGTACTATTTGGCTTTTTCCTGTTTTACCGTGCATCAATGATGGAAACTTTAAGTATTCAGATTGTGTTTGCCATGCTGTTGGGCTATTTGTCCTGGTTGTATCGCCAACATGTTCTTACAAAAGACGATAACCCAACCTTATGAGCAGTTCACCCTATTCCATTGCGGCGCTAAAGCGCAGCACCATGCACTTTCTCTCTGGCAAAGTCGTCTCTGCGCTGCTTACTCTTGCTATCCTGCTTTTGCTGGTAAGGCTGCTGCCGGTGGAAGAGTATGGTGTTTATATTACATTAGCGGTGGGGATGGAGCTTGCAATTATTATTGCAGCGTTTGGACTGCCGTTTACGCTAGGACGCTTTTTACCGGAATTTCGCTTGTATGCCAGCGGAGAAACGCTAACGCACTTCGTGCGGCAAATCTTTATCCTAATCAGCCTGCTTCTCACTACGGGCACACTACTATTATACGTGGCAATGCCATGGCTGATGCAGTCCCTTGACTTCGAACAATATACAAATGTAGCAAGGCTTTATCTTCTCGTTCTGCTAATAGAAGGACTTGGAAATCATCTCAGGTTAAATGCTCTCTCACCATTATTACAGCAAGGCCAAGCGCAAATTAGTCAGATAGCGAGAAATCTGACCTTATTGTTGCTGTTGTGTCTAGCAGCGGCTCAGGGAGCGGTTCATCTGCATCATGTTGTAATGGCTGAGATAATGGCATCAATAGCTGGCGGCGCGCTGGCGCTGCGCGGACTAGTTAAACATTTGCATGGATTGCGCGACATACCCGGAAGTGCTGACTGGCAACCCCCTACATGGTCAGAAAAATGGCATGTCGCTCGCCATATGTATTTTAGTTATCTTGTTACATTGGGCTCTGGCCCGCAGCTATTCACATTTTTTATCCAGTGCTACCTCGGTGCGGAAGCCACCGCTTTGTTTGGCTTTATGCGTCGCCTGTTTGAACTGGGTTACATGTATCTGCCAGCTACACTATTGGCCGAACTGCTCCGTCCCAAACTGGTGGCTTCCTATGTGGGAGAAGGTGGCATGACGGAATTGACACGAAATGCCAACCTCATGGGAAAAATAAGCCTGTTTGTTTTGATGCCCATATTGTCACTCACCTGGCTTTCTGGAAGTGAACTACTGAGTATGCTCAGCGGGGGAAAATTTACCGAATCCGGTCATTACTTAGCAGCTTTGTTACTTGCACTCATTCCCCTAAGCCAGCGTACCATCCTAGAGTCCGTTGCAATGACTTGCAATAAAAGTCAATTTTGTACTTGGGCGAGTTCTCTTACTATCGTTGCATTACCGGTGGGATACCTGCTACTCGAAGCAGATTATGGACTATGGTCTGTCATTATTGCAATGTTCACAGCCCAAATAATATTCAACCTCACGGTCAATTCCGCCTTGATACATTCCACTAGCTACCGCGTGGATACCATCGGATTTTTTAAGCTGATGGCCGCAGGAGTGATGAGCTATGTAATGACTCAATTGGTGGCCCATCAATTTTCACTCCCAACCTATGGCTTATTAGGTTTGTTAACACTGGCCACACTTGCTGGCAGTTTTTATCTTTTGTCGGTCTATTTCTTAAAACCATTCCAAAAAGATGAATTAGATCGCATGGTAAAAGTGATCAAACACAAAATTTCCATTAAATAGCGCCTAGCACAATGAGTATTCGTCTTCTTTTTCTAACCGCCGAAACCTATCCAACCTTCCGAGTTGATGTGAACGTGCTTTTTGGCAAGGTTCTGCCTCAATACGGCATTCAATCTGATCTTGTAACCGGAAAAACCCCAGGAGAAACGAATGCTGAAGCCTGGGAAGGCGGCGAGACTTATCTATGTGACGTATCCACCAGCTCATCAAAGAAACACATTCAAACGTTTATACATGGCATCAAGCACTTGGTCAAAGCAGACACCTCACGTTACCAGGCGATTCAAGTCCGTGACATGCCACTACTGGCGACAGCCGGTCTGATTGTAGCGCGACTCAAAGGTCTGAAATTCTTTTACTGGATGTCTTACCCTATGCCGGAAGCACAAATTCTTTTGGCAGGTGATCGCGGCTGGTCTGAGGGCTTAATAAAATTTATTTACCCCTGGCTGAGCGGTCGTGTTGGACGTTTCCTACTATACAAAATAGTGATACCAAGGGCAGATCATATTTTCGTGCAATCCGATCAAATGAAAGAAGATCTGGTCAAACGAGGTACTCAACCACAAAAAATGACACCTGTACCCATGGGAGTGGATACAGAAACATTGCAAAATATTGATATTCACCCAACGGATGATAGTCGCCTTGATGGCAAACGAGTACTTGTCTATCTAGGAATACTTGAATATGCGCGGAAAATCAATATATTATTCGAAGCGCTCGCTATCGTAAAGCAACAGATCCCCAATATACTGCTCGTTCTAGTCGGTGATACTTACCACGATGCAGATCGAGAATGGCTCAAATCAAAAGCAGACGAAGCAGGTGTCAATGATCAGTTGGTATGGACAGGATGGTTGCCGATGCACGAAGGCTGGCGTTATGTTCGCGCTGCAGAATTGGGTTTATCTCCCATCCCACGAGGGTTTTTGCTAGATTGCGGATCTCCAACCAAAGTGCCTGAGTACCTCGCTTTAGGTGTTCCAGTAGTATGCAACGATAACCCCGATCAGGAGCAGGTGATCAATAAAAGTGGCGCGGGATTATGTGTACCCTATTCGGCTGAGAATTTTGCTAACGCCATCATTAAAATGCTGAACCTGGATAAAGCGGAAAAAAATAAAATGCAAATCCAAGGTAAAGATTATGTTGATCACTTCAGAAGTTATCGGAAAATCGGGGATAATGTGGCAAAATCATATCAACACTTATTATCAAAAAAGATAACAGCCAGAATGATTGATGAAACGTAAGCAAAAATAAACCCTATCTACTTTATTTTCTCAGCTGCGCTTAATATTTCCACTGCTTTCATTCCAAGGATTGTGCATCTTGTTCGGGCTCAATGCTGCAGAAGTGACAAACATCAAACGCGCGGGTTATCGGCATAAAGCCTATGTCGAAGCCAATACCGAATTGCGAGCCGTGCTAGATCTCATCAGCAGTGGTGAATTCTCACGCGGCGATACCGTGGTATTTCACCCGTTAATCGGAAACCTACTTCATTGCGATCCTTTCTTGGTACTGGCGGATTACGCCGACTACATTACCTGCCAAGAGAAAGTGAGTGCAGCCTGGAAAGACAGCGAACACTGGTCACGCATGCCCATTCTCAATACGGCACGCAGCGGCAAGTTTTCTTCGGACCGCGTGATCGGTAAATATTGCGATACCATCTGGAATGTACCACCGGTGACGATTCGCCTTGACTAAAAGCAGCCACAAACACTTAACTAGTGTCGGCTCACGGTTTCCTCCAGGGGCGACACTGACTGCGGAGGGCGTGAATTTTTGTATCTTTAGCCGGCATGCGAGTGCCGTCGAACTATTGCTCTATACGCAGGCCGACAGCGCTTCGCCGTACCAGGTTGTCACGCTCGATCCCGAACATAACCGCAGTTTCTTTTTTTGGCATGTGTTTATCAAAGGAGTACCAGAGGGTACCTATTACACCTGGCGGGTGGACGGCCCCAATGACACAAAACACACGGGACGGCGCTTCAACCCGCATAAGGAGCTACTTGATCCTTGGGCACGTGCAGTCAGTGATGCAGTGTGGGATCGTCGTCGTGCAGCCGACCCCAAAGACAGATCGCTCAGCGCATTTCGTGCTGTAGTCACTCGCCGGGCCACACCGCCGCAGAAACGCTTAACATTTGAAGGTCTTGAAGGTGCTGTGATTTACGAGTTACACCTCGGCGGATTTACCCGTCATTCTTCAGCAGCGGTAACCTCTCCCGGCACCTTTGCCGGATTCATAGAAAAGATCCCTTATCTGCGAGAACTCGGCGTAACTCATGTCGAGTTGCTACCGGTTATGGCCTTCGATGAACAAGACGTTCCAGACAATGTGGCGGAACTCGGACTGCACAATTACTGGGGCTACAGTACCCACAGCTTCTGGGCGCCGCATCCCGGCTATTGTAATGATCCTGCACGTGCCAACCACGAATTCCGTGACCTCGTGGAAGCCTTGCACGATGCCGGCATCGGCGTACTCATGGACGTGGTATTCAATCACACAGCAGAGGGCGGAGAAACTGGTCCAATGATCAACTTCAAGGGGTTGACCAATGACATCTTCTATCATCTTGATCCCGCGGATCGGCGTCATTACCACGATTACACCGGCTGCGGAAATACGATGAACTGCAATCACCCGCTGGTGACGGCATTCATTGTGCACTGTCTCGAATATTGGGTAGAGACGATGGGGGTGGATGGCTTCCGCTTTGATCTCGCCAGCGTGTTCGCGCGCGGCGACAACGGTACACTGCTAGCCAATCCGCCGTTGCCATGGAATATCGAGTCCTCACGCAGTCTGTCCCGGGTACCAGTCATCGCCGAGGCTTGGGATGCAGCCGGTCTTTATCATATTGGCGCCTTTCCAGGCATAGCCTGGGCGGAGTGGAATGGCCGCTACCGGGATGTGATGCGCCGTTTTGTCCGCGGCGATCCTGGCCTGATTAGTGAAGTGGCAACACGTCTTGCTGGCAGCCAAGATCTATATGCCAATGACGGCCGACGACCGGCTAATAGCGTCAACTTTATCACTTGCCACGATGGATTTACACTCAACGACCTGGTTTGTTACAACGACAAAAATAACAAAGCCAATGGCGAGGACAACCGAGACGGCAACAACGACAATCTGAGCTGGAACTGCGGCGTCGAAGGTGAGACAGACAACCCAGCAGTGTGCGCATTACGTCACCGCCAAGCCAAAAACTTGATGGCTATCCTGATGCTGTCCCGAGGTGTACCCATGCTATTAGCCGGCGATGAGCTATTGCGCACCCAAAACGGCAACAACAACACTTGGTGTCAGGACAACGAACTCGGCTGGTTCGATTGGGATCTGGTTGAACAAAACAGTGGCATGCTACGCTTCACACGTGAACTGATCACATTGCGTCGCCGTCACGCCTGTCTTACTCGTAACCGCTTTTTTACTGGAAAAAAAGTACCCGGACGTGACATCCTTGATATCGCCTGGCACGGCGTTCACCTCAACGAACCACTTTGGCATGATAGCCATGCCCGTGTGTTGGCCTGTACGCTCGCGGGCCTCAGCAAAGACGAAGAGGATCTTCATCTCATATTGAATATGTCGGATCAAACGCTGGAAGCGGCATTACCAGCGATAAATGGCCGGCAATGGCATCGGGCACTCGACACCATGCGGGACGCGCCTGCAGATATCTTTGAACAAAAACAACAAGTGCCGCTGGTGGAGCCAATCTATCAGGTAGGTCCCCGCAGCGTGGTAGTTCTGGAGGCCCGCACATGAAACACACTATATATGGAATTTTCACAATGAGCATAAAATGGGTAGAGTAAAGAGCTGGCTTCCGGCCACCATTAGGAATCAC
>Ga0224496_10001046_pt1 | contig 17839 bp, 14 predicted proteins | sample SF_Jul11_sed_USG_2_FD_168127 | JGI IMG/M metagenome (GOLD analysis project Ga0224496, IMG submission 168127) | Sediment microbial communities from San Francisco Bay, California, United States - SF_Jul11_sed_USGS_8_1 | ecosystem: Environmental > Aquatic > Marine > Sediment | place: USA...
TCACGCTGGGAGAAAGGTATGGACCTGGAACAAATCACCCGCGATATCTTTCGTATACCGGTTATTGAATCCCATGAAGTGACGGCCCTGCTCGACGGCCAGAACTATCCGGTGGTCAACCTGGGCCGCAAGGGCATCGGCATTCTGATCCCCACGGAAGACGCTTTTGCGGTAAGCTCATCCTCCCACGCCATCGTTCTGCAACTCAATGCCCAACGCTTTGAGTTGACCGGCCGAGTGGTCCACATCTCGCCCCACGAATCCGACAACTACCTGTACGGCATCGAATTGATCGACATGAGTCAAGACAGTGAGCAGGCGATCAACGAATACATCAAAAAAAACCGCGCCACATTGTTCGCAAAGTAGCCGAGGAGCACCCTCCGCACGGCCCCCCGGCCGGCGCCATCCTCCACGGTTCTCAGGATAAGAGTAGAAATGGCAGACAAAAAGAAAGACACCGACGTCCTGGCGGACGTTTTAAGCGATACCCACGACCACCATGTCCCGGGCCTCGATGAGCTTGCCAAACTCATCCGCCCCCGTGCCAAGCCCGTCATTGAGAAAAAAGTCTCCAAGGGGCGACTCAAAAAAAAACGCTCGGGAGCAAAGAAAAAGACCACGCATTACCTTTCCGAGGAAGTCTTCGCGGAACTGGGTGACGCCCGGGACAGACTCCAGGAGATGCTGCCCGGCGAGAACCCGGCCCAGGTATCCAAGTCCGGCATTGTCAACACGGCCCTGAAGATGATCCTGCGGGAACTGGAAGAGAAAGGCAAAAGCAGCGACCTCTACCGACAGATCATCAAAGAAAAGGAAGAAAAGTGACCGGCCTCTTTCTGAACGGCGTGTGCCGGCCCTGCGGCCGACACACGCGCGGTTGCAAAATGGCACCTATCCAGCTTGGAACGGAACGCTTGTCAATCGCCCCGACGCTGTAACTATTCAGCAGTGCCGCAACAAAGGCGCGAAAGCGGCCTGGCCGCTACCGGGTATGCGACCTGGCCGATGGCAGGTAAGCGCAGACTCCGAAGCGGATGCGGTGCTGCTGAATAGTTACGCAAAATGTTCCATATTACGGATCTCATCAACAGAGCGGAGACAGCCTGATGGTTCTCACATGCCCTCACTGCAAAAAACAGCACAACATCGACGAGAAACTCATCCCGCCCAACATAAAGAAGGCCCGCTGCAAATACTGCGGCAACCAGTTTCCCCTTCCCGGCCGGCAGGAGGAGACGCCCCCCCCGGCCCCGGCGGCATCAACCCCGGCCGCATCGGCTCCCGCCCCGCCCAAACCAGACGGGCCGCGCCGGATAGGTATCTCCATCAGCAAGGGCGGCGTAGGCAAAACCACCACGGCGGTCAACCTGGCCGCCGGCCTCTCTTTTGCCGGCTACAAGGTACTGCTGGTCGATACCGACACCCAGGGCCAGGACAGCTTCATGCTGGGCGTCAAGCCCAAGGCCGGACTCACCGAACTGGTCACCGAGGAGCTGCACCCCGACGAGGCGATCACCCAGGCGCGGGAACGGCTCTGGCTGCTTTCCGGCGGCAAATCCCTGGCCGGCATCAAACGGCTCATCGACCGCAAGGACTTCGGCGGCGAACGGACCATCTCCGACGCCTTGACCCCCATTGAAAAAAATTACGACTACGTCATCGTCGACACCTCGCCGGGTTGGGATCCGCTCACCGTCAACGTCCTTTTTTACGTTAACGAGGTGCTGACGCCGGTGTCACTGGAGGTTATGACCCTGCAAGGATTGCTGGAATTTCTCAAGAGCATCTCCGCCATCCAGAAACATCGCAAAGAGGTGGCCCTCAAATACATCCTGCCCACCTTCATGGACAAACGGGTCAAACAGTCCATCGGCATCCTCGACAAGATCGAGGAGTTGTACGGCCCGCTGCTCTGCCCGGCGATTCGTTACAATGTGCGGCTCTCCGAGGCTCCGGCCTACGGCCAGACCATCTACGAATTCGCCCCGGGTTCCCCGGGCGCCGAGGACTACCGCGAGCTGGTCCGCAAGGTGGCCGGCAACCCCAAACTGTTGCGTTAAGGGGTAACGGGAGGGGCAAACACCTCCATCTCAGACAAAAAAAGCGGCACCGGTGATTCCGGTGCCGCTTTTTTTGTCTGAGATGGAAACCCGGGGCGCCGATGGGCGGCCGGGGCTATTTCTTCTTGAGGCGCGTGTCCAGTTCCGCGAGAATCTTGGCGCTCACATCCAGGGTCGCGTCGACGTACAGGATGCCGGAACGCGCTCCGTTGGCGGTATTGTCCATGATCAGGGTAAACCCTTCCCGCTTGCCGTATTCCTCGATCACCATCCGCAATTCATTCAAGATGGGGCCCATCAACTTCTTTTCCTGATTCTTCATCTCGAAATTGGCGTCACGGGAAACTATCTTGCCAAATTCTTCAATCTTCTGCAAATCTCGAACCTTTTCCTGCAAAACATCCTGAGACCAGACCGTTTTCTTCTTCTCGATCTCGTTTTTCAAAGCATCGTATTTATCCTGCTCCTTCTGCACGTTGGCCTGTAATTCGTCGGCCTTGGCCTTCAACTGCGACTGGGCCGCCCCGGCAACCTTGGAGTTGGCCAGAATGTACTGCAGGTTAATGGTCCCGATTTTCAAGGGCTGCGCGGCCCAAGCCGCTCCACCCACGGTCAGTACGCAACACAGAACAAGGGCCGCGAACAGCCCCTTGACAGTCAATCTCATCATCACATCCTCGGGGGGTATGAGGCCTTCTCGACGGTTGCTCCCGCCAAAGGCCTGGAATAATAAAGCAACAAAGAGAGAAACCGGGGTGGAATGCGCTGGGCACTCCACCCCGGTTCTAGGAAAGCAATCTCGGAGTCAACGAAACGATCCTGTTACCTGACGAGCACGAAATCGTCGCGACGGTTTTGCGCCCAGGACAACTCGTCATGACCGTAGAGCAGCGGCTTCTCCTCGCCGTAGCTGACCGTCTGCAGGCGGTAGGCGGCAATCCCCATGTTCACCAGATATTTTTTGGCGCTCATCGCCCGCCGCTCACCCAGGGCCATGTTGTACTCGTTGGTGCCGCGCTCGTCGCAATTCCCCTCGATACGAAGGTTCACGGCGGGATTTCCCTTGAGATAGTCGGCATTGCCGGAGATCCGACCCTTCTGATCGGCCCGGATATCAGAGCGGTCAAAGTCGAAGTAGACTGGCAGCAGCGGCCCCGAGGTCCGGCCTTCGGAAAAGCTGTCCGCCTCACCGTTCCGCGCAAGCCCCGAGGAGGCGAGAGATTCCTCGGCCCCAATGGCCTCGCCCCGGCTTGAGCCAGCCGCCGCTTCGCCCTGGGCAGCGGAAGTGGCACCTTCGTCGGTACGGACGGTTTTTTTTGCACACCCCGTAGCAAACAAGGACATCCCAACAACCACTGATGCAACTGCAAACAAACGGAACACGGAATTCTTCATAATCTTTTTCTCCTTGGCACCCGAAATCACGAATTCAATCGATGGCGATATTTCCAAAAGGTTTGGAAATTTTTACATAATAAAACTCATTATATGAAAACGGCTTGGAATTTCAATTTTTTTTTCAATAATATATTAAGTGCTGCCTGCCTCGAAAGAGTTCCGCGCTTAGCCGCGCATGCCTCTCAACCCGATAATTAATGTTGCAAATTCGGCCAGAGCCGCATAGTTTTAAAAATGGACTTTTTATTGTACAATCCTCTTTTCCAATTTTTCGCAGAAACTGGCGACACCGAACACCCCGGCCCACTACCCCACGCCTTCTGCTTCCACCTTACCCGGAATTTAACAGATAAAAAACATGAAAAAAATTCGTTCTTCTATGGTCGATAACGATCAGGCCGTTCACGACATGATCGCCAGCAACGCCTACGGCACGTTCTTTGGCGTTTCCCAAAAGGTTCTTGATGAAGTATGGCGGAACCTGAGCGCTCCCGAAGGCAACTCCGTCACCTATATTTCCATGGAAATCGGTGCGGAACGCGACGTGTTCCACCCCATCAAGAACCGGTTGCGGGAACTGGAGATCTCCGACAGCACCGACCCGATTCTTGACGGATTCATCAAGAAATTCCTCCATGGCGCGGAAAAAATCCCGAACTACAGCGGCGGACTAGGCATCCTGGCCGGCGACACCCTGAAAAGTTTCGCCGACAGCAAGATTCCGGCCCTGGCCATCACCCTGCTCTACCGCAAGGGTTACTTCTCGCAACTGGTGGACTCACGCCTGGGTCAGATTGCCTGGACCTCGGAATGGGCGCCGGAAGAGACCCCGTCACTCTACCTGCTCCGCGACCCAGAGCATCCGGAAATGCCGCTGGAGATAGAGGTGCCGTTTCTGGACGGCGGCGACGCCCAGACCGTGGCCCGCGCCCAGGTCTGGATAAAAATGGAGATTAACAACACCTTGGATTTCTTCGTCCCCGAGGTGCTGCTCGACTACAGCATCCCTTCCTCGCCGGACTGGATCCGCACGGCGGCGGATCACCTTTACGACAGTAGTTCGGAGCGGACCAAGGCGATCCAGCGGCGGCTGCTGGGCGCCGGCATCGTGCCGGTACTGGAGGCCCTGAATATCACCTCAAAAACCATCCACCTCAACGAACAGCACGGGGTGGTGGTGGTTCTCCACCTCATCGCCCAGGAACTGCGGAACAAGCTGGGCCCCAACTACGACTCCGTCGCCTCCGACGACGACATCCTGCAGGCGGCGGACAAGGTGGCGCAACGGGTGGTGTACACCATTCATACACCTGTGAAGGCGGGCCACGACCGGTTCGACAGAAACCTTTACGGCGAACTCGGCCACCCCTTCTGCCAACGGACCCTGCACCTGCTCGCCGAGGACAAGGAGCAGCCCCAGATGTACAATTTCACCGAGCTGGCCATGCGGGTCAACCGCACCACCAACAGCGTCAGCCGGTTACACAAAGAGGTCACTCGTAAGCAGTTTCCGCAGTATGCCAACAAAATTTCCGCCATCACCAACGGCGTTCATCATCTGACCTGGGTCAGTGATGCCAGGACAGAACTGTACGACAGCTTCCCCGAACTCGCCAACTGGCGTAAGGACCCCAGCGCCTTTACCAATGCCCGGCTGCTGCTGACGAACAATAAGTTCCGCACCTACTTCGAACAGGCCTGGCGGCAGGACACCCAACAGCTGATCGACTATGTCAACGACATGCTGATCCAACACCGCAACCAGATGCAGGAAACCTGGATCGACCCGCCCAACTATCTTTCCTGCCTGGAAGAACACGAGCGCGACCTTTCCCCCGAGGCACTGACCATTGGCTTTGCCCGCCGCTTTTCCACTTACAAACGGGCCGATCTTATCTTCGAAGATCTGGACACCCTGGCCAAGATCATCGTCCAGATCAACCGGCCGGTGAACTTCGTCTTCGCCGGCAAGGCCCACCCGGCTGACGAACCGGGCAAAAGCCTTATCAAACTGGTGCTCGATTATCAGAAGGATCTCTATACCAAGAGCAACGGCCTGGCCAAGCTGGTCTTCATCCCCGGCTACGACATGCAGATCGCCAAGATGATGGTGGCAGGCGTCCACGCCTGGCTCAACAACCCCAAACGCCCCCTGGAGGCCAGCGGCACCAGCGGCATGAAGGCGGCCATGAACGGCGTGCCCAACATCAGCATCATGGACGGCTGGTGGGTGGAGGGCTACCACGACGGCCAGACCGGCTGGAAATTCGGCTACGAAGGCCCGGTGGACGCCGACGCGTTGAGCGAATCGCCCGCCGCCCTCCTCTATGCCGAGGACTCCGCTTCCTTCTACAATCTTCTGCCCGACATTCTTACCGCTTTTTACGAACCTGCCCACCGGGACAGCTTCCTCGACAAGTGCATCATGAACCTGGCCCTCAACTGCCCCATCTTCAACACCCACCGAATGGCGGCGGAATACATGCACCGCTATAACTTCGAAATGGAACAGAAAGCCGCCGACCAGCTTGATCGATTCCGCGCGCTCTATGACAGCGACCCGGAATATTACGCCGCGCACTCGCACAACAAAACCAACGTTTCCCGATCAAGATAGCCTCAAGTTTCCACTCCATGCTGCCGATGTGAAAAAAGAGATGGTCGGTGCCGGGTCCTTCTGCAAGGCCGGCACCGACACCCCTTTTTTTCAGTCAAATCGGCCGGATCCTCCCGGCCGCCAGCCTGGAGTCGCGCCATGGCCCATCCCATTTCCCTCTCGCCGTTGCCCCCGCCGCCGACCAGACCCCTTGATCCCCGGGCCGTCACTCCACCATCGAACCGGCAGAACCAATCGTTTCAACAGGTGGCCACCCAGGCGCGGGAATCGGCCATTACCATGGTCACCGCCGAAGGTGACGTGGTCTCCCTCTCCGGAGGCCAAGCGCTGTACCAGGCCACGGCCGCCATTGCCGCCAGCACCGGCGCGGGAGGTACGGCCCTGAGCGCCCGCCACACCTCGCTGGCCCTGGAGACCATGTCCTGGAGCGTGCAGGGCGACCTCAATGACGAAGAACTGGCCGATATCAAAAATCTCTTCACTGATCTCCAGACCATTGCCGCCGATTTTTTCAACGGCGACCTGCAGGCGGCCGCCACCGGGGCGCTGAATCTTGGCGACATGGGCTCGATAAGCGCCCTTTCCGCCTCGTTCAGCTTTCGCGCCACCGTGGCGACCAGCCTGCAGCAGGCCACCCTGCCCGCTGCGGGCCAGCTGGAGGGAATGGCCGACAACTTCTCCGACCCGAGCCGGCTGCGCAAGGAAGGCGAGGCCAATCGCTACACGGAGATGATCAAGGCCCAGTGGCGCCAGATCAATGGAGCGCTGCTGGAGGCGCTCACCGACCCGGACCGGAGCCCCGAGGCACCGCCGCCCCCCCCGGCTGCACCCCAGGAATCCCAGCCGTCGGCCGGCGAACGGATGCTGCAACGACTGCGGCGGACAGTGGCCAGTCACCCCCGCCTCGCCCCCCTGGCCATGCCTTTGGCCGACAACGCCATTGACCGGACGCTGGCGGAGAACCACACCCTGGAAAACCGCCATCGGGCCGGTCAACTCAAGGACGAGCTGCAAAATCGTTTCCAGCACTGGCTGCTCTCCGCCTGAACAAAAAACCTGCCCTGTTTCTTTTTTTCTGCTGACCGCGCCGGGCGGAATGGCGTACTATGAAAACCGGTCACAGCACCGGTTCGCGCCGTCTGCCCCATCTATATCTCAGCCAGAAAGGAAGCAGGTCATCCATGTGGAAATCCAAGGACGTCTACTACATCTCCGACAGCACCGGCATTCTCGCCACCAACCTGGGCCAGTCGCTGCTCTGCCAGTTCCCGGAAATCAGCTTCCACGAAGAGAAGTTTGCCTATATCCGCACCGCGGCCGAGGCGGAAAAGGTCATCTCATACATCATCAAAAAGTCAGGCGCTGCCCGCCGGCCCCTGATCTTCAGCACCGTCATGAACCCGGAGCTGCTCAAGATCTTCGACAAGCCCGAGGTGGAATTTTTTGATGCTTACGAATTCTTTCTCCAACGGCTGGAGACCTGCCTGGAGGCCAAGCCCCTGCGGGTACCAGGTTTTTCGCGCCGTACCGACGACGTGAGCATGGCCAAGCGGGCCGCGGCGATCAACTACTGCCTGGAACATGACGACGGCACCAGGGTCGATGAGCTCGACGAGTCGGACGTCATCCTGGTGGGGGTTTCCCGGGCCGGCAAGACCCCGGTGAGCGTCTACCTGGCCACCCAGCTTGGCCTCAAGGCGGCCAATTTCCCCCTCACCGCCGAATACCTCAGCCAATACCGGCTGCCAGAGGGAATACGCCGCAACGTTCGCCAGGCCGTGGGCCTCACCACCTCGCCGGAGCTGCTGCACAGCGTCCGGGAAAAACGGTATCCGGGCAGCAACTACGCCAAAATGTCCACCTGTATCGCGGAGATCCAACAGGCGGAACAGCTCTTCATGAAGCATTCGATACCGGTGATCAAGACCGCCGGCAAATCCATCGAGGAAATCGCCACCGAGGTCTCCCAGGAGCTCGGACTCTCCAAGAAGCCCACCACCTTGAACAACGTCGGCGAGTAAGCTGCTTACAAGCCAGAAGCCTGCAGTGCGGCCAGGGTGAGCCGCTGTTCCGGCCCGATCACCAGGGGGGCGGCGGCCGCCGCCGGCACGCCGCTGCAAACCGCAGTCAGCCGGTAAATTTCGGCAAAGAGCAACGGCGCCCCGCCAGCGCCGTACCCCGCCAGAAGCTCACTGCCCCGCCGCACCGTATCCACCATCCGAAAAGGCAGCCGGACATGATAAGGCTGGCGCGCCACCTCTCCCCGATGCCGGGCCACGGCCGCCACCAGCCGGGCCACGTCATCGCCTGCCAGCCCCACCAGCAGATTCGGCTCGGCCAACGGCCGCCAGAACTCGCTTGCCGCCACCAGCAGCCGCCGCTGGCGGCGGGCAGAATGGAGAGCGAGGGCCTCGACAACCAGATGGTGCACGGCAACATGGGTGGGATGAGCGTCGCGACCGTGGGGCAGCAGAACCAGATCGGGCCGGCGATCGTCCAACAGGTCGGCCAGCAGCGCCGCCCTCTGCCGCCACACGGCCGGCTGCTGCGCCCGGTCCTCCGGGGCGAGCCGCGTAAAGGCCCGATCATCCAGGGGCGGCAGCCCTTCCCAGCCGAGCAAATCGGTGGCGGCGACAAACTCACGCCACCGCTCGGTCCGCCGGACCGGGTCGCTGCCCAGGGTGACGGCCAGGGCAAGGACCGCGCAGTTGTCCTCCCGGCCCAACCGCAGCGGCAGCGCTCCGGTAAGGCTTTCGTCATCGGGATGGGGGGCGCAGATCAACACCGTGCCGCCCTGCCCGCTTCCGGCCACCGGACCCGCCAGCACCTGGGGCTCCATAACCCCGGGCGCAGCAGCCAGGCCCAGGGCGTAGGCTTCGGCCACCGCCCGGACAAAATCCCGCGCCCGCGCCACGGTCATCTCTTCCCCGGCCATCAGACCACCTCCACCGGCGCGCCGCCCGCAACGTCCCCCAGCAGTCCGTCGGCCAGGCGAATATGATCGATTTGGCGCCAGTCGCGCCCCAGCAGGCCGGCACCGAAGGCATCCACCGCCACCGGATCAAAGCCGGCCACCAGCCGATTGACCGGCGGCCGGCAGGTGGCGCCCCAGAGATGAGCCTCGGCCATGCCCACGGTGGCATCAAGCAGGGTAAAATCCGGGGTTCGGTAACGGTTGAGATCAAACACCGCCTCCTGAACCTGCTCGTGGAAAGCGGCCTTTTTCCAATGACCGCCCCGCTGGTAATGCACCGGGGGCGCAAGCCCCATCATATTTTTCATGGTAAGGGTTACCCCGGCCAGGGTATGAACCTTCAACACCGGCACCGAGAGAAGAAAGGCATCGAAAGCCAGGGCCGGCAGATGCATCCTGGGCCAACGCCGGCAGGAAGGATTGGCAAGCTCCACCAGTTCGGCCTCGTTGAGATCGACCAATTCCACTCCCAGGCGACGGGCCAGGTCGAGATACCCCAGCTCCCGGAAACAGTGCCAGGTATCGTACTCCTTGGAGCCACACCCCTCGCCGATCACCAGCTCAGCAGTCGGCGCCGCTTCCCGAAGGTACTCCACCAGGGCCTCAACCAGAGCCACCGGGGTGGTGATGGGAGGCGCCAGGGGCTCCACCAGATTGGGCTTGATGAGAATCCGCCGCCGGCCAGCCAAGGCCGGGGCAAGACCGCTGGCCGTGAGCAGCAACGGCAAGGTCTCCCGCCAGCCGGAAAATTCCCGCCAGCACACCCGCCGCGACGCTGCCGCGTCCCCTCCCTGTCCGCGTTCCGCCATATCTGCCCTCCGTAAGACTGTGGTAAATACCGAGCGCCGCCCCAGCAACAATTTACCCCAGGGCGGGCCAACAGACAAGACGATGCCAGGGAAACGCAGACTCCGGAGACGGTGCCGCGGAAAAACGACCAGAGGAGCTGAAAAAAAGGGGGGAAAGCCTGCCGCGCGCAGCAACAGACGGACAGGCGAAGAAAAGAAGAGAAGGTCCTCGGCCCAATCAGCCGATGCCGTGCTCCTCCATGTAACGCCGGATCCGCTCGGCGTGGTCACGGTCCTCATTGTTCAGGGCCTGAAAGATCTTCATGGCCTGCGTCCGGGGCAACTCCTCCATGGCGTGCTGAAAGTGGAGTTCCCCGGCCGAGGTTTCCAGGGCAAAGGCAAAACGAAAGGCGTCGGCCCGAGACGGAGGAGTGGCGGCAAACCCGCTGCAGGTCTCCCGCAGCTCTTGGTTTCTGGCAACCAGGGTCTCCAGGGTGACGTCAATCAATTCAACGGGAAACTGGCCCACCGGCAAAAAATGCTCCCGGCCACTTTTAAGCAGCGCGGCATGGTTCTTCTCCTCAAGGGACAGCTTCCACCAGAAGGCGGCGTCATCGGGAAAGAGCGTATGAAAGAGCACATAAAGGTCGGAGACGTGCAGTTCCAGACGAATCGCTTCGTCAAGAAGTTTGCGGAGATCTTTTTCACTCACGAGGGGGACCAAAATCCGGAAAAGGTGCCGACGCCGCAAGCGGGCCGGTTACAATACGTCGCCGCGGCCCCACCCGATAAATGGCTGCGCCGCGGCACACACAAAAAACAAGAAACCGCCGCCAGAGTCAAACCAGCGGCATCAGACAATCACACAACTCATCGACCAGGCCCCGGACCTCAGCGCCCTGCTCACGGCTCCGGAGGCCATCCTCGGCCTGCCTGGCAAGATCGGCCAAATCTTCCAGCCCCATGGTGAGCAGCATCCCTTTCATGCTGTGCAGGGTCCGGCGTAACTCTTCGGACCGGCCCTCTTCGGTAATGTGCTGAATGGTTTCAAGATACCCGGATATACTATGGGAAAAGGTATCCAGCACCTGGTCGACCTTCTCCGGGGCCAGAGAATAATTTTTCCTGAAATGATCCCGCACCAGATCCAGCCGGGCCGGGCCCACCGCCGGCCGCGCCACCGCGCCCCAGACAACTCCTTTTGCTGGTTTGGCACCCGAGGCGCTTTTCCCGCCACTCCGCTCCGCCACGACCCGGGCCACGGTTTCAAAAACCTCGGCCGGCCGAAACGGCTTGGTGACATAGTCGTCCATGCCCGCGGCCAGGCAGCGGTCGCGATCGCCGGCCATGGCATGGGCGGTCATCGCCACAATGGGCGTCCGCCGGCCAACCACGGCATCGCTGAGGGAGGAAAGGATGTGCCGATACTCCGCCCCCGACTCGGCCAGGGGCTGGCCAGCCTCGCAGCGCCGGATCAAGCGAGTGGCGGTGAGACCGTCCATCTCCGGCATCTGCACATCCATGAGAATGACATCCACCCGCTGGACACAGAGCAACTGCAAGGCTTCCATGCCGGTGACGGCCACATGCACCGCATGCCCCGCCTTCTGGAGCACCGCCACCCCCACTTCCCGGTTGGCCTCGTTATCTTCCACCAGAAGGACCGACAACGCCCCGGGTTGCCAATGCCATTGCGCATCCTCCAATAAGCCCTCCATGCCCTTCTCCTCCGCTTTCCCTCGTAAAAGGTCGCGCACCGCCGCCCATAGAGCGTTTTTAAGAATTGGCTTAACCAGGTAACAACATAATGGAGTACGACAAGTAAAATTATGTGCACAACGATTATCATTTGTCAAAATGATAATTTTGAATTTCTGATATTTTTGTTCTTTTCTCAATTCGGCGAACAGCCCCCCCCAATCTGCCGCAGATGAGGCGGGGTCTACCACCAGAAAACCAGCACCTCCCCCGTTTTTGGCTAAAATTGCCAGGGTATCTGCACAGCTTGCCGTCTCGGTCACCGGGAACCCCCAGGATGCGAACAGCTCGGCAAGTATCCGCCGGCCCACGGGATTGGCCTGAGCAATCAACACCGATGTCCCCGCTGCGTCGCGGGGCAAATCGGGTAACGATTGCTCACTGGCCTTTTCCTGCATTCTAAAACCGGCGGTGAGATAAAAGGTGCTGCCCTTGCCGGGAGTGCTTTCCACCCGGATCCCGCCCCCCATGAGCTGGACCAATTTCCTGGTGATGGCAAGTCCCAGGCCGGTGCCGCCATAAAACCGCGTCACCGAATCGTCGGCCTGCTGAAAACGTTCGAAGATCCGGTCCTGCTGCTCCTCGGCAATCCCGATGCCGGTATCCTCGACCCGGAAATGGACAAAGACCTCCCCCCCTTCCTCGGCAAAGGAGGTCGCCTCCAACAGCACATGCCCCCGCTGGGTGAACTTGACACCATTGCCCACCAGATTGAGCATTATTTGCCGCAGCCGCAGGGGATCGCCCACCAACTGCGTGGGCACACCCGGGGCAAGACGGCAGAACAACTCCACCCCCTTGCCTCCAGCCTGCACGGCAAGCGTGGCCACCACTTCCTCCAAAACGGCCCGCAGGTCAAAGGACTTTTCATCTAAGTCGATCTGCCCCGCCTCTATTTTTGAAAAATCAAGCACATCGTTGAGCAAATCGAGCAGGCCGCTGGCGGCGCTGTTGGCCGTTTGCAGGTACCGGCGCTGCTCCGAATCGAGTCTGGTGTCAAGGGTAAGGGCGGTCATGCCAAGGATGGCGTTCATCGGCGTACGGATTTCATGGCTCATATTGGCGAGAAACAGACTCTTGGCGAAATTGGCCCCCTCGGCCGCCTCCTTGGCCCGCGCCAGAGCCGCCTCCACCCGCTTGCGTTCAATCTCGGCGGCGGTGCGGTTGGAGAAGATGCTGAAAATTTCCTTGATGTGGGGAATTTCTTCAAGGGGCCGCGGGTGAAGGGCGCAGAGGATGCCCACGGCCCGCCCCAGCTCGTCACGCAGGCAAATCCCGGCGTAGAACTCGATTCCCCACTCGGTCAGAGCCCGGTCCTCGGGAAAGAGCCGGGCCACATCACGCGGGAAGAGGCAGAACCCCTCGCCGTGCGCCTTCTCGCACGGAGCGCCGGCAAGGTCATAATCAATGGGCGCCCCCAACCCGTCGCCGTTCCAGAAGGCGAGCCCCCTGACCCGCCCCGGATCCTGGGCAACGATTTCACCCACCAGGGCGTACCTGGTGCCCAGACATTTTGCCAGCTGCTCCACCATGGTGGCGAAAAACCGCTCACCGGTAACCGCGGAGGTACCCACCAGCAGGCGCTGCATGGCGTCCTCGGTGCGCCGCCGCTGGATGGCGATGGCAAACAGGGTTGCCATCTGGGTCACCGCCGCCAGTTCCTTCTCGCCGTACTCGCGCGTACTGTTGGCCAGCGCCACCTGGCCGACCAGGATACCGTTACTCAAGGCCGGCACCGCCATGAACCGAGAGATGGGGATATGCCCCTCGGGTATCCCGGTGGAACGGCGATCACTGCCCGGATCGTTACAGACCAGCGCCTGCCGGTTATCGAGCACCCAACCCCAGAGCCCCTTGAAATCGTGGAACACCGCCTGCTGACCAGGGATCCGACAATCCGGACAGATATCCCTGGTCAAGGTGGGACAGACCAGGCCGCCGGTCTGGGGATCGATATAGCCGGCAAAGGCATGGGGGCTGCCGGTCAGTCGTCGGATCTGCTCCATGACCAGGGAGGCGATCTGCTCAAGATCGGCCAGAGAGAGCAAGGCGGCGGAAAGCTCGGCCAGGGCCGCATCCACGCCGGCCCGCCACTGCAGCAGTTCCTCATTCTTCTTACGGACGGAGATATCCTTGAAATCCTCGATGATGCCGAGCACCCTGCCGCTGGCGGACCGATAGGCAGTGGCGGTGAGCAGGCAGGCAGCCGTGGTGCCGTCCGCTCGGGTTTTCTCCACCTCCATCTCCACCCGGTCGGCACCGTGGATAATGGCGGTCAGGGGGCACTGCGAGGTATGGCAGTACGGGCCGGAAAAAGTTTCATAGCACTTCCGGCCGGCGGCCTCCTCGCGACTCAGGCCGCTCATGGCCAGCAGGGTATCGTTGATGCGCCGGACATTGAACCGGCGGTCCACCACCCGCATGCCGTCGGCGGCCGTGTTGAAGATCTGATCCAGCTCGAGATAGGCAAAACGGCCCTTCAACCTGGCAACAAAGAACCAATGCCCCCCGAAGAGCAGCAGAAGCAGCACGGTGCCGACGCCATAGACCACGGCATAGGCGGAATAATCACCGCGCACCGCCGGCACGACCGGCTCGGCATCTGGCGGCAGGGACAAAACGCCTGGAAAGGCGCCGCCAGCCGTGGCTTCACCCGCCGCACTCCCGGCACGCGGGGCGGAGAGAAGAGCGGCCCGCTGATCCTGAAGATGTTTTTCGTAGCCAAGGGCACCGACAAGGAGCGCCTGGGCAAGCAAAAAGAGAACGAGATAGATGCCGAGTTCTCGTTTTCCAGCCTGTTGCAAGGTCATAACCTGTTACTCTCCATGGGGATTCCGCAAGACAGACAGGGAACAACGCGGAGGCAATGCCCCGAAAAAGTTTCGAATCAAGAACGAAACTCCCTATTATTACCCAATCCAGGACGGTTGGGAATCCGCGCAATCACCTATTCGGCACTAGGTAAATCTACTGTGGTTGCATGAAGAAAAGAGAGGGGGGGTCAGGCAACATACCCCTTTTCGAGGGCGAATTTGATGACATCGGCAGTGGAACGGAGGCCAAGTTTTTTCATGAAATTGGCCCGATGGTGCTCGACGGTGCGAACGCTGATAAAGAGCAGTTCGGCGATCTCCCGGCTGGTCTTCCCCTCGGCCACCAGTTTCAACACCTGGCGCTCACGGGCGGTTACGGTTTCGTCGGGCAGTTTCCGGTTACGACGGCAGGCGCGAATGACCTCCTGGGTCAGGTCGGCGGAGAGAAAGGATGAGATATAGACCGTGCCGGTGCGAATCTGGTCGATGGCAGCCAGCAGTTCCTGATCGGTATCCTCCTTGAGCAGATAGCCGTCGGTGCCGGCGGCGATGGCATGGTGGACATACTCCATGCCCTTGTGCATGGTGAGAATCACCACCTTCACCTCGGGACAGATCTTACGGGCCTCACCAATGGCCTCCAGCCCCCGCAGCCTGGGCATGGAGATATCGAGCAAGATCATGTCCGGGCAGCAGCCTTTTTTGAGCAACTCGAGCAGATCCAGGCCGTTACCGACCTCTCCCACTACCTCGAAACGGTCACTCTCCTCGACAATCTTCTTGATACCCTGACGGATCATGGCATGATCGTCAGCCAGGACGATACGATATTTATCCATGACGCCCCCTGCAAGCAAAAGGTAAATCTTTCACCGGGACAGCCTCCGGTTTGTCGACGGTATCGGGCACGGATATGGCAATGGTGGTGCCTTGACCGGCCTGGCTCGCGATATCCAGTGAGCCCCCCAGCATCCGCACCCGCTCGGCCATGGCGGTAAGACCAAGCCCCTTGCTCATGGCTGATCCATGGCTGACCGCCTCCACATCAAACCCCCGACCGTTATCCCGGATCACGAAATCGATCACCCCCGGCCGCCGGGAGACGGATACGGCCAGCTCGTCGGCCTGGGCGTGCTTGGCGATGTTGGTCAACGCCTCCTGAAGAGTCCGGTAGACATGCCGCTCGGCGTCGGCGGCAAGCAGGTGGTTGATGTCATCCACGGTCAATGTCACCTCCATACCGTACAACTCGGCAAAAGTACTGACAAGATGCTTAATGGCGGCCACCAGCCCCAGGTCCTCCAGCGCCACCGGGCTCAAGTCGCGGGAGAGACGACGCACATTGGCGATGGTCTGGCCAATGTTGTCGCAGATGTCGTCGCAGTCCTGGCGCAGTGCCGCCACGTCCTCGCCAAACCGGCGCTGCACGGCACGCACCTGCATCTTGAGAGCCGCAAGTGATTGGCCGAGTTCATCGTGGAGTTCAATGGCGATCCGACGCCGCTCGGTCTCCTGCACAACGAGCAGACTTGACGACAGGTGCCGGAGCCGCTCCTCGGACTCGCGCAATGCCGCCTCGGCCTTTTTCCGCTGGGTGATCTCCCGGCCGATCACCACCAATCCCTTGCGGCTGCCATCGTCATTGAACAGAGGCACCTTGATCACATCAAAGACAAGAAGGCCGCCGTCGGGACGGGGCACCATCTCATCACAACGCGAAACAACTCCGAGCCGCCAGGCCTCTTCATCACTCTCCAGGCAGGCCGCGAAAACCGGCCGGAAAAAAGCGTCGGTACCGGCCAGCTCCATGTCTGTCTTCCCCCGATAGTCAACGCCCTGCAGACCGAAGAGGGAGAGGCCAAAGGTATTGGCCTTGAGCCAGCGCCCGGCGCCATCCTTGAAGCAGACAAAGTCGGGCATGGCGTCGATGAGCGAACGGAGCAGGGTTTCGTTTTCACGCAACGCCGCCTCGGCTTCCTGCCGTTCGCTGACATCGCGAAAGATGGCGATGCCCTGCTCCCGGCCATCCAGCCGTACCGGCGCCACCGATACCTCCACCGGAAAAATCCTGCCGTCGCCGGAGCGAACCCGGACCTCGACGGGCCGTTCCGAGGCGCCCCCCCTCGGGATGCGCCACAGGGCATGGCAGGCCGCCATGCCGCTGTCACCATTTTCCCCGGGCAGAATCAATCGGCACAGGTCCCGACCCACCACCTCCTGGGCCGACCGACCGAACATCCGCTCCGCGGCGGGATTCCAGTAAGAAACAGCCCCGGCGCCATCGGCCAGCACAATGGCATCCATTGCTGACTCGGAAATGGAACGAAATCGTTTTTCACTGTCGGCAAGCTCCCGGGCGGTGCGCAAACGCCTGGCTTCGGCCCAGACCAGGGTTGCGGCAAGCGCGGTGACCAGGAGCAGCCAGCCGACAAATATGATCCTGAATACAACAATGGAGACGGCGAAATGGGCAAGGCTGCTCCGCTTCAGAAGTTCCTCAACCCGCCGCACATGCCTGGAAAAACGTTGAAAAACGGCGTTAGAGCGTGCATCCAGCAGGGCGACCTCCTCCAGCCCACTACCCCGTTTTTCGCCCAATTCCGCCGCAATACTGTCCAACTCAATCAGCCGATCCCGCACGAATTGAAACTCGGTCAGCAACTCGCTGTACGCCTGCCGGTCCATGCCGACATCCATCTCGTTCCGCATTCGCGACAACAGGAGGTCGGCGGCCCGGGCAGACGCTGTCGGCTGCTGGCGAAAACGGTCGTCGGCAGCCCCGATGGACTCCTCCGCCAGATGATCCTTGAGCCAGAGATGAAACGACGAGGCCTGCCGATCTATTTCATACACCGCATCAACCAGGGAATCATACTGGCGCTGGAGGGCTCCGAGGTGATTGAGCCACCAGAACCCGGCCCCGGAGAGAGCGCCCAGCAACAGGACGGTGACCGGCAACCAGTAGGAGAGCAGCGGGGACGTTGGTTTTGCCTGTAACATGATCCTCCTGACACAAAAACAGTATTAGCTTGCCTCTGCCGATCAACGTCAAATAATAGCCTGTTTTGACGAAGTATGCTATGGTAGGCGCCCAATTATCCTCGGAACCACACGGAACCCATCGACAATGCTCACCATCAACGACCTCAGTATCCAATTTGGCGACAAACACCTGTTCAAGAATGTCAGCGCCCGCCTCGACGGCCGGGAACGCATCGGCCTGGTGGGGGTGAACGGCACTGGCAAGTCCACCCTGATCAAAATCATGGCCGGCCGCCGCGAGATGGACCCTGGCGTGCTGGTGCGGGCCAAACGGACCACCATCGGCTACCTGCCCCAGGAGGTAGACTCCTTTCCGCCCGGCCGCACCCTGATCGACGAGGCCAAGACCGCCTTTGCCGACGCCCTTTCCCTCCAGGAACAACTCG
>Ga0224496_10001047_pt1 | contig 17831 bp, 15 predicted proteins | sample SF_Jul11_sed_USG_2_FD_168127 | JGI IMG/M metagenome (GOLD analysis project Ga0224496, IMG submission 168127) | Sediment microbial communities from San Francisco Bay, California, United States - SF_Jul11_sed_USGS_8_1 | ecosystem: Environmental > Aquatic > Marine > Sediment | place: USA...
AGAATCCGGATCCCACATCCCGGTGGCGTAGGAGGCGCCAAGGTTCACTCCCGGCGCCATTTTATCCAGCATCAGGCGGGCGCCAATGGTTTTGGATTCATTGCCATTTTCATCGGTGTCCCTGGATATAGTTCCATTGCGCGCGTCTCCGTTGACTGCGTATATATCCGCCGTGGCCCAGCCACCCAGGCCCAGGGTGGCGCCCGCGCCAACATCGGACCATGTGCCGGGGATGACGCCGCCGCCCTTCATTGCTTTGGGGCGGGTGACCAGTTTGTTTATGTGTCCAGGATAGCTTAAATACTCAATGCCGAAAGGGACATAGAATATGCCGAAGGAGGCCGCCAGCGAATCGGTGAGGGTAAGGCGCAGCTGGGCGGAATCCACTTTGATCTGCCCAGTACCTCCTCCATCACCGGTGACTTTTGGCGCGTGTTCGTATTCGATCTCCGAGGAGAGATACGCTCTCGGATTCAGTTTCACCCCCATCCAAATGGTCAGCTTGTGGGCGTCGAAGGTGGAATTCTTTCTCTCGGCGCTCAGGTGCTCGAACTCGTAGTATCCATGGAAAGAGACCACAGGTTCATCGCTGGCGGCTGGGGCGAGGTCCATGTCGAAAGCTGGGTTTTCTTCGGCCAACGCGGGAGAGATGAGGATAAGGGAGGAGAAGAGGCAAATAAAGGTACTGATGATTTTCATGCCAACACTCCGTTTTCTGGCGGGGAGGGGGGGAAAGGGCGCCATGCCCGGCCTTCGCCTGCCGTTAAAGATTCCTTATTGTTTAACGAATCTGGTATAGAACCCTTCGATGGTTGCTTCTATTTTTCTGGCCACCTGGGTGAACCGGGCCAGGTCCGCCGGCTTCTGTCCTATGCCGAAGAGACCAGGATTGCCCAGGGCGGCCATCGCCTCGTCGAATTCCTTCAGGATCGCCTGGCTATCCTCCGGTCTGTTTTTTTTCAGGTTGCCCTCCAGCACGTCCAGATAGTTTTTCCGTGCCAGAAAAAGCCTCGCCTTGCATCTGTTGAAGTCTTTAAGGTTCGTGTCAATATTCGCCTCCAACTTTTCCTTCAATGAAAGGTAGACAACGTTGGCCAGGATCTCCGCCATGGCCGGGGCGTTTTTGGATTTGGCCGCTTCTTCAATTCCGGAGACCAGGGAGGCGCCATTGTATTTATGACCGGCGATGAGCGCCAGCGCCTCTTTGGCTTTCGCCGACGCCTGGGCAAAGTCGCCTATTCGGGCCGATGTCACTCCATCACGGAAGATGACCACCACAGGATCCTCCGCCTCCGCGTAGCCATAACCCGCGGCCGGCGTTGCGCCGTGGAATTGGGCCGCTAGGGCGACAAGCGTGATCCAGAGGATATTAGCGCGCATGGGCCAGGTTCGCCTCGTCCACCTGGTTGTTGGTGTCCTTCTCCTTGAAAATCAGAAGGTAGGCCAGGATGATGTAGAAGGCGTATGCCAACACCTGAGCCAGGCTGGGGCGGGCGGTGTATCCGAACAGGGCTTTTAGGAAGATGCCGAGTGGGGAATTGTCGTCGAGCAACCATGTCAGGTTCACTATCCCCGGAGCCAGCATAGGGATGGCGTTAATGTCCTGCAGGATGCCTATCATATTCACCAACAATCCGGCGGAGATGACCAGCACCAGCAGGCCGGTGACTCTGAAAAAGGTTTTCACATGCAGGCCCTTCATCCCGCGGAAAAGAGCCATGGCCGCCACCAGGGACAAGGCCAGGCCCAGCGCCACTCCCACCAGCACACCCGTATCTATCCCGCCGCCATATAGCGCCCCCAGAAAAAGAACAGTCTCCAGCCCCTCCCGCACCACGGCGAAAAAGGCCACCAGCATGAGCGCCGCCATATTTCCGGTGGAGACGGCGGCGTTGATCTCCTGCTCCACGGCGCCCTTTATCATCCGGCTGTTGCGGCTCATCCACGCCATCACATAGGTGAGCACTATCACCGCAAAACCCATGATTCCGGCTTTCAGATATTTTTCCATCAGGCTGCTCTCGAAGCCGGACAGGACCACCTGGAAGACGAAAGCCAGGGCAAATGCGGCAAGCACACCTAACCCCACACCAAGATAGACCCATTTGCGCAAGGAGAGCATACCCATGCGCCCCAGATATGCCAGAATGATCCCTACCACCAGGAAAGCCTCCAGGCCCTCCCTGAATGAGATTAACAATCCACCAGACATGACTCTATATATACCGGCCGATGAGGCTCAAAGTCCGAACTGCCCTCGGCTCCAGCCGCAGGCTGCGGCCCGGGAAGCCGGGTACTCGGCGTAATTGATATTGACATTGATTATCATTACCTATTTGATGAGGGCTGTCAATATTTATTTTAATTCACAGCTGGGCGCAGATTTCTCCGCCGGGCAGGCGATATTGTCGGCTGCTGTTCACAAGTCCGGGTGGATGTAATCCGAGAATAACAACCGGCTGAATGGGTGTAATGCGTTTGGCGCAATCTGGCTCTGCCTTGGCGCCATCCCCTTTTCGGGGGCGCGGCGCCATAATTTCAGGGACCAGGGCAAGGGATGAGGTCTCTTGACGGCTTGTCCATGAATTTTGTCCGGGGGGCGCTGGGAGTCGGCGGTGAATAATCCTTCTTCGCGCAACCCCTCATTTTATAATTCCTTAATTTTCCGGCGGAAAGCTCATTACGCTTGATCTTTAGTTCGCAACGAAAGATAATCGAAACTTTAAGCTGGCGTTATCTGTATCCACTTTGAGTGACGGGAGAATTAACATATCCTCTTGCCACCAGGTGGATCATGAACGAACGATAAATATTCTAGATCTGGCGTTTTAAATAAATGGGAAAGCTTTTTTGTCCAACCTGCAAGGAGGAATTTGAGCAACAGATCCGGTATTGCCCCCATGATGGAACGGCGGTGATCTCCCCTAAAAGCGATGAACTGGAAAATAAGATTTTTGACCAGCGATACAAGATCATGGAAAAGATCGGTGAAGGGGGGATGGGCGCGGTGTATAAAGCCGTCCAGCTTTCCACCGGCAAGTTTGTGGCCATCAAGGTGGTGTCCGCCAACCACACCCAGAACGAAGAGACTATCAAGCGTTTTCAGCGTGAGGTGAAGCTGCAGACCCAGCTTTCCCATCCGAACCTGGTTTCGATCCTCGATTTCTCCAAAACATCCGAGGGCGAATATTACTTCGTAATGGAGTTTGTGGAGGGAAAATCGCTGTCTAGGCGCATAAAGGAGAGCGGGCAGATGGAGCTGGAGGAGTTCATGGAGATAACCTTCCAGCTTTGCGATGGTCTGGAATACGCCCACCGGCAGGGGATTATCCATCGCGACCTGAAAGGGGACAACATCATAGTCATGGACCTGGATCACCAGCTGGTGGTCAAGATCCTGGATTTCGGGCTGGCAAAGGCTGTGATGGAGGAGGATCAACAGATCACATCCGAGATCACCCAGATGGGAAGCGCCTTGGGCACGCCGGCATATATGGCGCCGGAGCAGGCCATGGGCGAAGTGAATAAGCTCGGCCCCCATACGGACATATACACGCTGGGAGTGATGCTTTTCCAGATGCTCGCCGGGCAGCTTCCCTTCAAGGCCTCCACACCTTGGGGCCTGATGCAAAAACATATCGCCGAAGCGCCACCGTCGGTGCGAGACTTCAACAGGTCCGTGCCCAATGCGGTGAGCAAGATAATCATAAAATGCCTGGAGAAGGAGCCGGACGCGCGATACTCTTCGGCGCTGGCTATAAAACGCGACCTGGAGAAAACCACCTTCGCACTACAAAAGGACGAGAGTCTGGACCTGTCCGACTCCGGCGAATCCACGGTGAATATCAGGGTGGAGCGATCCAGGGCCCTGTTCCGTTTTGTCCTGTTTCTATTGGTGGTGGCCGCCCTGGGGGGAGCGATCACCTCGTATAACAACAATCCCCAGTTGTATAGCAATAATTTAAAGGCGTGGAAGGCTGCGGCAGTTTCGTACACTCTCAACCTCCTGGGGCAAGCCCCTCCCCCGGTGGTGAAACCGCCGCCTGGCAAAGAGCCGGTTCCGCCTCCTGATGACACGGTTGCAGGTGATGGCGAACCGGTAACCACCACGGACCTGGGCGCTCCGGAGGAGACAGGCCCGGTGGCGCCTCCCATAGTGGACGAGGCGACCATAGAGGAGTTCGTCAAATTGATCGCCGAGGCCAACAAGGCCCTGGAAGCCGACGAGCTGACCCAGGCACGCGACCTCCTGGCGCAAGCGGAGATCCTTATCCCTCACGAGCCTAACCTGGAGATGGCCAAAAAAGCCTTGACTGAGCGGGTGGAGGATATCGCCAAGTCAATTTCCAATGAGATAGGGTATATAGACAGCATTGACAAGAAATGGGGATATATAACGATCAGCGCCTTCAAGGGAGTGAAGGTGGATCTGGAAGAGACCCTCTATACGCTCGGCAAGGATGGCAAAGTGAAAAAAATGGTGGTTAAGAAATTCATAAATTCAACGACATTTTCATCGGTCACCGAAGAAAAACTGAGCCAGTTCGGTGAAAGGATGAAAGTAACAAGGAAACCCCCTATCCCGGTGGACTGACCGCCTGTTCCCCACTCTCCATCCTCCCAACAAAACTCTTGATTTATCCTGGCTTTGAGTTACAATCGGGGTATCAAACCGTTTTATTTACACATGTTTCCAACAAAATTTATCATGAAATCAACAAGCTTTATTACGTTGGCCCTGACAATAGCCCTTTCACATGGGTGCGCCTCGATAACCAAGAGCGTCAGGATTGATTTTCCCGTGGAAGAAGGAAAACTGATCCCAAAGGAAACGGCGCTGGAATTCATAAATTCTCACCTCCCCGACACCGACGACAAGGGAGCGATGCTCTACTCCGTCGAGGGCTCCTCTGTGGACAAGGCCATGATCAAGATGAGCTATAAGGGGGAGAAAACAAGGCATTACGGATATTACGGCCTGATAGTGGAAGTGCGGAAATACGACTGGCCACAGGAGAAAGGGAAACCCTTCGCTCTGCTTTTGACGGGTACGGCTGGGCCTGGAACATTGCCTGGAAGAAGAATTTATTGGTTCGAGGGCGAATCCACCGCCAAGGATGTGGCCACCGCCCTGATCGCCCTGGGTTCAAAATCGGCCAAGTAAGGTCGCTCCCAATCGGTAAGAACCTGCGCTCGGGAGACTCATGCCCCTGTCCGCAGCCTGGCCGCCGTAAAATCAGAAGTAGTCGTACTTCTGGGTGACTCCGGAAAGCTTGCCGGGGCGCGCGGCCTTTTGCCGGTTGCGGATAGTTGCCGCCACATCATCGGGATCCTTGATCCCGTTCATTTCGATATCATACCCCTGGCTTCCACCCGAGGCGATCAACACGTCCCCGATCCTGAACAGCTTATCCAATCCTCCCTGCCAGTTTTCCACGGTCCTCATATTCACATACTTCACTTCCTTTTTCCACCGGATAGGGAACCCGTATTTCTTCACCACGCCATCGGTGCTCAAGGCAAGCCAAGTGAACTTTTTTCTGTACAGGATGGAAAAGTTCACCAGCAACGCCATGACGAAAAGTGTAATGGGGATGTAAAGCGTCACCATCTCAGATATATGTTCGTTCAGGTCAATATGGTATACGGCCTCCACATTCAGCTTTGCCTCAAGGAATATGAATACCCGGGTTACGCTATAATACAAGGCGGTCTTTGCCACATTGACGAGCATGACCACAACACCAAGGATAATAAGGGAGAATGAAAATATGAAATCCTTGATAAAATGCGCCCAGGCGCTGTGAACAAATATCGGCTCATCCGGCATCGCTAATCATTCCTTCTGTGATGTAGTCTCAATAACAGTATGCATTCTATAATCAATTCCAGCCGTTAGACAAGCCCACCTGGGTAGAAAACGCCGATTTTTCTGTTAAGTTGTGGACATTTGCCCCAAAATGGACCAATCCCCATCTGTAATGAATTACCCGCGTCCTCAAAGATCAATCGTGAGATGATTCCCCGGCCCAGCGGCCGCAGATTCCAGCGCGCCCTTGACCATATGCAACGGGCGGATGATCCCATACCCCTCTTCAAAGGACCTGGATATTCTGATGGCGTCGTCCGCCTCCACGCTGACATACAGCGGCGCCTCCTCCGGCCCCACCACCTTGACGCGCAGCTCGAATGTCTCCTGCGCCCCCTCCACCCTCACGGTGACCTTTTTTTCAATGAAACGCGCCTGGTGGAAGACATGCTCCGTGGCAAACCTCTGATATCCGCCGATTTTCAGCTCCCGGGCCAGATATTCAGCTATCTTCGCCTCGGCCTCGCCCGGCTCGATTACCAGAATAGCTCCAGGCCGGTTTTTCTTTGTAATGGATGCGATAGCCTGGACACCGTGGGCGCCCAGCTTCAGGATATCCTCCATGGCCGCCCCCAGGGCCTCGCCCGGCGCGTGATCCGCCATCGCTATAATCACGGATGACTTTTTTTGCATCCCATCCTTTAAAAATCCAGGCCCCTGCTTATCCTGGCCGCCAGCCGAACCACCTCCAAAAGCGCGGGGGAGGGAGGAATCGCCACGAACAGATTGCCGGCCTCCACAGCCTGTCTATACGCCTCATCCGGGTCCATCCCCCTGGCCGCGGCCACACAGGCGGCGGTCACCACATCTATGGAGCAGGCTCCCAGGCACATAAAGTCGATGATCGCCATGGCGGCGGCGCTGATGGCTTCCAGGGTCTCCTTATCCTTTTCCATCAGGGCTTTGGGCGCCGCTTTCCCCAGCGCGTTCTCTATCATCCGCTTCTTGCCGTCGATGGTCACTTCCACGTCTATATTGGCGTCGAAAGAAAAATGGCGATGGGCGAAATGGTGTTTTCTACGGCCGGAGCCCGCCTCCACTTTCAGAAACCTGATGCTCTCCACGTCCTTTCCGGATCGTAAGCTGATGGCCCTGGCCACCTTGGCCGAATCGTCGGTAATAAGCCGCTGCTGGCGCAGCTTGATTATCGTATTCAGGGTTTCGCCCCGCGCCATCGCTTCGTTGGCAGAGGCCACTCGTTTGGCCACGGCGTTTGTCATGCCCGGTTCCGTGGCCGCCAGAACGATGTCGGTCACCGGCCCCGGCCCCTCCTCCTCGGCCTTTCTGGCTAGCAGGTTGGTGGCCACGCAAGCGGCGTCGGACTGGAAATATCCCCCCACCAGGGTGTGGATGGCCGTCACTGCGGTCTCATGCTCCGCCCCCGCGCCGATGAGCGACAGCGCCAGGGTGGGCGCCGTCAGCCAATGGTGCAGCGGGATGACCAGAGGCCCGCCTCCCCGGCCCACGCCGATGCTCCCCCCTTCGGCTATGACAGAGCATATCTCGTTGAACATGATCATCCCCACCACAGTGGGGGTGGCCGAATCCTTCAGGATAAGCGCCAGATCCCCCACGACCCTGGCCGTGTCCAGCTCCGCCCCAGTTCCGCGTATATGTATTTTCTCCGGCAGGCCAGCTTCCTTCACCGCCGCCTGGGCCGCTGTCTCCGGGGTGCGGGTGGAGAGGAACTCGCCAAACTCCTCCCCCACATACGCGTCGGGGTGGATGATCTCCAGGGTGGCGGCGGTTCCGAAGAGCGCGGAGAACCAGGGATTCACTTTCATCCCGGAAGAGCGGTACGCCTTCATCATCGCCGCTGTGCCGATGGTGGCCAGAGTCCGGCCCAGCTTGGGGAACAAGTGATCCTCCCCGATAGCCGAATGCCCGATCATCGGTCCTCCCGCGCCCAGGGGAAGGAAGTCGGCGTCGAAAGGCGCCAGGTTCTCCTTGTCCAAGGCCTGGTATATGGCCAGGGTGGCGGCGAACCCGGAAATTTTGTTGTTCTGCTTTTCCGTGGGCATGGAGGATATTCTGCCGGAAGGAATGCCGGCGGCCATGCGGGTCACCGCGCCCAGTTTCCTGTTTGGGCAAGGCATGCCGCACTGGACGTTGACACCTGCAAAATAGAGAAGCGTCGCGGCGCAAAGAGCCGCGTTGGCAGGGTCCGCGCCCAATAACTTCAGACGGTCCACCGCCTTTTTGGCCACATCATCCACATCGGTGAAGGGCTCGTTGTCCACCACCATGCGCATATTGCGCCCTTTTTTGATCTCCGCGCCGATCACGTTAGCCGCGGACCATACGCCCATGGTGAAAGCGCCCCAGCCACCCAGGCCAGCCTCCAGGTTCTCCAGCGTCAGGTAATCCGGCTTGGCCGTGGCCGCGCGGAACGCGGCGACGGTCTCTTTATCCATTGTCATCACGAAGGCAGTTAATTGCTTCTCCCCTTCATCATGGCGTTGTAATCTTCCTGATAAAACTTTTTCCCGGCGCACTTGTTATTGTATATTTCCAGCGATTCGTTCAGCTTTTCCACCTGTCCATTGTATTTTGTAGTCAGCGTGGCGTGAGAGGCGTTTAGCTGGTTAAAGGTCTTCACAGCGTTGTTTATCATGTCCAGATCCGCTTGGTCCAGCTTTTCCTGGGCTCTCTTTTTCTCTATGGCCGCTCCCAGCATTTTTATCTTATCCTTCAAATCGGCCAATTTCTTTTCATTCCTGGGAATATCCTGCCTTAGGCTAAGCATGTCCCCCCCCAGTCCCAGGCAGGTCACCAGCTCTTCAGGATTCAGTATCCAGTATGAATATTCCTTTTTCCCCTCATAGCTCTTGATAGGGATCAATCCTTCTTCGTCGATGGCCATGGCCGGACCTGCGAAAATCAACGCCGCCATCATCAGCGCCGAAAGTGAAAAAAGACTTTTTAGTGACATAACACGGCTCCTTGTTTGCTACACGTCAGTCGCGCAAAGTTATATTTATACTCCCTTTACGCCTGAATTGAAAGGGCGCGGGCGCCATGGCCGGGCGCGGGCGCCATGGTTCTACCCTAACAAAGCTCCCAGCTTTTTAATATTCTCCTCCGTATGCCCACTGGTGATGGAGAGCCTAAGCCTGGCCGTGCCCCGAGGCACTGTGGGAGGTCGGATCGCTGGCGCGTATATACCCCCCTTAAGAAACTTTGATGACAGGGCGGAAGCCTCTTCGCTCCCCCCCACCACCACCGGCACGATCTGTGTTTTCGAATCCACCTTAAGCCCTCTCCCCCGCAACAAGGAAACGGCCATTTCGGCGTTTTTGAAAAGTTTTCGGCGAAGCTCCTCCCCCTCCCGGCCGCGGATGATATCCAGCGCCGCCAAGGCTGCCGCGGGAGCGGCCGGCGGGATGGCGGTGGAATATATGAAGGGGCGGCTGAAGTTGACAAGCCCGTCCACGATTCTGCGGGAAGCGGCCACCACTCCACCAAATCCCCCCATCGCCTTGCCCAGGGTAACCACATGGATATCCACCTCATCGGCGATCCCTGCCATATGGATCGTCCCTCTTCCCTCCGGACCGAAAAGCCCGAACCCGTGGGCGTCGTCCACCATCAGCATCGCCCCGTGTCGTCTGGCGATGGCGGCGATCCATTTCAATGGAGGGATATCTCCGTCCATTGAAAAAACTCCTTCCGTAACAACCAGCCTTCGCCCTCCGGCGGGCGCTTTTGCCAGAAGCGCTTCCAGCGATTCCGAGTCGTTATGGGCAAACCGGGCCAGCTTCGCGCCGCATTGACGGGCGCCGTCGATGATACTGGCGTGGGACAGCTTGTCGGCGAATATCAGATCTCCCCGGCCCATCATCGCCGCCAGGACACCGGTATTGACGGCGTATCCTGTGTTGAAAAGAAGCGCAGCTTCCTTGTCCAGGAACTGGGCCATCCGGCGCTCCAGCTCCATGTGCGGAGTCATGGAACCAGCCAGGAGCCGCGCGGCTCCCGCTCCCCAGCCGTAGCGCTTCACGCACTCCACCGCAGCGTGTGTTACCTTGGGATGAGAGCACAGCCCCAGGTAGTCGTTGGAAGAGAATAGGACCACTTCGGCGCCATCCAGCATGGTGGTGGGGCCCTGGGCGGAATCGATGGGGCGAATGCGGCGGAACAAACCCTCCTCCTCCACTTTGCGCAATCTCTCGTCGAATGGGCCGGAGGTCATGGTTACTCCTCCCAACCGCTCACGTTGTCCTGACCGTTAGCCCCAGGTCCGATATCATTTGCAGATCCTCCTCGGCGGGTCTGCCGCAGGCGGTCAGGTAGTTACCCACCATGGTGGAGTTGGCGCCGGCGGCAAAGACCATCGACTGCAGATCCCGCAGGTTTTTCTCTCGTCCCCCGGCCATCTTGATATCCTTGGTGGGGAGGATCATCCGGTATACAGCGATGATTTTCAAAAGCTCCAGAGGTGGCTCAGGGGGCTGGTTTTCCATCCGCGTCCCCCTGATCGGATTCAGAAAGTTGATCGGGACCGAGTCCACATCCAGCTCCCGCAGGGTGAACGCCATCTCCACCCGCTGCTCCCTGCTCTCCCCCAGGCCGAATATCCCGCCGCAACAGACGCGCAGCCCGGCCATCTTGACGGCGCGGACCGTGGCCACATCCTCTTCATAGTCGTGGGTGGCGCATATGTTTGGAAAAAAGGAGCGGGCCGTCTCCAGGTTGTGATGATACTCTTCCAGTCCCGCGGCTTTTAGTTTCAGGGCGGTGGCCTCGTCTATGATCCCCAGGCTGGCGCATCGATGGACTTCACACTTTTGGTTCAATTCCCTGATATGGTCCATCACTTTGTCCAGGATCTTTTTCGATCCTTTCTTGGTGAAGCCATAGCCTGATGTGACTACGCCGAACTTGCGGGCGCCATAGGCCATACCTGATTTGGCGCCCTCTATTATTTTATCCGCCTCCACAAGGTCAAACTCCGGAGCCCCGGCGCTGGCGGTGGAGGACTGGGCGCAAAACGCGCAATCCTCCGGGCAATGGCCGCTTTTGGCGTTAATGATGGAGCAGATCGATATCTCGTCCCCCTTGTAATGGCGGCGCACCCGGTTGGCCGAGGCGATCAGGTCGAAAATGTGGAGGGTGTCCAGGTTGATAAGCTCCACCGCCTCCTCCCAGGTCAAGGGAAAGTTCTCCAGGGCCTTTTGCTCCATGCGCCTGATGAACTCCACCTGGAGGCAGGGCTGCTCCCTTTCGGCAAGGGTCCGGGTTTGGGTGTGCGCCATATTTTTCCGTTCTGCTGTTGATTTATTGTAAACGCTTAGGTTATGCGCGGCCAGAGCCCATGTCAAGGATGGGGCTTGCGGAGGAGGTGCCATGGCCGCTTGCGGCGCGAACTGCCGGGCGCGCCGGTGAGCGCATAGTGGCCATTCGTGAAAAATGTTTGACGAAGGTGGGAGGTGATGTAAAATATAGTCTCACGGAAGCCCCCGTATATTTATCATTTCTTGTGGCGCCTGATTCAGGCCTGCGAAATCACGGAATATTGGCGCCGGTGGCGTATATCGCAAATTGCGGTAAACAGGAGATACGATGAACATAGTAGCAGTATATTCGGACAAGGTTTTCCAAAGCCATGAAAAACCGATGGCGAACCAGCAGGTGATCCCATTTGGAATTACCTTTGTGGCCACCGTCTTGAAAAAAGCGGGGCACAACGTGCAGACCCTCTTCATATCCCCGGCCACCGATATTCCCCAGGCCATCCGCCAGATGGTGGAGGAGAAAAAACCCAGAATGATCCTCTTTACCGCCGTTACATCGCAGTATCCGGTGATCGTCCAGGCGGCCCGGGAAGTGAGAAAGATTGATCCTTCCATATACAACACCCTGGGAGGTCATCACGCGTCGCTGGCCCCTCAGGATTGCATCGCCGAGGAGGCTTTCGACTCCGTATGCGTCACCGAGGGGGAGGCCGCCGCCCTGGAGATGGCCCGTATGCTGGAAAGCGGCCAGCGTCCCACCGGGATAGAAAACCTGTGGATCCGCCGGGCGGATGGCTCGATAGAGAAAAATCCAATGGCAAGGCTGAACGAGGATCTGGACTCACTCCCCTTTATCGATCGGGATCTGTGGGCGCCATGGATGATGGATCCGGGAACCATACTGCCGATCATCATCTCCCGCGGTTGTCCGTACAGGTGCACCTATTGCACCAATCACGCCATGAGCAAGCTGGCGGAAGGGCGATACCTGCGGTTCCGCTCTTTCGAAAACATCCTGGCGGAGATGAAGGAGGTGCTGGAGCGCTGGCCCACCGTCACCCAAATATATTTCGAGGCGGAGACATTCGGAGCGAACCTGAAATACGCGCTAAACTTTTTGGCCCGGCTAAAAGAGTTTAACGCCACCAGGGAGAGGCCTATCGAATGGGGATTTAACCTTAACGTCACCAAGAAGACGATGAACAACCAGCAGCTGTGGTTTGCCATGCAGGAAGCTGGAGTGGGCTATGTGAACGTGGGGCTGGAGTCTGGCAGCGAGCGCGTGCGCAAAGATGTGCTTCGCCGCCCGGAACACAGCAACGAGGATATCATCCAGTTCTGCGACAACGCCCGCCAGCACGGCGTGGATGTCTGCTTCTCCGTGCTCATAGGCATCCCCGGCGAAACTCTGGAGGATTACAACGAGACGGTGGATGTGGTCCGGCGCAGTGATCCGGCCCATTGTTATCCGTACATTCTCTTTCCCTACCCTGGCACCGACATGCATGAAACAGCCAAGAAAATGGGGCTGCTGGACCATGCCATAGATAACACCGCCGAGCGTTCCAGAGCGGTGCTGGATCTGCCGGGATTCTCCAAATGGCGGATCCAGTGGGAGTTCATCATGTTCCACTGGAAAACGCGTAAGGGGAGCTGGTCCTTGATAAAGCGTATGGTCTATACAGCCAAGAACGGAGTGAAGGTATTCCCAAATCTGTTCAGCGAAGTGCTCCATATCGGGCGAACCAACTCGCTGGCCCGCTTTTTCTACCGGAGGCTGTCCAACGCGCCGGACGCCTCGTCTGTGTAGATGCGGCCTATGGCCTATGGCGTAAGAAAGCATCATAATTTGTAATCAGAAGTTTGTTTTTCCACAAGATTTGTTGGCGCGCCCAGGGATAACCTGCCCCTTGTAGACTAATATCCACATATTCAATATGTTTGCGTGTTGGCGCCCTTTATGCAACTCTATCTCTGCGTGGTTAAAGATAGAGGATGGCGCGATTATGGATACAACGCGAAAGGACAGGCTTCGCCATTATTTGAATCCGCTACATGTGTTTTGCGGAATGAAAAGATTGTTCAACAAGGAATATGCTCTCAAGGCCGCGCGCATTTATGAAAAAATGCTGTTCAGGCCGTTGGTGACCTTCTTTTTCTGACAACTACCATCCCGGCGTCACGTGACAATACCCGTAGATTCTCCCACTGCGGTGGCTCATATTCAGACTTGCTCTAATAGCCCGCCTGTTAGACAATGGCAGCTACGGGGAATCCTGACCATCGAGGGGAATCCGTTAAATTGTCATTTAGCGGTAAATTACTACATAGAATGAGGGATCGCCATGCGCGCAGTTTCGATGAAAGTCAAGATTTATCTGGTGGCGGTTGTCGTCGCCTTCGTCTGTGTGGTGTCCGTGTTTGCCGTATGGTCATTCCAGCGGGACGCAGATAACGATGCTCAGATCGTCAACGCTCTTGGTCGCCAGCGGATGCTGTCCCAGGCCATGGCGAAGAGCGCCTTGGCCTACACCTCCCGTATCGAATACAAGATCATCGAAAGCCAGGTGAACAACCTGAATAAATATGTCACCCAGATGCGCGCCGTGTACACCAAATACCTGGTCCGCGTAGCCAACAAGGCGAACCTGGGGCTCACCATGACCCCGGAAACGGCCGACCACGCCGAGATCCCATTCCCCGCCACCTTCACCAAGCTGGTGAACCAGGGATTTGTGGAGGGCGCCGGAGAGCGGGGGATGAAGATCGACATCCTGTCCGACACACCGATAAACCCGGACAAGGGTCTGCGGAGCGCTTCGGACAGGAAGGCCAATGAATTTCTTAGGAAAAATCCGGATAAAATATTTTTGGACACAAGCGTGGAGCGTGGAGCTTTATACCTTTCCTTCTACACCGCCGATATCGCCACGGTGGAAGCCTGCGCCACCTGTCATTCGGGCATGTCCAACCGGGAATTCAATGTGGGGGATGTGCTGGGGATCCGGAAATTCGACATCTTTTTCGCTGCCGACGCGGAGTTGGGCAAAGAAGCCCTGGCGGGAAAAAGCGCGGAATTCGATACTGCCGAAAAAGTCTTCTCCATGACCCTTACCGCCATGAAACGAGGGGGGGAATACCCGTCGGACCTTTCGATGAAAAATATGCGATTCACCACCGCCCTGGACAACAGGGATGCCCAGATGAAAATATCCGAGATAGAAAAGGATTTCTCCTCGTTCCTCGGGTCGCTGTCCACTTTTTCTGAATCCACCATCGGGGCGGGTTTTCTGGAAAGCAGACGTGACCTTCTAACACACGCCAACCAATTGCGAAGGCACAGCGACGACCTGGTGATCATTTACGAAAAAGTGGCAGCGGCGAACCAGCGCAATATCCAGCTGGCGGTTATCGTCATGGGTGTTTTCATAACATTGGCGATATTCATATCAGTGTATTTCCTGGACCGCAGCGTACTAAGACCGCTGGAGGTGGTGATGGACCAGATGAATGACGGAGCGGAGCAGATCGCCCAGGCGTCCAGGGAAGTTTCCGTATCCAGCCAGGCCCTGGCGGATGGTTCCACGCAACAGGCCTCCAGCCTGCAACAGACCGCCGCCGCGGTGGAGGAAATTGCCGCTCAGTCCCAACGCAACGCCGATAACGCCGCCGAGGCAAGCAAAGTGGCCGACGCCACCCGCACCGCCGCGAAAAATGGAAGCTCTGTGATGGATGAAATGAACGGGGCAATGAAGACCATCGGCCAGTCCTCCACCGAGGTGAACAAGATAATCAAAGTGATCGAGGAGATCGCCTTTCAGACGAACCTGCTGGCGCTCAACGCCGCAGTGGAAGCGGCCCGGGCAGGCGAGCATGGCAAGGGATTCGCCGTGGTGGCCGAGGAAGTGCGAAACCTGGCCCAGCGCTCCGCCTCCGCCGCCAAGGACACGGCTTCACTTATCGAAGAAGCGGTAAGCAATGCCAAGGCTGGCGCGGGATTGGCCGCTCGCGCCGATGAGGCTCTGGACGACATCGTCTCCAACGTGAACAAGGTCACCGCGTTCATATCGGAAATCCACGCTTCTTCCCGCGAACAGGCGGAAGGAGTGGGACAGATCAGCCAGGCTGTGACCAATGTGGACTCCATTACCCAGCAAAACGCCGCCACCGCCGAGGAGGCCGCCGCCTCCGCCGAGCAGATGCAGGCCCAGTCTGAAGTGATGAAGGAAATAGCCTCAAATCTGATGGTGATCCTCCACGGCTCGGAAGATGTGGCGGCTCAAAAGCTCCTTCTCTCCTCCGGAGCTGGATTCGCTGGAGAGGTGGTCAGATGGGATCCGGTCAAGCTATCGGTGGGAATATCGGAGATGGACAACCAGCACAAGCGGATTATAGACATAGTCAACAACTTCAACATGAGCGTGAAGTCAGGCGGCTCATCTCAAGGCGCCGCCAGGGCGCTGGAGGAACTGGTCGACTATGCCAAAGGCCATCTGCAGGCGGAGGAAGCGCTATTGAGGCGCCACAATTATCCGGAGTATGATCAACACAAGCGGATTCACACCATGATGCTCGAGAAGTTGACCCATCTGCAGCAACGCGCTTCCACGGGAGAGAAAGGCGCCGTTCTGGAGGTGATGAACTTTGTCCGGGACTGGCTGGTGAACCACATACAAAAAATTGATGTGAAATATGGGAGATATATCACCGGTCGCAAAGGGAGAGGCTGAAGCGAAAAAAGGTTATTAACATAGTCAGGAAGCCTACGCTTTGCGTTAAAATGCTTTTCTAGTTTACCAAGACGGGGTGATGTAAAAACAATGGCCATCAGGCAGACCATGGATTTCACCAGGGGCTTTTTCTACTTCTTCAGGGGGTTGAAAACCGCTTTTTCCACCAGAGCCCTGGCGGCCAGAGCGGTTCTGCCTGTGGTGTTAAACATCATCGTCTTCGCCCTGTTCCTCGTTTCGTTCAACACGCTGGTTTATTACCTGGCCAGTTGGGCCTTCGAGCAGACCAGCCAGGCGTGGTATTGGGCCATGCTTACTTTTATCGCCGGCGCCATTCTTTTCGTGGTTTCCCTTCTCACGGTGATTTTCCTTTTCGTGGTGGTGGGGATTGTCATAGCCTCTCCCTTTCTGGAAGCGCTTTCCGCAGAGGTGGAGCGCCATGTCACCGGCAAGGTGGAGGAGAGCGGTAAGCCGTTTATGGCGATGGCCTGGCTCACCATGCGTTCTGAAACGAAAAAACTGGCGGTCTTCCTCCCCATCCAGCTGGGCCTGGCGCTATTGAGCCTGATCCCCATGGCAGGCCCGGTGATGTTCGCCATAATCAATCCCCCATTCCTGTCGTTCGTTATGGCCTATGAGTTCACCAGCTTTCCCCTGGACCGGCGGGGGTATGACTTCACCGCCAAGAAAGCGCGAATCATGGAGACGCCGATGCTGCATCTGGGATTTGGCGCGGCGGCGGGGCTGACATTGTTTATTCCCATCCTTCATTTCCTGCTGCTTCCGGCGGCGGTGGTGGGAGCCACCCTGCTGGCGCTGGACACCATGCCAAAGGTCCTCGACGCGCAAAAGGAGGACGCTCCCGGGGAAAACGGCGCCGATGATGTCTCCGGGCCGACAACCGATGGATAGCCAGTCCCTCAGGGAGCCCTTGCGGCTCTATTTCTCATTCAACGATCCATACAGTTTCATCGTATTCGGCGCGATGAAAAACCTGGCGCAGAACTACAAGGTAAATGTGGAGAGCCATCCCCTGGGGGGGTACGACTCCTCCGGTGTCTTCTCCACAGATGAAGCTCAGGCGGCGTACTGGAAGCGGGACTCGGAACGGTTCGCCAGCTCCGCCGGAAGAAAGCTGAGCTACATTCCTCAGGTCCAGGACTCCACTATGGCGCGTCGTGGCTTATACATGGCACAGGAGAAGATGCTGGGGGCCAAGTATATCAATCTGGTGTTCGCCCTGCGATGGCTGAGCGCCGGCGATATTTCTGACAGCTCACAGATGATAAAGGCCCTGTCGTACCTGGAACTGAAGGAGGAGGGGCTGGCCGCCGCCATGAAGAGCGATATGTTCGGCCAGAACCTTGCCCATGTGGAGGAGATGGCGATGGGCGATGGCGCCATCGGCGTCCCCTTCTTTCGGTTTCGGGGGGAGGGCTTTTTCGGCGCCCACCAACTGGCCGCGCTGGAGGCTCTGATAAGGAGCGATCCGGCCCTGGTGATCCATCACGACGCAAGCTATGGCGTGATCCCCCCCCAGGAACTGGCGGCCAGGCTGCAAAGCGGGGTGGAGACACTGGTGCTGGATGTGCGCATCCCGAAGGAATTTGGGGCGGGCCACATCCCGGGCGCCAACTGTATTCCAGCCAAGGTGGTGTACCGCAGCCTGGAAAAGCTGGAGAGGGAATGGAGCATCGTGGTGGTGGACGATGGCGGTGTGGAGGCCAACGAGACAGCATTTCTGCTGGCCTCGGAGGGATTTAAAAAAGTCTCGGTATTGTCCGGCGGATTCCCCGCCTGGAAGGGGAGCGAGGAAAAAGGGATCGAAAAGTGGCACGACAGGCTGAAAAGCTGACGGCGCTGGCCATCATCCTTTTTTTATCGCTGGTCAGCCAGGCCATGGCGCAAGAGGAGGATACATCCTCCTGGGTGACGCGAATCAAGCCCCGGGGATGGAGCTTTTCCACCTCAACCACTATCAACGAGGAGCTGAATGTG
>Ga0224496_10001048_pt1 | contig 17818 bp, 16 predicted proteins | sample SF_Jul11_sed_USG_2_FD_168127 | JGI IMG/M metagenome (GOLD analysis project Ga0224496, IMG submission 168127) | Sediment microbial communities from San Francisco Bay, California, United States - SF_Jul11_sed_USGS_8_1 | ecosystem: Environmental > Aquatic > Marine > Sediment | place: USA...
ACAAACTGTCAGAAGCCAGTTATAAATCTATGGCGAAAATGCGCAAGGTCGCACCCAAGCTGACTTCTTTGAAAGAGCGTTACGGTGACGATCGCCAGGGCATGTCCCAGGCCATGATGAAGCTCTATAAGGAAGAAAAAATTAATCCGCTGGGTGGTTGCCTGCCGATCCTGGTACAGATGCCGGTGTTCATTGCGCTTTACTGGGTACTGCTCGAATCGGTAGAAATGCGAAACGCTCCGTTTGCCCTGTGGATTACCAACCTGTCGGCACAGGACCCCTATTACATCCTGCCATTAATCATGGGTGCCACCATGTTTATTCAGCAAAAACTGAACCCGGCACCGATGGATCCCATGCAGCAGAAAATTTTCCAGATCATGCCGGTCATGTTTACCGTGTTCTTCCTGTTCTTCCCCGCAGGCCTGGTACTTTACTGGGTAGTGAATAACACCCTGTCGATTATCCAGCAATGGGTGATTACAAAACGTATTGCGGCCAGTTAATCGCTGATCGTCAGCCGTTAACACAGGTCCGGCGCAGAGGGCTAAGTATTATGGGAAGCGTTGTAATATCGGGTCTTTGCGCTAAGTATCATGTCGAGTAGCGAAACCATAGCCGCCATTGCGACACCACCCGGTCGGGGTGGTGTTGGTATTGTGCGCGTATCTGGGCCTAAAAGCGCCGATATAGCCCTTAATATTCTAAAAAAAGCCCCAAAAGTGCGCCAGGCAGCATATGGCCCCTTTGTCGATGAGAAGGGTGATGTCATAGATACCGGTATCGCCCTGTATTTTCAAAAACCCCATTCCTTTACCGGTGAAGATGTACTGGAGCTACAGGCCCATGGTGGCCCGGTGGTGCTGGATATGTTGTTAAAACGGGTCCTGTCACTGGGCGCACGCATGGCGCGGGCCGGTGAATTTTCAGAACAGGCCTTTTTAAATGAGAAAATGGACCTGGCACAGGCCGAGGCGGTAGCGGATCTTATCGAGGCGGATTCCGAAGAGGCTGCGAAGGCTGCTGTACGTTCATTACAGGGCGAATTTTCGGCAAACATCCATGAACTTGTGGAGAAAATCATCGAACTTCGCCTATATGTTGAGGCGGCGTTAGATTTTCCTGAGGAGGAAATTGATTTTCTCAGCGATGGCATAGTGTCAGCCCGTCTCAGCGATGTTATTAAACTACTGGATACTGTGTTTCGCTCGGCGCGACAGGGTTGCCTGCTCCGTGAGGGCATGACCCTGGTGATCGCGGGGCGTCCCAACGCCGGTAAATCCAGTTTACTGAATCAATTGGCTGGACGTGAATCGGCCATAGTGACCGATATACCCGGTACCACCCGTGATGTGTTGCGTGAACATATCCAGATCGACGGCCTGCCCCTGCATGTAATTGATACAGCCGGCCTGCGCGACAGTGATGACCCGGTAGAACGGGAAGGTGTGCGCCGTGCCTGGCTGGAAATCGAACAGGCCGACCGGATCCTGTTGTTGGTGGATGACCAGCACCCCGATAAGGACCATTTAGAAATAGAAGATCGCCTGCCGGGACATATTGGTGTGACCCGCGTCTACAACAAAATTGACATCAGTGGTCGTGCCGCAGGGTTGATTGAAATCGAGCAGGAAGTGGATATAGCCTTGAGTGCAAAAACCGGTGACGGCATGGATTTGCTGAAGGAGCATCTAAAAACCTGCATGGGCTTCGAGCAGTCTACGGAAGGTCGCTTTATGGCAAGACGCCGGCACCTGGATGCACTGGAAGAGGCGCGTACCAGTTTAATTCGGGCCGAGAAAAACCTGAGTGAATTAAATGCCGGTGAGTTAATGGCAGAAGAGTTACGTTGCGCCCAGGAATCACTGAACCAGATTACCGGTGAATTTAGTGCCGATGATTTACTGGGCCGAATCTTTTCGAGCTTCTGTATTGGTAAGTAAATGCTGCCTGTTTACTTTCTATGTTTAAGCAAAACAGGCCCGGTCCAATTGTACCCTATTAGACTTTAGCTATTCAGCAAATCCCTTACCCTTTGGCGCAATGCATTAGAAGTAAAAGGTTTTCTTAGTAAGTTATCATGTAAATCAGCATCAACCAGGTTTTCATAGGGGTGCTCAGAGTAGCCACTAAAAAGTAGAATTTTTATGTCGGGATATTGTTTAGTTACGATAGAAGCCAGCTGGTAACCATCCATTTCTGGCATGATGACATCAGAAAGTAGCAGATTGATTTTTTCAGTTTCAAGTATTTTAAGTGCCTGTTGGGCGCTCTCGGCTGTAAAAACCTGGTAGCCATCAAGTTGCAGAATTTCAGCACTCAGTGCGAGTAGAGAATCCTCATCATCGACAACAAGAATATTTTCATGGCCAGTTAAGGTATTGTTATGATGACTCGGTTCATCTTTCTCGGTGGGTTCCGTTAGAGTAGAGCGGGGGAAAAAAAGGCTGAAGTGTGAGCCCTGCCCAGTTTGGGCTTGAACCTGAATAGAGCCATTGCTGCGAATGACAAAACCATATACCTGGCTTAATCCTAAACCAGAGCCTTTTTCTCCTTTAGTGGTATAAAAAGGTTCAAATATTTTTTCTTTAGTTTCATTATCCATGCCGCAGCCATTGTCCGATAATTTGAGAACAACATAATCACCCGCTTCAAGATTTAATACCTGTGCGTCAAGTGGTGTAAGCAGCTGGTTGAATGTGTGTATATGGAAGTATCCATTTTTTTCTATGGCATGCATGGCATTAATAGACATATTTACGATGGCATCCTCAAAATCATTGCTATCCAGGTAGACAGGCCAGAGGTCAGTACTTAAATCAAGTTCAAGTTTAATACGTGGTGTCAGAGTAGTTGTTAGCATATGCTGTAGCGACAGTAAAAGCGTATTAATATTTACTAGACTGGCATTAAGTGGACGAGGCTGACTGAAGGAAAGTAGTTTTAATGTCAGTTTGGCTGCACGATCACTGGCTCGCTGTATTTGATCTGTATAGTTAATGGCTTTGGGTTGATCGGATATGATATTTTTGAGTAGTCCCGTGTAGCCGCCAATGATTCCAATTATATTATTGAAATCATGGGCAATACCCCCCGTAAGTTTACCGAGAGCATCTAGTTTCTGGGCGCGTCTTAATTGTTCTTCCAGTTGGATAGGTAAGCTAATATCATCAATTAAAAGTAGAAGATTTTGAGAGTCACTAGCCTTTAAAGGTGTGAATATGCCTTCGATGAAAATATCTTTGTGGGGTAAGGGCTTGAAGGGTAATTTAAAGCGCTGGACAGTATTGGTAGCAAGGGCCTCCTTTGCATAATCAGCAAGATGACTTGCCTGCCAGGAGTCAAGCTGTGTATAGTTTTGGGATAGGGCCTGCTCTATAGATGAGTCATTTATTTTTGCAAAGGCACTATTTGCCGTAATGCACTGTCCTGTTTCATTATAAATGGCAATACCAATGGGTGCCTCTTGGATAATCAGGTTGCTCAGTTCAGATGTTTTAAGCCCCGTACTTTCTACCTCTTTATATTTTGTTATATCGGAAAACAAAGCAATATGATGATCGATCGCACCATCAGTATCCACAACGGTATTGATCTTCAGGGAGATTAGATAGGGCTCGCCATTTTTTCGCGTGCACCATACCTCGCCCTTCCAGTATCCCTTGGACTGGATAGAATTACACATATCCAGATAAAAACTTTTGTCATATTTGCTAGAGGCAAGAAAATTGGGTGACTTTCCAATAATGTCCTGTTCCGTATAGCCAGAAACTTTTGTAAACGCAGGATTAGTACTAATAATAATATTGTTAACATCAGTGACTAACATCGCCTGGCTACTGTATGCATATATTATCGATGCCAGTTCACGCTCAGTAACATTTGAATGGGTTCCAACCATGTGTAGGGGCTTACCGTCTTGATCACGAGAGGTGATCTTGCCGCGGGTTAATATCCAGGACCAGCTGGTATTTTTACGTAGTACACGATGTTTGTTGATAAAGAATTCAGTTTTTCCATCAAGGTGCGCCTGTAAATCAGCTTTAATGCGCCTGATATCTGCCGGGTGAATAGTTGATTCTCGTTCGGTTTCCTCGGGTGTATCACTAATAATTTGAAAGATAGATATCTCATCGTCATTGGACTGATAGGTTACGCCCTGTTCGATGTCCCAATCCCATATACCATCGGCGCTGCCATCGAGGATAAATTTCAAACGTTCTTCACTTGCAAGTAAGGCTTCCTCGGCCTGTTTTCGTAAGGCCTTTTCTCGCATTAAATCCAGGGTGCGGCTAGAAAGACTGTCGTACATGGTGAGTACGGTATTAATGAGCACTTTCATTGAGCCATTCATTTCGGCATTGGCATGATGTTTTGCAGTATCTAGCGAATGGCCTGACTGGAGGGACAGAACAGCTTTTGCCATACGCTTGTCAGTATCGAGAATATGATAAGCCAGCCAGTGGGACAGAAAGGAAACAACATCATGGATAACGTCATCAAGGGGTTTATCATTACAACTGGACTGGAATAAGGTGATTTTTTCTATAAATGATTCATGGGTCTTTTCGTGATTGGTGTACCATTCATCATTTTTAAAGTGGGTCGTCCAGATTTGTTCTTCTGTTTCGAAGTGATAGCAGGCATAGTCTGCTAACTGTTTGAAAATTTCATTTAAAGTAACAGGGTTAGAGCGATTGGCGAGATGGGCTGCTAACTGGTTTAATATATGAACAAGCTGTTTATGTTGCTCATCAATCAGATCTATGCCTGTTTCGAAATTTTTATTCCAGGGAAATATTTCAAAAAATTCCAATTGGGTTGCTCCGTATCAGATGACTGCTGGATATAGATAGCTGTACATGCTGGTTAGTTATATCCTGAAATCATCGTCCCTGAAATTAGATCAAAAGCCTCTTTCCAGCTTTGTTTTTCATGGTCGCGAAGTGCAGCTCCAAGAATAGTATCCAGAGCCAGTAGTATGCAGCTTGTAACATGGGCATACATGTCGGGTGTGATCTTAAGGGCCTGGTGACTTTGACCAAGTTCCTTGAGAGACGCCTCCAGATGTGTAAAATGCTCAAGGCCATTGATTACCTGGTTAAGTGTTTCACGTAATTTTGATGACATCACGTCCATGTCACCTGGGAACAGGTCTCTGTAGCCTGGATTTAGTTTAAACAGGTGTGAATAAAAAGCCTCGACAAAGGCCGTCTCCTGCTGGCCTGAGGTGATTTTTTTCCAGCAGTTTTTAATAGTGCTTATGTTTTCTGGCGCTATTTTCATATTTATCATTTTTTAGGTATGAGTCTAAGAATTTAGCAGACTGTGGCTAATTTTCGAGTAATTTGGTGTAAAATTCTTGCTCCCAGGCGAATGAATGCCGTGATATCAGTGAAGTAGCCCGTAATTACCATGTTATATGCAGAATCCTACGATGTTATTGTAATTGGTGGCGGCCACGCCGGTACCGAGGCCGCGCTGGCGGCCGCACGCATGGGTTCGAACACCCTGCTACTCACCCATAATATAGAGACCCTGGGACAGATGAGCTGTAACCCGGCCATTGGCGGCATTGGCAAGGGGCACCTGGTAAAGGAAATCGATGCCATGGGTGGCGCCATGGCCCGTGCCGCAGACCGGGGCGGTATCCAGTTTCGTATATTGAATCGCCGTAAGGGGCCGGCAGTGAGGGCAACCCGTGCCCAGGCCGATCGCCAGTTGTATAAACAGGCGATACGCAGCATGCTGGAAAACCAGCCGAACCTGTCCATCTTCCAGCAGGCGGTCGACGATTTAATCATCGAGAATGATCGCGTCACCGGTGTTGTTACCCAGATGGGACTGCGATTTAAGGCGAAAACGGTCGTGCTTACCGTCGGCACCTTCCTCGACGGCCTGATCCATATTGGTGAGAGCCATCATTCCGGTGGCCGTGCCGGTGATCCGCCATCGATAGCCCTGTCTAAACGCCTGCGGGATTTACCCTTCAGGGTGAATCGCCTGAAAACGGGCACCCCGCCACGTATCGATACCCGTTCGATTGATTATTCCGAGCTGCAGGAACAGCCCGGTGATACACCGACGCCGGTATTTTCATTTAACGGCTCGGTGGCCGATCACCCACCCCAGGTCAGTTGCCATATTACCTACACCAACAGCCGAACCCACGAAATAATCATGGGCGGACTGGATCGTTCCCCCATGTATTCCGGCACCATCGAAGGTATAGGCCCACGCTATTGCCCCTCGATCGAAGACAAGATCGTGCGTTTTGCGGACAAGGATGCACACCAGATTTTTATCGAGCCGGAAGGCCTGAACAATTTCGAAATCTACCCCAATGGTATATCCACCAGCCTGCCCTTCGATGTGCAGTTTGAGCTGGTGCGTTCCATCAAGGGCTTCGAAAAGGCCTTCATCACACGCCCCGGTTACGCCATCGAATACGACTATTTTGATCCCCGTGATCTCAGGGCCAGCCTGGAAAGCAAGTATATAAAAGGCCTGTTTTTCGCCGGCCAGATCAATGGCACCACCGGTTATGAAGAGGCCGCTGCCCAGGGCATGCTGGCGGCGATCAATGCGAGTCGGCAGGTACAGGATAAGGATGCCTGGAGCCCTGCCCGGGACCAGGCCTATATCGGTGTACTGGTCGATGACCTGATTACCAGCGGTACCGCCGAGCCCTACCGTATGTTTACCAGTCGTGCCGAATACCGGCTGATATTACGTGAAGACAATGCAGATTTACGTTTAAGCGAACAGGCCCATGAAATGGGCCTGTTGAATGATCAACAATGGCGGGCCTTTGCCGAAAAACGCGAAGCGATCACGCGTGAACAGCAACGCCTGCAGGACTACTGGGTACAGGCTGGAACGGCACCGGCCGTGGCACTGGAACCGCACCTTGAAAAACCGCTGGCACGCGAAAATCGTTTGATGGATCTATTAAAGCGCCCGGAACTGGATTATGAAAAGCTGATGGCTGTCGAGGCCTTTGGCCCCGCAGTAAGCGATCCGGCGGTCGCCGAGCAGGTCGAGATACAGGCAAAATATGCGGGTTATTTGCTACGCCAGCAGGACGAAATTGATAAGGCGCGGCGTTACGAGGATAAGCTAATACCAGAGGATCTGGATTACAGTGATGTGCGCGGCCTGTCCAATGAGGTCCGGCAGAAACTAAAAGATCACCGCCCACAAACACTGGGTCAGGCGGGCAGGATTTCTGGCGTAACACCGGCCGCCGTCTCGTTGTTGCTGGTACACATCAAAAAGAAACAGCTGATTTCAAAATCCGCCTGATAAATGACATGAATGAAATCCGCAAATAAGGGTCTCATACGGTGCCCAATTGATAACAAAAAAGGAATGCCATAGTGAATAAATACCTGCTTCTCCCCATCCTCGTATGCAGTCTGTTATTGAGTAGCCAGGCACAGGCCTCGGACAACTATATTACAAAGAAAAGCCCCTATCCTGTAGCTAAAACACTTGATCGTCTGGAAAAGATACTGAAATCGAAGGGAATTGCTGTATTTACACGGGTCGATCATGCTGCCGGCGCAAGCCGTGTCATGATTGCCATGAAGCCGACCCAGTTATTGATCTTCGGTAACCCGAAACTGGGAACGCCCCTGATGAATGAAAACAGGATGGTAGGGCTGGACCTGCCGATGAAGGCACTGGCATGGGAAGATGATGAGGGCCAGGTCTGGTTGAGTTATTTGAAGCCAGCGGAGCTGCAGCATCGACATGAACTGAACAATGATGCGGTGATTAAAAAAATGACCGGGGCGCTGGAGGCGATGACGAGTAAGGCGGTGGCGGCGGAGTAATTTATCGGGTATTGAAGAGTTATTGGTTTCTTTTTACGTGCTGTTTCGCCAGCTGGCGACTTACTTTTCTCTATGAAAGTCTTCCCTGGCTTTCACCCGCCGGGCCAGGCATAGCCTGTTTAAATTTGTTCCCAACAAATTTATCGCCGTCCAGGCTCATTTCGCTTAAATCCGCCGTCCCTGGCGGATTTCCCCTGCTGCTATCAATGCTCGGCAAACAGTGAAGGGGGTAAGTCAAAGTCAAAAGCACTGGCTTGCTACACTTTAACGCCTCATTGAGTAATTTGAGGAGCTAGTGACTTAGGTGAAGGCTCTATTCTAGGTCGCTTACTCTAATCCCTTTGAGTCACGCGGAGCACGTTTAAAATTGTTCCAGACAATTTTATCTGTAAGGATATCTGAGCAAACAATTAGAAAGTGATGAAGTGTTTTGGCTTTTGTATCCCTCTCACCGTTTGCCGAGCATTGATTCCAATTAGGGTAAATCCGCCAGGGATGGCGGATTTAGTTTTGTTGAGCAGGGATGCGATAAATTTGTTGGGAACAAATTTAAACAGGCTCTGCCTGGCCCGAAGGGTGAATCACACGGATGTGATTCATAATCAAAACGACCCGGCAACGAAGTTAAAATAACAACAGCAAACTAATAAACTCAATGATCTTCGGTTACCAATGCTCGGGGCTTTCAAACTGTGCTGGGCGGCATTTTCTTGCTTACTTCTTTGTTGCTGCAGACAAAGAAGTGAGTCGCCAACAGGCAAAACACCACGTTAAAAAAGAGTAATATGGTTGAAAAACCCACTACCGTAAGATTATATTGAAGCGCTTTTATATTAAAAGGTAACCAAATTACCCCAATGCAACCAGCCGAACGACTAAAACAGGGCCTGGCCCAGATGCAGCTAGATCTCAGCGATGAGATCCAGGCCAAGCTCCTCGCCTACCTGCTACTCATGCAGAAATGGAATAAGGCCTATAACCTCACCGCCATCCGTGATCTGGACCAGATGGTGATACGCCACCTGCTGGACAGTTTAAGCATCCTGCCCTTTATTACGGAATCGCCGATTCTCGATGTGGGTACCGGTGCCGGCCTGCCCGGTATACCACTGGCGCTTTGCCTGACCGACAAAAAATTTATTTTGCTGGACAGTAATAGCAAAAAAACCCGTTTCCTGACCCAGGCTAAAATTGAGTTAGGCATTGATAATATGGAAGTTATTCACTCCCGCATAGAAGATTACCAGCCCGGTTTTGGGATTGAGATTATTACCTGTCGTGCCTTTGCGGCATTAAATACTATATTGGATAGCACCCAACATCTGGTAACATCAACAACCCGGATACTTGCAATGAAGGGTAAAGAAGAAATACCCTCCTTGTTGACCGGCTTTGAACAGGTGATCAGCCATGACTTGAATGTCGCGTGGCTGGATGAAGAACGACATCTCATAGAAATTAAAAAGTCATGACTCGAATAATTGCGGTAACCAATCAAAAGGGTGGTGTGGGCAAGACCACCACATCGGTGAATCTGGCTGCATCCCTGTCTGAGGCCAAGCGCCGGGTATTGCTGGTGGATCTTGACCCCCAGGGTAATGCCACCATGGGCAGTGGTGTCGATAAGCACGATCTCGATTACACCGTTTGCGATGTGTTGCTGGGTGAAGTGGATATCAGGCAGTGTATCGAGTTTGTGAAAGAATCCGGTTTTTCGGTATTACCGGGTAACAGTGACCTGACAGCGGCAGAAGTCGAGCTGATGACGGCTGAAAATCGTGAACGCCGTATGCGTGATGCACTGGAACAGGTCAGGGTTGATTACGACTATATTATCATCGACTGCCCGCCATCACTCAATATGCTCACCCTGAATGCGCTGGTTGCTGCCGATGGCGTGCTAATCCCGATGCAGTGTGAGTATTATGCACTGGAGGGCCTGTCGTCCCTGATGGACACCATCGAACAGGTACGCAGCAGTGTGAACCCGAATTTACAGATAGAGGGATTGCTCCGCACCATGTTCGATCCGCGTAATAAGCTGGCGACCGATGTATCTGACCAGCTGATCGAGCATTTTGGCGATCGTGTTTATCGCACCGTGGTGCCACGTAATGTGCGCCTGGCCGAGGCCCCGTCACATGGCCTGCCCATATTGAAGTATGACAAGACATCCCGCGGTGCACTGGCCTATTTTTCACTGGCCGGTGAGATCATTCGTAAACAGGTTAAAACACCAGCTGCACCCGCAGTGGCATAAACAGGTTAGATAATGGCAGCAAAGAAAAGAGGTCTGGGTCGTGGTTTGAATGCATTGCTGGGCAGTGCAACAGAGGTCAATCAACTCACTAACCCGGAGCCCGCATCCACCGTACCCACGGCAATCAGTAGTGACAACAAGACCGGTTTACAACACATTGCGGTGGACCTGATCCAGCGCGGTACCTACCAGCCCCGCGTTCACTTTGAGCCCGAGGCCCTGCAGGAACTGGCCGAATCGATCAAGGCCCAGGGCGTAGTCCAGCCCATCGTGGTGCGCCCCCGCGTTGCCGGCGGTTATGAACTGATCGCCGGTGAACGTCGCTGGCGCGCAACCCAGCTGGCGGGCCTGAGCGAAATTCCCGCGGTTATCAAGGACCTGGATGACCAGGCCGCGGCCGCCGTCTCACTGATTGAAAATATCCAGCGTGAAAACCTCAATCCACTGGAGGAGTCTCGCGCCCTGCAGCGTCTCATCGACGAGTTTGATATGACCCACCAGCAGGTGGCCGAGGCGGTGAGCCGTTCGCGCACGAGCGTTACCAACCTGTTGCGCCTGCGTGATTTGAATGAAGACGTCAAAACCCTGGTCGACGAACGCAAAATCGATATGGGCCATGCCCGTGCCCTGTTGGCCCTGAGCGGTATAGAGCAGAGTCACATTGCACAAAAAGTAGCAGAGAAGGGGCTTTCGGTAAGGGAGACCGAAAAACTGGTGCGCCAGCAGCTCGACCCGAAACCCAAGGTCAGTACCTCCACCAGTAAAATGGACCCTGATATCAAACGGCTCAAAGATGAACTGGGTGAGCGCCTGGGTGCATCCGTTGAGCTGGCACATAAAAGCAATGGCAAGGGCAAGCTGGTGATCAACTACAGTAGCCTGGATGAGCTGGATGGCATCCTCGCCAAAATCCATTAAAAAATGAATGCCGTAGTAGCTGCTTAAAACCATAAAAATCCAGGGATTTGAGAGCGCTCGATGGACGGGATTCAAGCCCGTTATCCTGTCAGAGAAGGCATAGGGCAGACGCTATCTCGAGTCCATTTGGGCGCCCTTCAAACCCTTATTTAATGTGGTATATCAAGGTATCCTTATTTACTAAAATAAAAAGCCCTTATTCTCCCATTAGGTTCTTGACCCTGCACATTGCTGTCTCTATAATTCGCAGCCATTGTCGAGAGGCCTTGTCAGTAATTGGCAAAGGGCATTTATAGATGCTAAAAGCCAGTACAGTCCAGGTTCGTCGTATCCTGTTGATACAACTCGGGGCAAGTATTGTCCTGCCGGCTGTTGTTCTCGTCATAGATCCAGTACTTGCCTGGTCCGCGCTGAGCGGGGGCATGATCGCAACACTGGCTAATGCCTATCTGGGCTGGAAAATTTTTTCCCGGCAGCAGGAGGCAAAGCCCGAGCAGATCCTCGCGAAATTTTACGGCGCTGAGGTTGGCAAGATTATTTTGACCGTTATGTTGTTTGTGGCCGCTATCGTTATGATCAAGCCATTAAACATTGTCGCCCTGATGGGCATGTATTTTTTGAACACTATGATTCCCTGGCTGGCATCTCTTTTTGTGGATGATGACAACCAGAACTGGAGAGCTTAAGCATGGCAGGTGAAGGCCTTACATCCGGTGATTACATAAAGCACCACCTTCAAAATATGACTTATGGTGACCACCCCGTTAAGGGCTGGACATTTGCTCATACTCCCGAAGAAGCCAAAGAGATGGGTTTCTGGGCTTTTCATGTCGATTCCCTGGGCTGGTCATTTGCGCTGGCGCTGATTTTCTTTTTTGCCTTCCGTAAAGTGGCTAAAAATGCCACCACCGGTGTACCAACCGGTTTCCAGAATTTTGCGGAAATGATTATTGAGTTTATCAATAGCAGTGTACGCGGCTCCTTCAGTGGTAAAAACGATATTGTTGCACCCCTGGCATTAACCGTATTTGCCTGGGTCTTCCTGATGAACCTGATGGACCTGGTGCCCGTTGACTGGTTGCCCATGCTGGCACAACAGATAGGCGCTGCCTTTGGTGCTGATCCACACCACATCTATTTCAAAGTGGTTCCCAGTACAGATCCGAATGTGACCTTTGGTATGGCGCTGGGCGTCTTCTGGTTAATGCTGTATTACAGCATCAAGATCAAGGGTGTTGGCGGTTTCTTTGGTGAGCTGGCATTCCAGCCCTTCGGTAAGGCCGGTATCCTGGTGAACCTGGTACTCGAAGGCGTTTCATTAATTTCAAAACCCGTATCACTGGCACTGCGACTATTCGGTAACATGTATGCCGGTGAAACCATTTTTATCCTGATCGCCTTAATGTACGGCGGTAGTCTGGCGGTAGGTGCCTTTGGCGGTCTGCTGCAACTGGGCTGGGCGATATTCCATATCCTGATTATTACACTACAGGCATTCATCTTTATGACCCTGACTATCGTGTATCTGGATATGGCGCACCAGGAACACTAAGCATTTACTTTTACTTTTAATTTAAAACTTTTCTCACAGGAGATAAAACAATGACTGAAGCAACTGCACTGCTGTATATCGCTGGCGCTTTAATGATGGGACTGGGTGCACTGGGTGCCGCTATTGGTATCGGCGTACTGGGTGGTCGATTCCTCGAAGGTGCTGCACGTCAGCCTGAATTGATTCCAATGCTGCGTACACAGTTCTTCATCGTAATGGGTCTTGTTGACGCGGTTCCAATGATCGCTGTTGGTATTGCGCTGTATGTACTGTTCGCCGTTGTTGGTGGTTAATCAAACGTACTATTTGTTTGAATCCATTAAACACGAGGAATTAGCATGAACATCAATGCAACTCTTATCGGCCAGTCAATCGCGTTTTTCCTGTTTGTCTGGTTTGTAATGAAATATGTTTGGCCACCGCTAATTGTTGCGCTGGACGAGCGTAAGAAGACGATTGCCGATGGTCTGGCTGCGGCTGAACGAGGCCAGCACGAGCAGGAACTGGCTGAAAAAGCGGCTGAAAAGCACATCAGGGAAGCCAAGGGCCAGGCTGCCGAGATTTTATCTCAGGCGCAAAAGCGTGCAGCTGAAATTGTTGAAGAAGCAAAGGGTGGCGCAAGGGAAGAAGCCGACGGTATCAAGAAAGCAGCTACCGCAGAAATCGACCAGGAAGTGAATCGAGCCAAAGAGCATCTGAGACAGCAGGTTGCCAGTATCGCCATAGCCGGTGCCGAAAAAGTTCTGAAGCGTGAGATCGACGAAAAAGCCCACGGCGATATCGTAGACGATCTGATCGCACAGATATAGGACCGCAACCATGTCAGATTTTATTACTGCCGCACGACCTTATGCCAAGGCTGTTTTTGAAACAGCACAGGCAGGTTCGTCACAGGCCGAGTGGTCTGAAGCACTATCATTACTGGCCGCTGTTATCGCCAATGATGATTTAAAAACCGTGCTTGATTCCCCCGCCATGGCGGCTGCTGAAAAAGGCGAGATATTAATTGATATCTGTAAAGACCAGTTAAGTGATAGTTCACGTAACCTGGTTAAGGTGCTTGCCGAAAATTCACGCCTGGTTTTATTGCCAGAAATTGCTGAACTCTATGAAGAGTTTCGTGCAGAAGCCGAAAGCAAAATTGAAGCGCGGGTAAGCTCTGCGTTTGCTTTAACGGATGCACAGCTAAAGGCAATGACCGAAGCGTTAAAGAAGAAACTCGGCAGCGACATTACGCTGGTAACAGAAATCGATGAATCATTAATCGGTGGCGTCATTATCAAGGCCGGCGATTTAGTTATCGATGGCTCAGCTAAAGCAAGGCTGGCTTCATTGGCCAGAGCCCTGACCCACTAGCGGGCCATTATAGAGGATTAAGAAGAATGCAACTGAATCCATCAGAAATCAGTGAACTGATTAAAAAACGTATAGAGAACTTTGATGCCACTGCAGAAGCACGCACCGAAGGTACTATTGTAAGCCTGACCGACGGTATTATCCGAATCCACGGCCTGGCGGAAGTTATGCAGGGCGAGATGATCGAACTGCCTGGCGATACCTATGCCCTGGCATTGAACCTTGAGCGCGACTCTGTCGGCGCGGTTGTACTGGGTTCATACGGTCACCTTTCAGAAGGTGATATCGCAAAATGTACAGGTCGAATTTTAGAAGTACCCACGGGTGATGCACTGCTCGGTCGCGTGGTTGATTCACTGGGTATGCCTATCGACGGCAAGGGCCCAATTGAAACAACAACATCAGCGCCGATTGAAAAAATCGCACCCGGTGTTATCGAACGTAAATCGGTTGATGAGCCAGTACAGACCGGCCTGAAATCAATCGATGCAATGGTGCCCATCGGTCGTGGTCAGCGTGAGCTGATTATCGGCGATCGCCAGACAGGTAAAACTGCGGTAGCGATTGATGCCATCATCAACCAGAAGGGTACAGGCGTAAAATGTATCTATGTTGCGGTTGGCCAGAAGGCATCAACCATTGCCAACGTGGTTCGCAAGCTGGAAGAGCATGGCGCAATGGAGCACACCATTGTGGTTGCGGCGGCAGCATCTGATTCTGCTGCAATGCAGTACATTGCCCCCTACTCCGGTTGCTCCATGGGTGAGTTCTACCGTGATAACGGTGGCGACGCACTGATCGTCTATGATGATTTAACCAAGCAGGCATGGGCCTACCGTCAGGTATCCCTGTTACTGCGTCGTCCGCCGGGTCGTGAAGCCTATCCTGGTGATGTATTCTATTTACATTCACGCCTGCTGGAACGCGCATCACGTGTTAACGCGGCTTATGTAGAAGCACATACCAACGGTGCCGTTAAAGGTAAAACCGGTTCACTAACCGCATTACCGATTATCGAAACCCAGGACGGTGACGTATCGGCATTCGTACCGACCAACGTTATCTCGATTACCGATGGCCAGATCTTCCTTGAGTCTGACCTGTTTAACGCCGGTATCCGTCCTGCGATTAATGCGGGTCTGTCGGTATCACGTGTAGGTGGTGCGGCACAGACCAAGATCATCAAGAAACTGGGTGGTGGTGTGCGTCTGGCACTGGCGCAGTTCCGTGAACTGGCGGCCTTCGCACAGTTTGCATCTGATCTTGACGATGCGACCCGTGCACAGCTGGAACGTGGTGAGCGCGTTACTGAACTGATGAAGCAGGCGCAGTACTCGCCCATGGGTATAGCGGCAATGGCGTTTACATTGTTTGCAGTTGACCAGGGTTATATGGATGACGTAGCCGTTAACAAGATTCTTGATTTTGAAGCGTCTATGCTGTCCTACCTGAAGAGCAACAATGCCGACCTGGTTAACATGATTGAAGAAACCGGTGATTATAACGATGACATCTCAGCTCAGATGAAAGCTGCGCTGGATGCATTCAAAGCCAACGGTGTTTGGTAGTCGGAGTTAAGCCATGTCCGGTGCAAAAGAAATACGAAGTAAGATAAAGAGTATTAAGAATACTCAGAAGATTACTAAAGCCATGGAAATGGTTGCAGCCAGCAAAATGCGCAAGGCGCAGGACCGCATGACTGCAACTCGACCCTATGCCGAGAAGATGCGTAATGTTATTGCGCATCTTCATCAGGCACATGCAGAAATTAAACACCCGTTCATGATGGAACGAGAAGTTAAGCGTGTCGGTTATATAGTAATTACTTCAGACCGTGGTTTATGTGGCGGTTTAAATGTAAACCTTTTCAAGAAAACGCTAAACGATATGATTGCGTTCAATGAAAAGGGGATCGAAATTGATGTAGTAGCGATTGGCCGCAAGGCGACTGAGTATTTTAAACGTCGTGGTGCCAATGTGGTTGCGCAGGCCAGTCACCTCGGTGACACGCCTCACCTTGAAGAACTGATTGGTACTATCAAGGTGATGCTGGATGCATTTGAGGACGGCAAGATTGATGAGCTGTACCTGGTCAGTAACGAATTCGTTAACACCATGACGCAGACAGCCAACATCAACAAACTGTTACCGATTGCCGGCCCCGAAGATGAGGCGCTGAGACATCACTGGGATTACATTTATGAGCCCGATTCAAAGGTGATATTAGACAGCCTGTTAATGCGTTTCATTGAATCGCAGGTGTACCAGGGTGTGGTAGAAAATATAGCCTGTGAGATGTCTGCCCGTATGATTGCGATGAAGAGCGCAACCGATAATGCCGGCGATATTATCAGCTCACTTGAAACCATGTATAACAAAGCGCGTCAGGCAGCAATTACTCAGGAAATTTCCGAAATTGTTGCCGGTGCGGCCGCTGTATAATCGTTTATAAAGAATTTAAAAGTTAGAGGATCAGTCTATGAGTGCTGGAAAAGTTGTCGAAATCATCGGTGCGGTGATCGACGTTGAGTTCCCAAGGGACAGCATTCCCAAGGTGTACGATGCGTTAAGAATAGAAAGCGCAGGCCTGACATTAGAAGTACAGGCGCAGTTGGGTGATGGTGTTGTACGTACAATCGCGATGGGTGCTACCGATGGCCTGAAGCGTGGTCTTGACGTGAGCAACACGGGTGCGCCTATTTCTGTACCTGTCGGTCAGAAAACACTGGGTCGTGTAATGAATGTACTGGGTGAGCCCATCGACCAGGCCGGTGAAATTGGCCATGAGTCGACCCTGCCTATTCATCGTGCAGCACCCAGGTACGAAGAGCTGTCTTCAGAAATTGAAATCCTCGAAACCGGTATCAAGGTTATTGACCTGATCATGCCTATTTCCAAGGGTGGTAAGGTCGGTCTGTTCGGTGGTGCGGGTGTAGGTAAAACCGTAACCCTGATGGAGCTGATTCGTAACATCGCGGTAGAGCATAGCGGCTTCTCAGTATTCGCTGGTGTAGGTGAGCGTACTCGTGAGGGTAACGACTTCTACCACGAAATGCAGGAAGGCGGCGTGCTCGATAAGGTAGCACTGGTCTATGGCCAGATGAATGAGCCTCCAGGAAATCGTCTGCGTGTAGCGCTGACCGGCCTGACCATGGCCGAGCATTTCCGTGATGAAGGCCGTGACGTACTGATGTTCATCGATAACATCTACCGTTACACACTGGCGGGAACCGAGGTATCCGCACTGCTGGGCCGTATGCCTTCAGCGGTAGGTTACCAGCCAACACTGGCAGAAGAAATGGGTGTACTGCAGGAACGTATTACATCAACCAAGACCGGTTCGATCACCTCGTTCCAGGCGGTTTATGTACCTGCGGATGACCTGACTGACCCCTCACCTGCTACAACATTCGCACATCTTGACGCGACATTAGTACTGTCACGCCAGATCGCTGAGCTGGGTATCTACCCTGCGGTTGATCCACTGGACTCAACCTCACGCCAGCTCGACCCACAGGTTGTTGGTGCCGATCACTACAACATCGCACGTGGTGTACAGGGTACATTGCAGCGTTATAAAGAACTGAAAGACATCATCGCCATCCTCGGTATGGATGAGTTGTCTGACGAAGACAAGCAGTCGGTAGCCCGTGCTCGTAAGATCCAGCGCTTCCTGTCACAGCCCTTCTTCGTAGCAGAAGTATTCACCGGCTCAGCCGGTAAGTACGTATCACTGAAAGAGACCCTGGCCAGCTTCAAGGCGATCCTCGACGGTGAATACGACCATGTGCCAGAACAGGCATTCTACATGGTGGGCGGCATCGAAGAAGTTGCCGAAAAAGCCAAAGAGATGAAGTGAGGCAATAGCCATGGCAATGACAATACATGTCGACA
>Ga0224496_10001050_pt1 | contig 17810 bp, 13 predicted proteins | sample SF_Jul11_sed_USG_2_FD_168127 | JGI IMG/M metagenome (GOLD analysis project Ga0224496, IMG submission 168127) | Sediment microbial communities from San Francisco Bay, California, United States - SF_Jul11_sed_USGS_8_1 | ecosystem: Environmental > Aquatic > Marine > Sediment | place: USA...
GCTTGATTTTGTTCGATCTTTGACGCAATATTGTTCTAAATAATAGAACAATATAAGCCTATGAAGACAACCTCTCTTTTTTCCGGATTTATTACCTCGAAAACCCGCATCAAGATCTTGATGCGTCTTTTTCTTAACCCCGATCAGTCAGCATATCTGCGTGAGCTTGCCGATGAGTTCAAGGTTTCACCAAGCCATATTAAAGACGAATTGACTCAACTTAATAAGGCTGAGCTTTTAACCAGCCGTAAAAACGGCCGACAAATCCTATTTTCCGCCAATCAAAAGCATCCGGTCTTCAGCGAATTGCAATCCATGGTTAAGAAATCACTGGGGATGGACCGCATCCTCGATAGCATCATCACCCGTCTGGGGAACCTGGAAAAGGCCTTTGTGATGGATGATTATGCAGAGGGTAAGGATACTGGTATTATTGATTTGGTGTTGGTTGGCGATATTGACCAAGTCAACTTGCATGATTTGGTGGATAAAACAGAAAAATATATTGAGAGAAAAATTCGGCCGTTGGTGCTTAACAGCATTGAGTTTGAAAGGTTATCTGATAATTTTGCTGGCCGGGCAAAGTTTTATTTGTGGGAGTGCGATGCAGATGTTGGAAAAGATGAGGGGTAAGGAGTTATGAAGCAGGTTCTTATTAGACAGGGAAAGGCTGTGGTGGAGGCCGTACCTGCCCCTATGGTGGAGGCCGGAACGGTGCTGATAAGTTTAGAGTCTTCATGTCTTTCCGCTGGGACTGAGTTAAGTGGCCTTCAGCATAGCGGGACGCCGTTGTGGAAACGAGCCCTGAAAGATCCCTGGAAGGTTAAAAAGACTTTGGAGTTGATTGTTACGCGTGGGTTTTCTCACACCACCTCCGTAATCCGTGGCGAGTTGGAGGCCGGGGCGGTTACCGGTTATTCTGCGGCAGGCACGGTGATTGGGGTTGGTGAAGGGGTGGATAACTTTAAAAAGGGAGACCGGGTTGCCTGTGCCGGGGCTCAGTGTGCTCATCATGCTGAAATTGTAAGGGTGCCGGTTAATTTGGTAGTGCCTGTTCCAGACCCCCTAGATATGTTTGCGGCAAGCACAGTGACTCTGGGTGCAATTGCAATGCAGGGGGTGCGGCGAGCAAACCCTACATTGGGCGAAACCTTTGTCGTGGTCGGCTTGGGGGTTTTGGGGCAACTGACTGTTCAATTACTAAAAGCAAATGGTTGCCGGGTGATTGGCACTGACCTGGATGAAAATAGGATTGCAATTGCTCAGTCCATGGGGATGGATGCTGCACTCAGACCCGGGGAGGGGTTGGATACAGGGAGGGTTGCGCGGGTAACCGATGGGGTTGGTGCGGATGGAGTAATTGTAACTGCCGCCTCACCTGACACCACTCTTTTGTCTAACTCGTTTTTGATGTGTCGTCGTAAAGGCCGGGTTGTTCTGGTCGGTGATGTGCCAATCAAGATTGACCGTTCGGTTATCTATCGAAAAGAGCTTGATTTTTTTATTTCCACCTCGTACGGACCGGGGCGTTATGATCAGCGATATGAAGAAGAGGGGCTGGATTATCCGGTTGCCTATGTCAGGTGGACCGAAAATCGTAATATGGCGGAGTATCTGCGGTTACTGGCCGATGGTCGGGTAAATGTAGAACCGTTGATAAGTAAAATTTATCCTCTCGAGCAGGCAGGGGATGCCTATGAGTCGTTTCAGATGTTGGAGGTGCGCCCTTTGATTCTGCTGCTCAGCTATCCCGAATTTGAAAAGGAGACGCTTGAAAACCTGATTGTTAATCCAAATTCTCCTCCATTGGACTCATCGGTAGATAAGATCAGGCTGGCCCTGGTTGGGGCTGGTGGGTTTGCCAAAGGCATGCATCTGCCGAATATAAAAAAGCTTGCAGATCTATTTCAGCTTCAGGCTGTTGTGAGTCGCAGTGGCCATAATGCCCAGGCAGCGGCTACTCTTTATGAGGCAGCGTATGCAACCACCCAGTATCAGCGGGTTTTGGAAGATGGTAATATCGATGCGGTTTTGATTGCCACAAGGCATAATCTGCATGCCGATATGGTCCTGCAGGCTTTGGAGGCGGGTAAACATGTGCTGGTGGAGAAACCGTTGGCTCTGAATGAATCAGAATTAGGTAGGATTGCAAACTTCTTTGCCAGCAGAAACACTGCTCCCGTGTTGTTGACTGGATTCAATCGTCGCTTTTCGCCTCATCTGCAATGCATTAAGGATGTTCTTGTTCAACGGACTAATCCCTTGCTGATCGATTATCGAATGAATGCAGGCCATATTCCCTCTGATCACTGGGTGCATGGTCCGGAAGGCGGGGGGCGTAACATTGGTGAGGCTTGTCATATCTACGATCTTTTTACTGCCTTGGTCGACAGCAGGCTGGTTAATGTTTCAGCCCATGCTATTCGGCCTGCAACCGGACATTATCGTGGGGATGATAATTTTGTGGCTTCCATGTCTTTTGAGGATGGCTCTGTTGCCAACCTGACATATACAGCATTGGGGACGTCAAAGTTTCCCAAGGAGACCATGGCTCTTTTTGCTGAAGGCATGGTGCTGGAGCTTGATGATTTTCGGCAGACCAGGATCCACGGCGCTAAAATCAACGGGGTTGAAACCAGGTTGCCGGACAAAGGGCAACGGGAAGAGCTTGTCGCTTTTGCCAAGGCGATTCGTGGCGAGGCAGAGTGGCCGATCCCCCTTTGGCAGCAACTACAAGCCACCCGTATCAGTTTTGAAGTGGAAAGACTAATTGGTTCAGCGTGTCAGGGGGAGGATGGGTGAGAGCTAAACCTGGTTATGGTCGAGGGTTAATATTTATACTCTTGGTCATTATAGCTGTTTCGGCTGGGGGGGGCTTCGTGCTGGGGTGGAGAAGTTTTCATGAAAGTGGTACGTTCGCTCGGCTTTACGTTTTCAATGGCGGGGATCTTCCTGCGCGCTGCACGAAAAATAAAGGTTATCTTTCTGGTAGAAGTGACAGAGAAATTAATGAAATGCGGATGTTGCTAAGCGAGCAAGGGCTTGTTCGTGAAAAAGAGTTGGAGCTTAAAGATCTTCTCGTGTTGCAAGGCTGGGTTGGAAACCAGGTAAAACTTGATAAGCCTTATTGGGGCAATGAGTCAGGGGTTAGGTTAATAGAGTTGGCCCGCAAGGGAACAGGTCTTGCCTGTGGTTCAATGAGTGTTATTTTGGTGGACGCATTGACTGCCCTTGGATTGCCGGCTCGCCGAGTACAGCTTTATCGTACTAACTTTAATCTTTATGATACACATGTGTTGGTTGAAGTTCGTCTCAAAGGACGTTGGTTGGCTTTGGACCCAACTTTTAATTTGACTTATGAGTTGCCCGACAAAACTCCTTTGGGGGTAGCCGAAATTCAGCGACAATTAGCTTCTCCAGGTGGAGGGGATGTGTCCGCCGTTTACCATGGCGATCGAGGATATCCTGCACGACTGGATAACTATCCTGTAAATTGGCGTGTTCTTTTTGCTAATGCGTATGTTGAAAAGCCTTTGGTTGATAACTCCTGGTGGTTCCGTCTTCCTCCTATGCGGTACTGGTTTGGCCCTGCTAGATATGGGTTTGGTAATTCTGAAGGCCCTTTTTCCAAAGGGCATAATTCCTTCTACTTTCTGGTCGTAGTAGTTCTTCCATTTATAGCTGCAATGAGTGGTAGTGGGGTTATTTTTCTTATGTTTAGGAGGCGATGAGATGTGCGGTATTGCCGGAATTTTTTCTTTTAATAATAGTGCATACCGTGTTGATGAAACTTTGCTTGCTTCAATGCGGGATACCATGGTCCATCGGGGGCCGGACGGTAGCGGACTTTGGATCTCGACAGATAAGCAGGTCGGGCTGGCGCACCGCAGGCTGTCGATCATTGATTTGTCAGATGCTGCCCGGCAACCGATGACCAATGAGGATGGGAGTCTGTGGATATCCTTTAACGGTGAAATTTATAATCACCAGGAGCTGCGCGCTGAGCTGGAGCAGCTTGGCGGCCATCGCTGGAGTACCGATCATTCCGATACAGAGGTTATCCTGCATGCCTTTGAGCAGTGGGGGATAGATTGTCTTCAGCGGTTTCGGGGGATGTTCGCCTTTGCTCTCTGGGATGGCCGGAGCCGGGAGTTGTGGCTGGTGCGGGACCGGATTGGGGTTAAGCCTCTTTATTACAGCGTGCACCACGGCAGAGTAACTTTTGCCTCTGAAATCAAGGCCCTCCTCAAAGACCCCCAACAGAAACGAGAGGTGGATGATGAAGCTTTCTATCATTACCTCTCATTTTTAACCACCCCTGCTCCCCAGACCATGTTTGCGGGGATTAAAAAAATACCCGGCGGCACCTGGCTGCGGATTAAGGAAGATGGGAGTATTAGGGAAGAGCGCTATTGGGACGTCTGGACCCATGCTAAACCCCTTACCTCATTAAGTGAAGATGAAATTGCAGAAAAAATTTTATCTGAACTTCGAACTGCGGTGCAATACCGGAAAGTTAGTGATGTGCCGGTTGGTGTTTTTCTTTCCGGTGGAATAGATTCCAGCACCAACGCCGCTCTTTTTTCAGAAGGTGAAGGGGCAGGGGTAAAAACATTTTCCATAGGTTATCAGGGCGATTATCAGAGTTGCCGCAATGAACTGGATTACGCCAGGAAGATGGCCAATACCGTTGGCGCCCAATATCACGAAAAGCTGTTAAGTCTGGATCACCTGATCGATTTTCTGCCGGAGATGGTCCGCCTTCAGGACGAGCCCATAGCGGATCCGGTGTGTGTGCCGGTTTATTATGTTTCTAGACTGGCTCGGGACAATGGTGTTGTTGTCTGTCAGGTGGGCGAGGGCGCCGACGAGTTGTTTTGGGGGTATCCTGCATGGAAAAGGGCCCTTAAGTTACAGCGTATTGATGATCTGCCTTTCCCGCGGTTTGCTAAAAAGTTGGGATTGCTGGGTCTCAAATTTTTGGGGAGAGAGTATCATACTTATTACGAATGGCTCCGGCGGGGCTCAGAAGGTCAGCCGGTGTTCTGGGGCGGAGCCGAGGCTTTTACTGAGTTAGAAAAACGGCGGCTGCTCTCTCCGCAACTTAATAAACGTCTTGCCGGTCTTACCTCCTGGGAGGCAATTGAGCCGATTTACAGACGTTTCCAGGAACAGGCCTGGGAAAAGACTCCTCTGAACTGGATGAGTTATCTGGATCTCAACCTGCGCCTCCCGGAGTTGCTGCTCATGCGGGTGGACAAGATGAGCATGGGGGTGAGTCTCGAATGTCGGGTTCCCTTTCTGGATCACAAGTTCGTAGAGCTGGCCATGGGTATTCCTGAGTCGTTGAAAACCAAGAACGGCATCCTGAAATATATCCTGAAAAAATCGGTTCGCGGGGTAATCCCCGACGAGATGATCGACCGGAAAAAACAAGGCTTCGGGGTTCCTGTTTACGAGTGGTTTTTTGATGAGCTTGGAGATAAAACCAGTAAAATTATTAGCACTTTTTGCGAGCAAACAGATTTTTTGAATCCGGAGGCGGTAAGTGCGCTTGTTGCAACCAGAAGTCATCAGGTCTGGTATCTGTTGAACTTTGCCCTCTGGTGGCATGAGTTTATCAACGATGATCCCGAGGATCAAAAAAAATTCCTTTGGAACGGATAAATTCAGCTGTTTTTTGAGAAGTTACGGGAAGGTGTAATAAGTTTTGACTTGTGACGGGTTGGCACAAAATTTCAAATTAACCTGGCAACGGCTTGTTTTTGCAAAATTTGTTCATAAAGTGGCTGAAACCTATGTTGTAAGATTTGTCCTACTTTTCCTCTGTACATGCACTGGTATTATTGTTTTCCGGATACTTGTTCCTGTTCTGAATCATCGCTTTGTAGGTCTAGTTCTTAGTTTGCCGGCAGCAAAGAAGGCTCTAAAGGCGTGACCAAATATTTATTAAAACAGGCGGTACTAGGGGGAATCCCCGATAATGTTTTGGTTTGCCGGTGCATGAGTGGTATATGGGTGCCTTGGGCAGGCAGATGTCTTAATAATTTACTATTCGGTTTTGCCAAGAAAAAGACGTGGTTAACCTTTCCTTGTGGTGGCGTTCTTTCATCGCATATCGGAGTAAGCAAATGTTGAAAATGGACAGTGTTTTTAGGCGACTGTCAACCGACAATGTGCTGGGCGATTTATTTCGACGTGTCATCCAAACCCTGGGTACCAGAGTTTGCTTGCTGCTCATCTCAATTGTGAGTGGTATTTTTGTTGCCCGTGTGCTCGGCCCTGCAGGCAGAGGAGAGTATGCTGTAGCCTCAGTTGTGGCGGCCACGGCTTCTCAGTTTGTTAACTTGGGATTGCACTCATCTAATACACACTACTTGGCCAAAGACAGACAGTTATTGCCGGTGCTTCTAGGAAACAGTCTTTTGGTAGGCCTAGGGCTGGCTGGGACTTTAGGGTTATGCATTACTCTTTTTTCTTTTATTTGGCCTGAGCATGCTCCAGTGCAAGGCCTAATGGTTGTTTTGATATTGTTTGCGGTTCCGCTTTACACTCTTTTTACCTTGTTGCAGAATCTTTTGTTAGGGCTCTATGAGACAGTGCTTTTTAACAAGGTAGAGCTATATATGGGGCTGGGGTCTTTGATGCTGGTCTTGCTTTTCTATCTGAGTGATCTTGCCTCGCCGGCAAGCTTTTATAGTTCTGGACTCGTTGTAACTTGCTTTGTTTTGTTCTGGATGGGCTGGCGTTTAAAGAAGTACGGAAAAGAAGGGATACAGGTCTCTATAGCTTTGCTGCGTGAACACTTAAGTTACAGTATCAAGGTTTACCTGTCGTGCCTGTTCGCTTTTTTACTTGTGCGTGCCGACTTGCTCATGATCAGATATTTTTTGGGTCAAGAAGAAACCGGCCTGTATGCTATTACTGTTAGTTTGGGAGATATGCTTTATATGCTGCCGCTAGCGACAGCAACCATATTATTTCCGAGGCTCTCGGCTGAGGCATGTTCTGTTAAGCGATGGCAAATCGCTAAAAAGGTGGCTTTGTTAATTGCATTATTCATGGCTATAGCGGGTATGTTGGCGTTTCCTTTGATTAAGCCTTTGGTGGAGTTATTCTATGGCAAAGCCTATTTGCCGGCGGCATCCGCTTTTCAGTATCTTGTTCCTGGAATTATGTTTCTTTCCGTCAACGTTATCTTTATGAATTATTTTGGCGCAGAGGGAAATCCCCCAGTGGTGATGCTATCTCCAGGCTTAGCGTTGCTGTTTAATATAATGTTAAACTTTTTTCTCATTCCTCAATTCGGAATAAACGGAGCTGCGCTGGCATCTAGTATCTGCTATGGATTTATGTTGATTGTCAGCCTGTCCTATTTAAGGTGGTGGGGTAATCCCACCCGAAAATTAAAGGTGTTCAAAAGTAGAGTTTTCTCGTAAAAATTTTGGAGGAGACTCTGCATAAAAAAATCACTATATAGAGACAACCAGATACTGAAAATTCTTAAAGAGGCAGAGGCCGGTATAAAGGGTGTCGAAGCATAAGCCAGGTGTTATCTGGTTGTTGCGTATAACACTACAGAAACTATCGCATGCTTTAGGAAAATATAATGAAAAGTGATTATAGAAAAAAACTTTTTGATAATTATGCAAAAACCCATACAGACCATATAGACCAAGGTGATCAAGATAAACTGGACTGGTTTAAAAAATATATTTTTACGAACTACATTGAAGTTATTCAAGATATTGATAAAGACAGTTCCTGTATTTTAGAAATAGGGTGCAATAAAGGATACTTGGTTAATGTTCTATCTGGTTTTGGTTTTAAAAATTTAATTGGCATAGATTTGTCAGTAGATGATCTTGAGAAAGCAAAAGAATTAAATAGTGAGGCCGATTTTTTCTGTATGGATGCTTTCGATTATCTGCAGGATAAGAAAAATTTTTTTGACCTAATAATCATGAAAGCGGTCCTTGAGCATGTTTCAAAGGAAAAGACCTTATTGATTATCAAAATGCTTAAGGACTCTTTGAAATCCGGTGGAACGCTTTTGGTTGATGTCCCCAACATGGACTGGCTGTTTGCGTCACATGAGCGATATATGGATTTTACTCATGAGGTGGGATTTACCAAAGAAAGTCTATCTCAGGTTTTGTATACCCAATTTTCCTCTGTCAGTATTTTTCCTGTTGATCATCAATTTCCAGTGTCTTTTTATGATGGGCTGCGTACCAGAATTGGTCAGTATTTAATAAGCAAACTTCTTACTTGGGCAGATGCGCAAGGGGCAGGGAACCATATATGGTCAAGAAATATTATAGCAATAGCGACAAAAAAAGATTTTTAAGTCAAATCAGTTGTGACGGACGGAAAGAAGCATGAGTTATCGTGACCTACTTCTTAAAGACACTAACGCACTCCATGTCTCGGATGATAGGGTGCAGGTCATGCCGCTGGATGATGTGGTTTCCAACGGACTGGGGCAAATAATAAAATTACATGCCAGAGCCTACCGTGATGTTGTGATCCATACTCATGATTTGGCCTTGATGCGCAAACCATTCAACAAAGCCATAGTGGTTCGCCTCCTTGCCAGGAGGCAGTGTTGGTTGCAAGATGATCAAGGCCGAAAACAGCCTGTGACGGGTTTGGGTTTTCTGCGCCTGGGTTGGCGGTTGCTTGCCGCCCACGTTATCGGCGCGTACCGTAAGCATCGTTTCATAGGCAGAGTGAGTAAGCTTGAAACAAATCCCCAGCAATTCCGGAAGAAACAGGGCGTTGGAATTCCTTTGTATTTGCGGTCTGATTTGGTGTTCGGGCTTATTTCCGGAGGGTCGGTAACTCATATCTCCGGGGTGATAAACAGTTTAATTACTTTGAAGGGCGGGGTGCACTTTTTAACAACCGACGTTATCCCAACTGTTTCAGATGCGGCATTAGTGCGGATTGTCCGACCCGAAGCCAGGTTTTCTGACCTGCCGGAAACAAGACAGCTTCTTTTTAGTGAATACATGGAGCAAGTTGCCTGCCAGGAGTTAAAGCAAGAATGCCCGGCCTTTATTTACCAGCGCTACAGTGTAAATAATATCACCGGCGTCTTGTTGGCCGAACAATACAAGGTTCCTTTTGTCCTTGAATACAACGGGTCCGAAGTGTGGATTAACCGGAATTGGGGGCGGGCTCTGGCTGATGAAAAAACAGCCCTGCGTCTGGAGATTATCAACTTTGCGGCGGCAGACCTGATCGTTGTCGTAAGTAAGGTGTTGGCCGACGAGCTGGTTGAGCGCGGGGTGGAGCCGGAACGCATTCTTGTTAACCCTAACGGAGTCGATCCTGATCGTTACCGGCCTGACATAAATGGTGGCGCTGTTCGGGCCCACTATGGTTTGGGTGGTACGTTTGTTGTCGGCTTTATTGGTACTTTTGGTCCGTGGCACGGTGCGGAAATTTTAGCTGAGGCAGTTGGCGAGTATTTTCAAAAAAATCCTGCCAAGCGCGGTAAAGTGAAATTTCTTTTTATCGGAGATGGTCAGGGGCTGCCCGAGGTTCAAAGGATTGTGGAACGTAATAATGTTGCGGATGAGTGTGTTTTTACCGGTTTGATCTCCCAGCAGGAGGGGCCGGAGCATATGGCTGCTTGCGATATTCTGGTTTCTCCTCATGTGCCCAATATTGATGGGAGCCGTTTTTTTGGCTCGCCAACCAAGCTTTTTGAGTATATGGCCATGGGCAAGCCCATAGTTGCCTCTAAGCTCGAGCAGCTAAGCGAGGTTCTTACCCATAAGAGTACAGCCTGGCTGGTTCCGCCCGGTGATGTTGCTGCCTTGGTGGATGGTATCGAGCAGGTTTATGCAGATGCTGATCTTGGGAAATTGCTTGCTGAAAATGCTCGCAAGGTGGCCTGTCAAAAACATACCTGGCTTCGGCACACCGAACGAATCCTTGAAGCATTGGACAACAGATGTCCTGCTGCGGATGCAGAAGAGGGATTTTGACAAACATGATGCGTTTGATTCGCTGGTTTTTTTTCGGACTCATGTGGTTGGCTGATCATCTGCGTCCCACTTACGGCAGTAGAATAAACAACAAAATCAGCAGCCTTCTGGGGCGGGACTCTTTTGGGCTGACAGAATCAACGGCAAAGGCTTTGGAAACTTTGTCCCCGATGGCTGCGATGTATAGACGTCATTATTTTGATTTGTTAGGCTCTGGTTGGCGGAACTGGAATGTTAATTCTGAAAAAAATCCGATCAACTGGTCGAATCGTTCATACTCCAACCAGCTCCGGTCAATGATAGATCAAGAATATTCTCTCATTGATTGGCATCTGGATATTCGTTACGGGTTCAGGTGGAAGGCCAGTTGCTGGTCTCGGCTGATCCAGGCCGGGCGGCCAGCCGGTGTTGATATTAAGTTGCCCTGGGAGATAACCAGAATGCAGCATCTGCCGATGTTGGCCTTGATTGAGCTGGGCAGTGCTGAAGCTAAAGAGTTGGCAGGCTCCGCCGGGGCAAAGGAGTTTCAGAATCAGGTGCTGGACTTTATCTCCTTCAACCCGCCTCGTTACGGGGTAAATTGGCGTACTCCCATGGACGTCGGTATTAGAGCCGCCAACTGGGTTTTAACCCACAGTATTTATGTTGCTGCCGGTAATAGGTTTAGCCAAGAGTTTGAAAAAGTTTTGAGTGCCAGTCTTTATGATCATGGGCGACATATAATCGAGTTTATGGAATGGGACCCTCTTTGGCGCGCCAATCATTATCTTGCCAATTTATGCGGTATGGTCTTTATTTGTGCGGCATTGCCGGCGGATAAGGATGTTGATGCCTGGCTGGCCTTTGCGGTTCAGGAACTGGTTATAGAGGTTCAGCGTCAGCTTCAGCCGGATGGCAGTGTCTTTGAAGCGTCAACAGGTTATCATCGTCTTTCGGTGGAAATGGCTGTCTACGCAACCGCCGTGGTTTTGGGGATTATCTCCCGTGAGGGTGCGGCCCGGTTAAATAACTCCAATCCCGCCAAGGTCAAATTTCCCAAGCCTTTGGCAGGGGGTGGGCCGAAATTGTATCCTCTGCCTGGTGCCACCCACATCATGACCCCGTTTTCTGAGGGCTATTTCAGACGCCTACAGCGGGGGGCTGCTTTTGCCCGGGCGGTGACCAAGCCATCAGGCTCGGTTGCATTGCTGGGGGATAATGACAGTGGTCGTTTTTTCCGATTGCAGCCTATTTTGGATATTATGCCTTGGCATGAAGTCGTGGCTCGTTATGAGAATCTAGAAGGCCTTGCCGAGCCAGACTTTGCGGACAGCTATCCCTTTGAAAATCAGCTTGATTTTAGCCCGCTGGTTGATGCAATTTCCGGGATTGTCCCGGTTGAGTCTACAGCCGAATCTGGTAGCCCTGGTATTGATTGTCTGGTTGTCCAGGCCCTTGCCGCAGGGCTTTCTGCGCAACTTTCTTCAGCAACACTGGGTGGTCATCAAAAAGAGGCTGGTGGCAGTCCTGAAAAACTTCCATCCCATGCCAAGGTGTTAACCATCCCGCTTGCTGAGGCCGGGGTGTTGGAGGGGCTTTGTCTGGAAGAGTTTCCCGATTTCGGGCTCTATGTGTATAGGGCGCCGAGATTTTTTCTTTCAATTAAGTGCGGTGCCATTGGCCAGGATGGATACGGTGGCCATGCCCATAACGATCAACTGGCGGTCGAGCTTAACATTGACGGCAAAAATATCATCACCGACCCCGGTGTTTACCGGTACACGGTTGATCTTCTTGAGCGACAGGCTTATCGTTCGGTTAAAGTCCATTTTGCCCCGCAGGTTGCCGACCTTGAGCCGGGCAACATGAACTTGGGGTCATGGCGTTTGGGGAACGAGGCTCAGGCCCAGGTAGACTATCTGGGGCAACGTTGTTTTGAAGGATCCCATGTCGGTTATGGTAAGCGGGTGCATCGGCGGGTTGTTATTCAGGAAGAAAATATAATAATTGCAGACTGGGGTGATGACGGACTTGAGCCCGAAGACCCGGCAGCAGTTTTTAAACGGTTGGATGAGAATGGTTGTCTGATTCCATTTTGTCCGGGCTACGGGATTCGGTATCGTGTGTCTTGAAGTGGGCTGGGTTTGCAAAAGGGGTGGCCATTGTTTGTTGCCAAAAGGAATAGTTGAATAGCATGAGCGCAAATCAAAGTGGCGAAATTAAGCATTGTCTGTTTATGGCATATGATTTTCCCCCGTGCCGTGCCATAGGTGGTGCTCTGCGCTCAGCTTACTTTGCCAAGTATCTTCCTGAGTTTGGGTGGCAGCCAATGGTGGTTGCCCTTGCCGAGGAGCAGTCGGTTGTTGAACAATATCCCGGGGTAACCAGGGTCGCCTCCCTTACTCCTTATAAAAGGCCTTACGAGGTGACCCCCTATGGCTGGGCTTTAAATGTGTATCGGCTGCTTCGGAGGATGTTTAAGAGCCGGCAGGTCGACCTTATCTATGTAAGCTGTCCCCCTTTTCCCCAGGCGGTTGCCGCTTTGTTATTAAAAAGATTTTTTTCCTGTCCCCTGGTGGTCGATTTTAGAGATGCCTGGTCCATGGATCCCTATGTTGAGGGCAGCAGGCTAAAGGGGTTTCTCTATAAAAATATATTCCCCTATGTTGAGAAAATAGTACTGGAAGCTGCAGAAAAATTTATTGCCAACACGCCATCCATGTATGATGCTTATCTTGAGCAGTATCCTGTTCTTGATGGTAAAATTGTTTTAATCCCAAATGGTTACGATGAGGATGATTTTAAGGAGCATGGGGATAGCCCTTCTGGCAACAAAGTTTTTACCTTGTTGTACTGTGGGAGGTTCGGGATAGGGGGGCGCGACCCGTGGTTGCTCCTTGAGGCCATTAAAAGATTCGTGGCAACCAAAGGCAATGTGTTACGGCTCCTAGTGGTTGGTGAGGCGGATTTGCTTCGAGCATCAGTTGATAGAATGGGTTTGGCAGATATTTTTGATTTTGCAGGGGTGCTTCCCCATGACCAGGCCGTAAGTTTGATGTTTGATGCGGATGTGCTGCTGTTGTATCAGGAAAAAAGTGAAGCGCGGGTCTCTGCTGTTGCAGGGAAAACATATGAATACCTGCGGGCAGGCAGGCCGATCTGGGCAATCCTTCCGCCTGGAGATAATCTTGATATCATTAAAAGGTTTGCAGGCAGGTATGAGTTGGTAAGTGATTACAAGATAGAAAGTATGGTGCAATCTTTGCAAACACTATATTGGGATTGGGAAAAAGGTTTGCTTGCAGAGCCGCTAGTGATTAGTAAAGATTATGGTGAGCAGTATAACAGGCGTGCCTTGAGTGAAAAGTTGGTGCAGGTTTTTAACTCTTTAGTGTGATAAAATATATGAAAAGAATACATCTTGTCGCTGCAGCCCGGCCAAATTTTATGAAGATCGCACCATTGTACCATGAGCTCAAGCGTCATCCAGAATTTACCCCTGTCATTATTCATACCGGCCAACACTACGATTTTAATATGTCCCAATCCTTTTTTCATGATTTGGGTTTGCCTCAGGCCGATGTAAACTTGGGTGTTGGTTCAGGCACGCATGCTAAGCAAACAGGCGAGGTGATGGTTGCATATGAAAATTATTTACAGGAGAATATGCCGGATTGGATTGTGGTGGTAGGAGATGTTAATTCAACCATGGCTTGTACGTTGGCAGCAAAAAAACTTAACCTCAAGGTAGCGCATCTGGAGGCGGGATTGCGTAGTTTTGACCGGCAAATGCCGGAGGAAATCAATCGTCTGGTAACAGACGTTTTAGTAGATGTTCTTTGGACTCCGTCAGTTGACGCTGATGATAATTTGATCAGGGAGGGGGTTGAGCCGGCGAAAATTAGTCGGGTTGGCAATATTATGATTGATTCCTTCATGATGTTGAAGGAAAAAATTGAGGTAGAAAACAGTATGGGGGGCTTTGGTCTTAGTGCCGGAGGTTATGGCATTGTGACCATCCATCGACCAAGTAATACCGATACCCCAAGGCAATTGTCTGAAATAGTTGACGAGATTGTTAAGGTTTCTGCGGGGATACCAATTGTTATGCCGCTTCATCCAAGGACAAAAGAAAAACTCGAATCTTATTCTTTAATGGATAGGTTGCTCGGAGCAAATAATATTATGCTTTGTGAGCCATTAAGCTATATCAAATTTATGTCTTTACTTCAGAATTCGAGATTGGTTATCACTGACTCCGGGGGCCTGCAGGAAGAAACCACTTTTATGAATATTCCTTGCTTAACCCTGAGGGAAAATACAGAGCGTCCAATTACCTGCACATTGGGCACCAACGAGTTGGTCTCGCTGGCAGGTCTGGTTAATGCTGTCGAGAAAGTTTTGGCCGGGCAATGGAAAACGACAACAATTCCAGAGTTGTGGGATGGTAAGACGGCTCAAAGGGTAGTAGCTGACCTGGGGAAAAGATGTTAGAAAGGTATGAATGTAGAGATATTGTTTTGTTGGAAAAGGGGAAGGGTTGAGAATTTTTAGTCCTATGTCCAAGGGTAACGGGGCCTATATTGTCCATCAGGAATTGGCTGAAAGGATAAAAGGCTATACTGCTAGGGGATATAATCCATACCTAACTCTCTTTCCGTTACTTTTACCATTTTGTTGTCGCGGCACAAGACCTGATATTATTCATACGACCCCTGATTACGCTATGTTCTTCAGGAAAAAAGGGGTTCCGCTTGTCGTTTCTTTTCATAATATTGTCCTGGATCCGTTTATGGGGCAGCATAGTTCTTTCATGCAGAATATTCATTATAAAACCGATTTGCGTTATTTTACCGCTCAAGCTCTTGGTTTAGCTAGTGTTGTGACCTCTGTCAGCCATTTTGTAGCTGATTTGGTGCAAAAGGAATTTGGTTATAATAAAGAGATCCGTGTCATTTACAACGGTGTAGACAATAAAAAATTTAGTCCAAAGAAGATAAAACAGCGAAAAAAAATCAGGGTTCTTTTCAGTGGTAATCTTACCCGCCGTAAAGGTGCATATCTCCTACCTGAAATAGCCAAAAAGCTTGATGATGGGATAGAAATTATCTACACTCAGGGTTTGCGGACGGGAAATACCCTTCCGCCCTCAGGGCGGCTGCGGAATATTGGGTCAGTTCCTTTTTTCGAAATGCCCCGCGTCTATCAAGGCGCAGATATTCTTTTATTTCCAACGGTTAGAGAGGGTTTTGGCTTGGCGGCTGCAGAGGCTATGGCTTGCGGTCTGCCGGTTGTGGCTACAAATTGTTCTTCGTTGCCGGAATTAGTTGTGCATGGCCGAGGCGGGTACTTATGTGAATTGGGTAATGTGGATGATTTTGCGGCCCGAATAAACGAGCTTGCTTCATCCTCCTCCTTGCGACATCAGATGGGAGAGTTTAACCGGGTTCGGGTTGAGGAAAATTTCAGTATGGACATGATGGTGGACGGATATAAGAAACTTTTTTCCGAGGTAGTCGATAATCCCTAATTATTGTCTGCAATAAAAGAGCAAATTTTTCTAAGTGGTTGGCTTTTCAAGTACCCATATATAGCCCGGGCTTAGCCATTGGAAGTTCTTCGCTATTAGCATAGCGACGGCAGCCTTCATGCTGCCAGGGGGTATCATGTAATCCGTATGATATTTTAGAGGGTAACGGATTGCTTTTAACGTGTAATCATTTATATGAAAATTTCTAACAAGTTTTTTTAGTCCCCAGTAAGTGTAATGCAGTTCATGGTAATATTTGGCTTTCCCTGTAAGTCTTACGTATAAATGAGCTAAAGGGCGAGGGATTAGAGATAGCAGAGGTAAGTTGTAGTGGGGTTCTCTCCACATCAGTTTATTAGTTGCGGCAAAGTAGCATACTCCACCTTTTGTCAGAACTCGGAAGATTTCATTTAGCATTTTTTGAGGGAAGGGTACATGCTCATAGACCTGAGAACAGATAACCACGTCGAATGAGTCATCGGGGAAATGTAAATTAAGAGCATCCCCCACTTGGAATTCAAGATTGGTCTTGTGAAACGTGCGTTTGGCATGCTCTATCGCAGGGTCATCGATATCCACTCCTACGATTGATTGAAAATGATTAGAAAGATAATTGTCGATTAGTCCGGTGGAGCTACCGACATTCAGAAGGGTTAACTCATTAAGTGGTGATTGAAAATAATCCGTAAGAACAGCAACCATTGTTTTGGCTTTTCGTTCACGTCCTACAACGTCATACATCCCGCCTGATATGTTTGAAAAATTGTGTTGGTATCCGCGTTTCACCATGATATTTCCTGATTCTTGTTTGGTTAGCCGTTCAAGGTTTATCTTACGAAGCAGTTACCAGAAGTCTGGACTAGCGGCAGCCTATTTTTTCCGGTCACATGATTCGTTATGTAATAGTGCGGCATATTGGCCGGCAATGATCGGCCAATCGTATTTGGCCAGGCATTTGGCCCGGCCTTGCCGTTTCATTTCTTCCGTTACCTGCTCTTGTTGTTGCAGCGCCTGGATAATGGTCTCGGCAAGGGCCTCGGCATTTCCCGGCGGCACGAGATAGCCGGTTTTTTCATGCTCGATGATATCGCCGATCCCGCCGACCTCGGAGCCGATCACCAGGCAGCCGCTCAGCGCCGCTTCCACAAAGGTGAGGCCGAAGCCCTCGGTGTCTCCGCCCTTGGTCTGAATGGACGGACCGATAAAGATGTCCGCCGTGGCATAGTAAGCGGGGAGTTCGGCATTGGCTACCGCGCCGACCATGATCACCTGTCGGCCCAGATTCATCCGTTCGATTTGGCGGCGGATATTTGCCTCTTCTTCGCCGCCGCCCACCACCAGAAGTTTGGCCTCCGGCATCTTTTTTATTACCTGGTCCATGGCGTCTATGAGGTGGCAAACCCCTTTCTTTTGGGTCAGGCGGCCGACAAAAAGCAGCATTGCCTCGGTGATCCCATATCTTTTTTTGAGTTCCGGGGAGTTGTGGACCGGGGAAAATTGCTGGGCGCAGACTCCCATCGGGAGCACGCTGATTTGCGGGTGATAGCCAAGATCTTGACGGATGGCGGTTGCCAGGGCCGAGCTTACCGCGGTCACCCTTTTTGTCCGGCAGAGGCTGAATTTTTTCAAAATTTTGAAAAGTAAGAGCGCAGCCCGAAGATATCAGCGCCATGAGCCGTGACCACAAAGGGAATCCGGAAGAAGCCGGCAACCAGGGCGGCGCAAAGTCCCTGGGGGATGAGCCAGTGGGCATGGATGACGTGGGGGCGGATTTTTTTACATAGAAAAAAGAGGCTGAGCATCTGGCCGAACATGAAGAGCGGCACCAGCAGATAGTAAAACTTGTTGTGCTGCAAAGTCGGCAGCATACCTTGAGCCCCGGCCAGTTTTTCAAAGGGGCTGAAAAAATAGCGGAAACGGCGGATGGTCATGCCGGCCATAATTTCTTCGGTTAGAGCGCCTGGGTAATGGGGGGTGAGCACGGTCACCTCATGGCTGGAAACAAGTCGCCGGGAGAGTTCATAGACAAAGGGCGGCGTGGTATCTTTCGGCCAACGGGGAAAGGTAGAGGTGAGGACAATAACTTTATCTTTATCTGTCATCTGCGGCCAAGGTTGTCCGGTTAATTATTTAGTCTTTCTGACATAGCTGAATAGTAGCCGCTCCACTTTTACTCCTGCACTCGGTCATAGCGTACTTGGGCAATTTGTTCGGAAACAAGGCCGATCATGAAGATTATAACCGAGGTCGACAGCAGCAGGGCGGACATATTGGTAAAGCGGCCCGTGGTGATAAAGGTGAAA